>WSSedB1CaDRAFT_10000954_pt1 | contig 11657 bp, 7 predicted proteins | sample WetSurSB1Cattail_FD_9460 | JGI IMG/M metagenome (IMG submission 9460)
CAGCATCCTTTCCACTACTTTCATCATATACAGCATTTTCCTGGATGTGGCGGGAAGAAAGGGATTGATCAGGATTGAAAGATTGGCCGTGAGCTGCAGGCAGAGGTAGAGACAGTTGTCAATTTTCTCCTGGTCGGCTGCGGCGGTGGTTTCCTTCCCCGCTTTTTTCCAGGGCTCTTTATCCTGCAGGTATTTGTTGCCTTTTCTCGCCAGGTCCATGATCGTATACAATGCATCCCGGAACTTATAGGTTTCCAGCAGATTTTCTACGGTGATTTTTGTATGTTCGATCTGGCGGATCAGTTCCGTATCGGCTTCATCCCTGATTTTCTCATGCCATACAGGTACTTTTCCCTTGGAAAGTTTATGCATCAGGACGAAAGTCCGGTTTACAAAATTTCCGAATATGGATACGAGCTCGGAGTTATTCCTGTCCTGGAAATCCTTCCAGGTAAAATCATTGTCCTTGGTCTCCGGCGCATTGGCGCAGAGCACATAACGCAACACGTCTTCACAGCCCGGGAAATCCTCCAGGTATTCATGCACCCAGACGGCCCAGTTGCGGCTGGTGGAAACTTTCTCTCCTTCAATATTTAAAAATTCATTGGCCGGCACATTGTCGGGAAGAACATAATGGCCATGCGCTTTGAGCATGGCCGGAAAAATGATACAGTGGAACACAATATTATCCTTCCCGATAAAATGTACCAGTTTGGTGTCGGGCTGTTGCCAGTAATCTGCCCATTTCGGCGTCAGTTCCCTGGTGGCAGAAATATAACCGATGGGCGCATCGAACCAAACGTATAACACCTTTCCTTCGGCATGGGGCAGGGGCACGGGGATGCCCCAGTTGCTGTCCCGCGTCATGGCGCGGGGCTGCAGGCCGTTATCGAGCCAGCTCTTGCACTGTCCGTATACATTATTCTTCCATTCGGTATGGCCGTTCAGGATCCATTCTTTAAGAAAAATTTCATAATGCTGCAGGGGAAAATACCAGTGCCTGGTTTTTCTTTTCACCGGAACGGCATCGCTGAGCGTGCTTCGCGGATGGATGAGCTGATCGGGACTCAGGGAAGAACCGCAGCGCTCACACTGGTCGCCGAATGCATTGGGGTTACTGCAGACCGGGCAGGTGCCTGTGATATACCGGTCGGCCAGGAAAGTTTTCGCTGTTTCATCGTAATACTGTTCGGTTTCCTTCTCTTCAAAAACATGATCGTCGTATAGTTTTCTGAAGAAACCAGCGGCAGTTTCATGGTGCACCGGGTTGGACGTGCGCGAATAGATGTCGAAAGAGATAAACATCTGTTCGAAACTCTTTTTGATCAGCGCATGGTATTTATCCACAACCTGTTGCGGGGTGATACCTTCTTTCATGGCCCGGATGGTGATCGGCACACCGTGTTCATCACTGCCCCCTATAAAAAGGATATCTTTTTTACGTGCTCTCTGATAGCGTACATATATATCAGCAGGAATATAGCAGCCCGCCAGATGACCGATGTGAACCGGGCCATTTGCATAGGGTAAGGCGGCTGTAACCAGGATGCGGTTGAATTCTTTCATAGTCTGATGGCGGAGCGGGGCTCCGCGGGAATGCAAAAATACATGAAACAAGCCTAAAGCATAAAGCCCAAAGCGCAAAGCTTTGAATTCCGCTTCATCCGTTAACTTTAAATGATGAAGCGAAAGCGTTTTTTAGGATCCCTGCTGGGCAGTCCTTTCCTGGCAGCTGAAGGATTCCAACCGGATGACAGACCGAAAACAGGGGTTTTGGACGAAATGCCCTGGCGCATACCCCCTTACCTGAAACCCGGGGATACGATCGGTATTACCTGTCCGGCCGGATTTATGACCCTGGACGAAATACAGCCTTCGGTTCGGGTGTTGAAAAGCTGGGGGTTTAATCTGCGTATAGGCAAGACTGTGGGAGCCCGCGATTTTACATTCGGTGGAACCGATGCCGAAAGAAGCGCTGACATGCAGCAGATGCTCGATGATCCGTCCATCCATGCGATTATGTGCGCCCGGGGAGGTTATGGCTGCATCCGGATTATTGACCAGCTGGACTTCCGGAAATTTATCAGCAAACCAAAATGGATCATCGGTTTCAGTGACATCACGGTGTTCCATGCGCAGCTCAACCACCAGTATCATATTGCTTCCATTCATTCAAAAATGTGCAACAGTTTCCCGGAAGTTCCGGAACAGGCGGAAAACGGGCAATGGGAAAGTATTTTATCCATCCGGTCTGCCCTAACCGGACAGCCGGTTGAATATCCCGTTGTGTACGACCTGTCAAACCGTCCCGGGCAGGGGCAGGGCATACTGACGGGAGGCAATCTTAAAACCATCGAAACCCTGGCCGGGTCGGCATCAGACCTGCGCACAGAAGGGATGATCCTGTTCCTGGAAGACGCCGGGGAATACCTGTATAGCATCGACCGGATGTTCTATAACCTGAAACGAACCGGCAAGCTGGAAAAGCTGGGCGGACTATTGATCGGCGGGTTCCGGGTGAAACCGGATGATCCGGGCGAAGAATTTGGAAGGAGTGTGTATAATATGGTGCTGGAGCAGGTGGCTGCCTATAACTATCCCGTTTGTTTTAATTTTCCGGTGGGCCACCAGAAGCTGAATTATGCGATGAAATGCGGGGTCCGGCATGAATTGAACATTACATCTGACCGTGTTATTTTTAAAGAAATTGTATAAGCCTAAGCGGAAGGTAAATTCATAACTAATAATTCATAACCCGTTAAAATACCTATGTCAAATATTTTCCCTCCTTATTTAAAAGACGGCGATACCATTGGTATTGTTTGTCCGGCAGGTTATATGGCTGCAGAGAAAATCATTCCCTGTGTCAATACCTTGAAATCATGGGGTTTCCGGGTAAAAGTCGGGAAAACGGTCGGTGGAAATTCTACCAATTATTTTTCGGGAACGGATTCCGAACGCCTGGCGGATTTGCAGGAAATGCTGGATGATGAAAAAGTGGCCGCCCTGATATTCGGGCGGGGTGGTTATGGCCTGAGTCGGATCATTGAGCAGGTCAGTTTTAAAAAATTCCGTAAATCGCCCAAGTGGATCCTGGGTTATAGTGATATCAGTTTATTACATGCGCATATCTATACCAATTATGAAATTGCAACGGTGCATAGTCCCATGGCCGGGGCTTTCCAGGAAGCCGGGCCGGATGATCCTTATCTACTTTCCATCCGCCAATTATTGGCAGGCGGGAAGCTCAAGTATTCCTGCGAACCGCATCCCTTCAACCGAAAAGGAGAAGCGGAGGGTGTGCTGATGGGGGGTAACCTTACGTTGCTGGCCCACGCCGTCGGGGGTCCTTCGGATTTTAAAACCAAAGGACTGATTTTATTTATGGAAGACATCGGGGAGTACATCTATAATGTGGACCGGATGCTGCACCAGCTGAAAGCCGCAGGAAAATTTCATAAACCGGCTGCGGTAGTGATCGGAAGTTTCACTGACCTGAAAGATACTGAAAGGCCTTTTGGTCAGGACGCTTATGAAATCATCCGCGATATCCTTCAGGAATATGATTTCCCGGTATGTTATGGATTTCCCGTCGGCCACGTCAGGGAAAATGTCGCCCTGAAATGCGGTGCTTCTTACCACCTGGTGATTGGTAAGGAACGTGTCGTGCTGGAAGAAGCCTAAAGCCTGAAAATGAGTATATTTTTTTAATACCGTCAACCGTCAACCGTCAACCGTCAACCGTCAACCGTCAACCGTCCAATATTGTACCTTTGTCGTTAATACTTCCTCATGAGCCGTATCAGAAAGATCCTTCTTTATTCACTCGGTGAAAAACGGTACCTGCGCCTGCTGGCCGTCTCTTTTCAGAACCTATATAAAACGGGCCGGCTTGGGGTGGATTACCAGGATATTTATTTTTTGAAGAATCTCGTAAAGCCCGGCTACTATTGTATCGATATCGGGGCACACCTGGGCTATTTTACCCTTGAACTGAGCCGTCTCACCGGAAGTAACGGTCATGTGTATGCGATTGAACCCATGTCGAAATTTTTCAATACCCTCAGAGGCCTGGTCGAACAGAAAAAACTGAAGAATATAACCCTCTATCCCTATGCGATGGGCGGGGAAACAGAATTTGTGGAAATGGGGATTCCCAAAGTAAACAATATGAAGAAGTTCGCATACGCCCGGGTGATCCGTACCAGTACCTTCCTGGAATATGTGGAATCCGAGCAGGTGAAAAATGTTTACGGGGATGAATTGTTCCGATATCTACCCCGCGTGGATTTTATTAAATGCGACGTGGAAGGCCTGGAACTGGCGGTTATTAAGTCTTTTATTGAAATCATCCGCAAACACCGGCCCGTCATATTATGTGAGCTGGGCGACCCGCAGGAAAGAAAACGCCTGTTGGACCTGCTTTCCCCTTTTTCTTACCAGCTCTATTATCTGGAAGATAAAAAATTAAAACCTATGGAAACCGGAAGTGCCATCCGGCCGGTTTCGCACAATCACTATTTCATTCCGGAAGCCAGGCTTGCAATTTTGAAAGATTTCATCGATTAGTATGGGAGTGCGGGAATTTCCGATTTGACCCTGTTAAAATGTCATCATCGCTACTTGATCTGATAACTGATGATATTGGTATTACCGGGCCCGGATAATTTTAACCTGCTTTTTGAAACACGTAAATCAGTGCCTGCCTGATTAACATACGCGCATACCTGAAGCTTAGTGATCAAAATTCCCCGACACGCTTCAGACTTAAATCCGGCAGAGGGGAAACGATCAGCGGGAACTTTTCAATGAGTACATTCGACGGATCCAATCCGAATCCCCTTTCTTCAGAAAGGCTGGCTTCCTTAAGCCAGAAATATAATTTCATCACCACTCTTTCGAAGAAGGAAAGTTCATTATCCTGGCTCAGGTATTTTTCCATCACCACCACCTGGAAATCACCGACCACATTGTTTCTTTCCAGCGACTCATACCGGCTGGTAATATTGACTTCCCGGTTTTTAACCAGGTCTTCCACTACCTTCCGTATCATTAAATTAATACGGGGCTCAATCCGGAAACCCAGCCTGAATTCCACCCGGATGATATCATTGGGTATGATATGATCCACGGTATATTCTGATGTATAGGGATCATCCAGGGTATCGATATGTACGAACCAGTATATATCTGCGCGTTTGGGTTTTTTATTCAGGATGGAATAAATGATTTTATGTTCAATTTCCTTGGGGTTATTCGCACTCGTCATATACATGAGGTGGGTTGCGAATTTCGGAACGGTGCGGTCTGTGCTCAGCTCCTGGATTTGGGGAATATAATTTTCCAGCCGCACGAATTCAACGTATCGGTTTTTGATTTTGCGTGAACGGTACCACACATACATGACTGAGAATAAGGCACCCCCTACAATCAGGGTTACAAATCCGCCGTGCGGGAATTTATCGAGGTTGGCAAAAAGGAAGCTGAATTCAATGATCAGGTAAACGGCCAGGTACAAATAAATGAGAATCGTAGGGGCCCGCCGGGAAATCAGGAAGTTGGCAAATAAGATCGAAGTCGCCAGCATACACAGGGTGATGGCCAGCCCATAGGCCGCTTCCATATGGGAAGAGGACCTGAAATAAATGGTAATGCCGCAACAGCCTACAAACAGTAGGAAATTGATGGCCGGGATATATAACTGGCCTTTCTGTTCCGTGGGATAGCTGATACGGAATTTGGGCCAGAGGTTCAGTCGCATGCTTTCACTGATCAGGGTAAAAGATCCGCTGATCAGGGCCTGGCTGGCAATGATGGCCGCAGCGGTTGCGATCACGATGCCCGGTATCAGGAACCATTCCGGCATGATGCTGTAAAAAACATTGTTATGCGCTGTATCGAAAACCTTGCCTTCCTGGTTATGCAGAAGCCAGGCACCCTGACCCAGATAATTCAGGATCAGGCAGGTCTTTACATAAATCCATGAAATCCGGATATTGTCCTTACCGCAATGTCCCAGGTCGGAATACAGGGCTTCGGCCCCGGTAGTACAGAGAAAAACAGCGCCGAGGATCCAGAAGCCCTTGGGATACATGGTCAGCAGTTCGATCGCATAAATGGGGTTCAATGCCTTGAAAATATGTAGATCGTCGAGCAAATGGCTGCTCCCCAGTACCGCCATCATGCCGAACCATATAAACATAATGGGGCCGAACATTTTACCGATATAGTCACTTCCAAACTGCTGGAGGAAAAAAAGGACAATCATGATGCCCAGCACGATATATACAATCGTATCCTGGGGTATATAATTGAGACTGGGCAGTTGTCTCAGACCTTCGATCGCTGAAGTGACTGAAATGGGCGGGGTGATCATGCCATCTGCGAGCAGGGCCGCGCCACCAATCATGGCCGGCAATACCAGCCACCGGCGCTGCCGGCGTACAAGTGCATAGAGGGAGAATATTCCGCCTTCCCCCTTATTGTCGGCGTTGAGTGTAAGCCAGACGTACTTAACTGTGGTCTGAAGGGTTAGTGTCCATATAATACAGGAAAGGCTTCCTATAATTAACAACTCGCTGATGGCGCGACCGTTGATGATGGCGTTTAGTACATAGAGCGGAGAGGTTCCGATATCTCCGTAAATAATACCTAAAGCAATAACCAGGCTGCCAAGTGAAACCTTGTCAATTTGTTTGCTCACTACAATGCAAGTTATATTGGTTTAAAACGGGCCGGAATTTTTATATGGCAACCAGTCGGCATTCGTTAAAAAGCAATCGGTACAAAGATATAGGGAATAGGATGAAATTAACAGAATCTCATTAGAGTTTTGAGTAACTTGTCGCCCGTACCAATCCCTATAAGCGTTTTTTGTATGAATTTACGATTACTCGGCTTGTTGCTATTCCTGCCCGTATTCATGCAGGCCCAGCACATTTCCTATTCTGAGCCGGAACAGGACGACAGCCGGAAAACCGATTTTGAAATCATCGGCCGGGTTTCCGGGAATATCCTGGTATTTAAGAATAACCGCACGAATAATGCCATTTCCATCTATGGCCAGGATATGAAACTGTTAGAGCGGGTTCCACTCCCCTTCATACCCGAAAAGTACACGAATATTGATTTTGTCCAATACCCCGACTTCTTCTACCTGATTTGTGAATACCAGAAAAAGAACATCGTACACCTGACGGCTTTCAAAATGAATGGCCAGGCGCAGTTAACGGGAGAGCCGGTTGAACTGGATACCACCCAGGTAAGCGGCTCCAATAATGGTAAAATATATACCAGTGTCATCAGCGAGGATAAACAGTACCTGATGGCGATCAAGATCAATACAAAAAATCCGAGATCCTTTTTGTTTACCAGTTTCCTGTATAATAAAAACCTGGATTTGCAGGACCGCCACCGGATAACCATGCAGGTGCAGGATCATGCTGTAATGTTTACCAATTTTGAGCTGGATAATGACGGTCAGCTGGTATTTACCCGGTTTGCCCGGCTGGGAAGCGGCGAATATTTAACCCATGTCTCCTTTGTTTCCAAGGCTCCACAGGCCGACACATTTGCAATACGCGATATCGGTGCCGGAGACCGGATCCTGGATGAATTGAAGCTGAAGGTGGATAATTTCAACAAGCGTTACCTGCTTTCGGCATTTTTCTACAAACAAAGGAAGGGCAATATCGAAGGGCTTTACACGGTGATATGGGATAAGGCATCCGATACGAAATTCCAGGAAGCCTCTACTATTTTCGGTGACGATTTGCGGGCTATGGCGAAAAGTTCCGAATCAAATATGAAAATGGCCTTTAATGATTATTTTATTAAAAGGATTGTGCCGAAGAAAGACGGGGGATATCTCGTAATCAGCGAAGTGGAATTTACCACGACCCGTGGAACACCCTTTAACCGGTACGATCTTTTATACGGACCCGTGAACCCCATGGATTATTATTACTCTCCTTATTACAATCCATATTATCCTTATGGCGGTTTATATGGAAACCCCGCTGTTAACCGCTATAATACGGAAAATATCATGATCCTTTCCTTTGATAAGAACAGCAATATGGAATGGAGCAATGTGATTGCGAAAAGCCAGTTCGATGATGAGGGAACCAACCAGCTATCTTATCAAACCGTGAATACGGGAGGGGAATTACATTTCTTATATAATCAGTTTGAAAAAAGGACCCTCCTGCTGATGGATCAGAGTATTTCAGCAGACGGGAAAATAACCAGGGTTCCTACCTTTCATAACCTGGATAAAGGTTATGTATTTATGCCCCGGATCGGAAAACAAGTGGCCAGTAATCAAATTGTAATACCTTGCCAGTTCAGGAACTATCTTTGCTTTGCAAAAATAGATTTTTAAAACCCCTCAGGTGATCGGTATTTTCAAACAAAAAGCAACGACCAATGCTTTGCTGCTGTTCGTGTATGCTTTGGTACTGAAGTTTCCACTTTTCCTGCACCCTTTTCTACCCGCACTGCATCCGGAGGACAATTATTTATACCGGTTTATTCTGACCATGCTCAATTCCCTTTTCGGGCAGGCGGCGCTTCCTTACGCCGTTTTGAGTTTTATCATCTTGTTTTCCCAGGCAACCCTGCTCAATAGTATTTGCAATTACCATAAAATGCTGCCCCGCGCCAGCTACCTACCGGGTATGAGTTATATCCTGGTGACTTCCCTGTTGCCCGACTGGGGCCACTTTTCGGCACCCCTGCTCATCAATTCCATTATGATCTGGTGCTGGTACCGTATGGTTGCCCTGTATAACAGTTCCACTCCGGTATCGGCTATTTTCAATATTGGCTTTTTGCTGGGCATCGCCACCCTGCTCTATATACCTGCGATTGCATTTTTGATATTGTTGTTTTTTGCCCTGCTTATCATGCGACCTTTCCGGATACAGGAATGGTTCATCGGTTTTATCGGGTTTACGGCACCATTTTATTTTCTGATCCTGGTTTTATATTTTGTTCGCCAGTTGCACTGGCAGAACCTGGTACCCCGGATACGGTTTACTTTTCCGGCCATCCCGGGATCTGTCTGGATCATCGCATCCATCAGTTTGCTGATCATCCCCTTTATTATCGGGGGCATTTTTGTTCAGAATAACCTGAATAAAATGCTGATCCATATCAGGAAAAGCTGGAGCCTGCTGCTGGTCTTCCTGATAGCGGCCATACTGGTGATCATCATCAATAAGGCCGGTTCTTATGAAAACTGGATCGTTACCGCCATGCCTTTTGCCGTGTTTCATGCGGCAGCTTATTATTATCCGGGAAACCGGTTTTTAATCAGCCTCCTGCACTGGGTTTGTTTCGGTGTGGCGGTGGGGATTAATTATTTAATGTAGCTGGCCGTTGCCAACGGTCCGCTACATACTGCCAGCTATTTCCTGCTAAATAATTACCTTTACTATTCAAACCGAGTACATGAAATTTGGTGTTGTCGTTTTCCCGGGATCCAATTGTGACAGGGATATGCAATTCGCGCTCCAGGAAGACCTGGGATATGAAGTGATTATGTTATGGCATAAGGATACCGACCTGAGCATGTTTTCCACAGAGGATTGCATTGTGCTTCCCGGCGGTTTTTCTTACGGCGACTACCTGCGTTGCGGGGCGATTGCGCGGTTCAGCCCGCTGATGCAACCTATCATGCGTTTTGCCGAAAAGGGAGGTATGGTACTCGGGGTTTGTAACGGGTTCCAGATCTTATGCGAATCCCATATGCTGCCCGGCGTTCTCCTGAGAAACGCCAACCGGCAGTTTATCGGGAAAAATATTTACATGAAAACGGAGCATGGCCCTGCCCTGAAAATCCCAATCGCCCATGGTGAGGGAAGGTATTATGCAGATGATCAATTACTGGATGAAATGGAATCGGGCGGGCAGTTGATTTGGAAATATTGTGATGCAGAAGGAAATATAACTGCCGAATCAAATCCCAATGGAAGTACCCGCAGCATCGCCGGCATCTGTAATAAAGACCGCAATGTGTTCGGTGTAATGCCCCATCCGGAACGTGCAGTTTCTGAAGATCTGGGAAATACAGATGGCCGGAAATTGTTTCAACAGATCTTTAACAACCGAAATCTGCACCTGACTGCGAGGCCATCTGTTTTGGCAGTACCTTAGTTTATTCTATGGCTATGCACAAAAGGTCTGGCTTATTTTTTCTCTTCCTCAGTTTATTTTTCTTTTCCGGTTATAGTCAGGATAGTTCAGCCGTTACCTGGAGCAGTCATACTGAAAAGTTGGCCAGCGGGAGTTACCAGCTTATTTTTAATGTGCATGTCAAACCCGGCTGGCAGTTATACGGTCCCGACCAGGACCTGAGTGGAACACCTTCCATGGAGCTGAATTTTGCAGACAGCAGTTTTTCCGTAAAACCACCCTTCATCCCGGAAGGCCGCGCACAGAAACTGGCCGTGGCGCTTTTTAATAATGCTTTGTTTTCCCTCTATCCCGGCGAAGCAAAATTTTCGATTCCCTTACAGATAAAAGGCAGTGTGCCGGCACAGGTATTCGGATCCCTGAATTATTATTACGGTAAAGCTGATTCCTTTTATTCTGGAAATTATCATTTCAATGCAGCCCTGGAAGGGGGGATACAGTCCGGATCCCGGATCCGGATCAACAGTTTTGATCTGAAACACCCGGTCAGTTCCTGCGGCGATACCGGTACGGCAGGTAAGGGATTGGTCAGTATTTTTCTGCTGGGTTTACTGGGTGGATTCATCGCCCTGCTCACACCCTGTGTATTTCCGCTCATCCCCCTGACCGTATCTTTTTTTACTAAAAAAAGCGGTAGTGCCGGTAAGGGTCAGGCCCAGGCATTATTATATGGATTTTTTATTTTCCTGATCTACGTTTTACTCAGCCTGCCCTTTCACCTGCTCGACCATACGGATCCGGAGATCCTCAATAATATTTCCACCAACGTCTGGCTGAACCTGCTCTTTTTTGTAGTATTCGTTGTTTTTGCGGTTTCTTTTTTCGGATATTTTGAAATTACCCTGCCGGGCAGCGTAGCGAATTCGGTTAACAATAAATCCGGGGGCACAAGCATCGCAGGTATATTTTTTATGGCACTGACCCTGGCCATTGTGTCTTTTTCATGCACAGGCCCGATCCTGGGTTCCCTGCTGGCCGGGGCGCTTTCGAACCATGGTGGGGCCATCCAGCTGAGTTTTGGCATGGGCGGATTCGGACTGGGGCTCGCCCTTCCTTTTGCGCTTTTTGCTTTATTTCCCGGATGGCTGGGATCCCTGCCCAAGTCCGGCGGCTGGCTGGGCTCGGTAAAAGTGGTGCTGGGTTTCCTGGAACTGGCTATGGCCATTAAATTTCTTTCCAACGCCGACCTGGTAGAACAATGGGGACTGGTGAAACGGGAAATTTTTATCGGATTCTGGGTATTGACCGGACTGTTGATCACCCTGTACCTCCTCGGTAAAATCCGGTTTCCGCATGATAGTCCCGTTAAAAAATTCAGTCTGCCCCGTATCGGGTTTCTCATTTTATTTGGCCTGGCGACCCTTTACCTGGTACCCGGACTGACCAATACGCCGGCTGCCAACCTGACCCTGATCAGTGGCTTCCCACCCCCGCTCTGTTATTCCGTTTACAAAAATCCG
>WSSedB1CaDRAFT_10000955_pt1 | contig 11648 bp, 6 predicted proteins | sample WetSurSB1Cattail_FD_9460 | JGI IMG/M metagenome (IMG submission 9460)
CTGTTCACTTAACCAGGACGACAGCACGGCAGTGGACCCCGCCCGGGTTTTTATAGAAAGGGAAAACAATGCTGCCCGCGGGCAGATGCTGGCCTACCACCTGGGGGAATACGAGTTCCGCCACGGGCATTACGATGCTGCTTTGACACTCTACGAAAATTCCGGTATTGAAAACCTGGACAATGATGAAATTGCCACACTGAAATTTCATAAGGGGTATGCTTATTTTATCCGGAAGAATTTCGATCTCGCCAAACCCCTGTTCGACGCCATCCGCCAGCTTCCGGGAAACACGTATTATGTTGATGCCAATTATTATTACGGGTATATCTGTTTTTACCAGAGGAGATACAATGATGCGTATGCGGCATTTTCTATTGCTGAGAATCATCCCAAATACGCAAAAATTGTCCCTTACTATATTGCAAATATTTACCTGCAGCAAAATCAGAAGGAGAAGGCCGTTTCTTATGCCGCTGCAAAACTGGCAACCGGCAGCCAGTACTATGATGCGGAACTCAGGCAGCTGGTGGGCCATGGTTATTATCAGGAAAAAGATTTCCGAAAAGCCCTGCCTTACCTGGAGTCTTATGTGAACAGTTCAAAAACGGTCAGCCGCCAGGACCTGTTCGAGCTCTCTTATTGTTATTACCAGGAACAAAGCTACAGTAAAGCGATCGGGGGTTTCAGGCAACTCGGCGGCAAGGACGACTCCCTGGCACAAAACGCCATGTACCTGCTCGGGGATTCTTATCTGAAAACCGGGCAAAAAGCAAATGCCCGGAATGCTTTTCTTTTCTGTGCGTCCAACAGCAGTTACCCGGTTCAGAAAGAAATTTCCCGGTTTCACTATGCCAAACTCTCTTATGAGCTTGGGTATACGGATGTAGCCCTGTCGGAATTCCGCAGTTTCCTGCAGCAGTATCCGAATTCGACCTATGCACCCGAGGCCCGCGAATTATTATTGAATGTGCTGGCCAATACCAGTAATTATAAGGATGCGCTGATCCTGATGGACAGTGTGAAAAGCCCCTCGGCCAGTGCCCGGCAGCTGAAAGCCCGTATCCTCTATGGAAGAGCCACAGAGCTCATCAACGACGGCTTNCTTGGCAATGCATTTGAATTGCTGGACCAGGCTTCCAAAGAGCCGAATAATACAGCCCTGCTTCCCTATATCAATTTCTGGAAGGGAGAAATTTCCTACCGGTCCAACCGGATGGATGATGCGGTTCCCTATTTTATTGAATACCTGAAAGCCCCGGTGAGCCGGGGAGAAGTAAGTCCCAAAAATGCCCGGTACGACCTGGGCTATTGTTACCTGAAAAAAGAAAATTTCAAAGAGGCGCTGAATTATTTTTCCCAGGTGGTGAGGAACCCGGGTATCAACGCAAACCCTCTCGAGCAGGATGCTTATATCCGGACGGCTGATTGTTATTATATGAACCGGGATTTCAAAATTGCCGTTCCGATGTATAACAGGGTGCTGGAATATTCCTGGCCGGCATCAGACTATGCCACTTTTCAAAAAGCCATGGTGGCCGGCGTCAATAGTTCATCAGAAAAGATCAGCCTGCTCAGCGGTCTCATCCGTAAATATCCTTCCTCCGGCCTCGTGCCGGATGCCAATATGGAAATCGCGAATACGTATCTTTCAAATGAACAATACCGGGAATCACTGCCTTACCTGAAAAATGTACTCGGCAGTTCGGGGAATGATGCGCTGAAACCCAGGGCCCTCCTGCGTTCCGGCCTGGCCAATTATAACCTGGGCAATAATGCGGAAGCCCTCAATAAATACAATGATTTATTGAAACAGTACCCGAACTCTGTGGAAGCGCAGGAAGCGCTGGACAATGCAAAATCCATTTATGTGGAAGAAGGCAGGACCAGCGAATATGTCAATTTTGCAAAAGGGATGGGTATTTCCATTTCTGCCAGCCAGGAAGACCAGCTGGCCTACCAGGAAGCGGAAGTACAGTTCAACAACGGAAATTTTTCCGGGGCGCAGCAGAAATTTGAAGATTACCTGAAAAGATTTCCCGACGGCAAATATTTCCTGGAAGCCAATTTCTACAAAAGTGAAATGTATGCCAGCCAGAAGAACTGGGTAAAAGCAACGGCCGGTTATGAAGCGGTCGCAGATAAAGCGCCGAATAAGTTTGCAGAAAAATCCCTGCTGCAGGCCGCCCGTATCAATTTCTTCAACCTGAAGGATTATGCAAAGGCGGAAGTATACTATGCCAGATTAAAAGATTTCGCCAGCACCCAGGAAAATAAAATGGAAGCCATGCGCGGATTGCTGCGCAGCCAGTTTGAATTAGAGCAATGGTCCGCCGCCAGTGATAATGCCCGGGACCTGCTCAGTCAGAAGGGTATGGGTTCGGATGATAAAATCATTGCCAGCATGATCATGGGTAAATCCTACCAGGCCGACGGGAAATGCGAATCAGCCATTCCGTATTTCAAAACAGTGGCCTCCCTGAGCCGGGCGGCTTACGGAGCGGAAGCCCAGTACCAGATCGCTGCCTGCCAGTATGACCAGAACCGTTTGAAAGAAGCGGAGAAATCGGCATTTGAAGTGATCCACAAATCGGGCTCTTACGAATTATGGGTAACCAAAAGTTATTTTCTCCTGGGCGATATTTACCTGAAAGAAAAGGATTATTTCAATGCGAAAGCCACTTTTCAGAGTCTGGTGGAAAATGCGAAAATTGAAGAGATCCGGGTGCAGGCCGAAGAGCGGCTCGATGAAGTGAAAAAGGAAGAGTCAGGCAATAGTAAAATCAGTAATGACAATTAAGATGCGTCTGAACCCATTGAATATGATGAAGGGAATCGTTTGTTTCACGTTGTTTTTATTTGTGGTTTCCACAGCCGTGCGGGCGCAGGATTCGACGAAAAGAAAGACCATCAATATTACTTCTGTTTTCAAGCCGGCATTGAAAAATACTGCCAAACTCAATTTCAATGCAGATGCGCCGCTCATCGACACCAGCCGTCCCGATTTAAAATACAACCTGCCGGTGCAGTTCCTTTCCCTGGTATATCAGCCGGCCGGATTAAATCCCGTCGCCCTGCCTGCCGACAGCCTGGAAACATGGAATAACGACAACTATATTAAAGTGGGTGCCGGAAATGTTCACCTGCCTTACGTGCAGGCCGGACTGAGTTTTGGAGACCGTAAACATTCTTTTTTCAATGTTTTTGCAGAAGGATACGGTTCCAAAGGCAACCTTCCGTTTCAGGAAAATAACAGGCTGGCTGCTTCTGTGAACGGTACCATCAAAACATCAAATCATATTGAATGGGACGGGGGCCTGGGTTTTCGCGCAGATGACTATTATTTATACGGATTCCAGCCCGATACATTAAAATTTGTAAAAAGCCAGCTTCAGCAGCAGTTTCTCACTTTTGACGGGCATATCGGGTTTCGCAATACCGTGCCCTCGGCCTTTGGCCTTACCTATCATCCCAATGTGAAAATTACCGCTTTCGGCGAAAACAGCTCACCCCGCGCATCGGAGGCCGACCTGGTGGTGAATGTGCCCGTAGAGAAAACAATCAATGAACATTTTGCCATCGACCTCGGGTTTACAGCCGATCTTACCAATTATACGAACGGGAATATTGCCACAATTAACAACAATCTTTTCCTGGTTTCCCCCGCGGTGATCTATCATACGGACAATCTGGCTATGCATGTGGAAATGACACCTTCCTGGGATCAGGGGGACTTCCATCTTCTGCCGAATTTCAGGGCCGACTATACCACCGACGACAAGCGGTTTACACTTTTCGCCTCCCTGGATGGCTATTATGACAAGGGAAGTTTTCAAAGACTGGCAGGTATCAATCCCTGGTTATGGGAGCCTGCCAGTTTACAAAATACCCGTGTCAACGAATTTTTTGGAGGCTTTAAGGGGTCCCTGTCCCCGCATATTTCCTATATGGCCAAGGCCGGGTTTTCGCAATCTCATAATATGCCCCTTTTCCTGAATGACAGCCTGGACGGAAAGAATTTCAGGGTCGTTTATGAAGAAAGGCTGGATGCTTTCTGTGTTCATGGAGAGATGACTTACCTGGAAGGCGAGGATTTTAATGTGACCGCCACCCTGACGCTCACCAATTACAAAACGAACAGCCAGTACAGGGCCTGGGGTATGCTGCCTTTCGAATTCACCACCACCATGCGCTGGCAGATCATGAAGGATCTCTGGCTGAAGGCGGATCTGTGGGCTTTTGAAGGCGCTTACTGGCGGTATATCAATAAAGCTGTCAGCAGCGGCAATGGCGGATTTGATGTCAATGCCGGACTTGAATTCCGGATTACAAAGCAGCTGAACCTCTGGCTGCAGATGAATAATCTCTTCAATGATAAATATCAGCGCTGGAACCAGTATTCTGTGTACGGATTTAATATCTTAGGGGGTGTAATATTTAATTTCGGACGATAGGCCCCTTTAAATAAATTTATGTACGCCATCCTGAACAGGTACCTTTTTTTAAATAAGAGTATTCCGGTACCCGGCCTGGGTACTATATGCATGGAAAGCCAGTCGGCGACCCCCGATGCGAGTACCCGGAGCATCCTGCCGCCCACGTACCGTTTCCGCTTCGATAAATTTTTTGATTCGCCGGACAAGGAACTGTTTGCCTACCTGTCGTCAGAACAACATATTTCAGATTATGAAGCGCTGCGCCAGTACAATGATTTTGCGTTTTCACTCCGGGACCGCCTGAATTATTACCGGGAAGCGCCCTGGGAAGGACTGGGTATATTGAAAAAAGATGACATGGGAGATATCCATTTTGAAACTTCCATTGCGAATCCTTTTTTCCTGCAACCGGTTCCTGCGGAAAAAGTAGTGCGTGCCAATGCAAAACATATGCTGCTGGTGGGGGATCGCGAAAGATCGAACCGCGAAATGAGCGACTGGTTTGCGGAAGAACCTGTTCACGGGAACAAACTCTGGTGGCTGGTTGCCCTCCTGCTTGGCATTGCAGCTGCATTCCTGATCCTGTTTCATTTCTCTTCGCATGGATGGAGTGTGGAGTCGACCGGAAACCAGCAATTGATCCAGGTAAAAAATTAATCAGCAGGCTGGCTGATGAATCAACCCCCTCATTGATGAATCCCGCAATAGTATCCATGGTAACCTGCCCCATATGTAATAGTGATGAAACCCGTTTTGCTTTGAAGGTTAAGGATCATTCCGTCAGTGGAGAATATTTTGAAATTTATGAATGCCCCCGGTGCAATCTGCGGTTTACCAAAGACGCACCTCCCCGCGAATCCATCGGCCGTTATTATCAGTCGGAGGATTATATTTCACACAGCAATACCCGCAAAGGAATCGTAAACAGTTTATATCATGTGGTCCGCAACCGGACCCTGGCCAATAAATGCCATTTGTTGAAAAGCACTACGGGAATGAAACAGGGTCTTCACCTGGATATCGGTGCAGGCACCGGCTCATTCGTTCAGTATATGAATCAGCATGGCTGGAACAGCGAGGGGATTGAACCGGATGAAAAAGCCAGGGCGCGGGCGCTGGAACATCACCAGACAAAACTATTGCCGGCTTCAGCGTTTGAGACTTTTTCTCCGGAACGTTTTGACGCCATCAGTTTATGGCATGTGCTGGAACATGTGCATGATCTCTATCCGTATTTGCACCGGATAAAAAATATTTTAAAACCGGGTGGCCGGGTTTTTATAGCAGTTCCGAATTATACCTGTTACGACGCAGTGAAATACGGCGCAGACTGGGCCGCTTATGATGTGCCCCGGCATTTGTATCATTTTTCTCCTGCTTCCATGCAATGGTTATTGAAAGCTGCGGGATTTCAATTGAAAGAAATGGTGCCGATGTGGTGGGACAGTTATTATATCAGTCTGCTGAGTGAAAAATATGCAGGCGGCCACGCTTCCCTGCTGAAGGGATTTTACACCGGCGCTTTATCAAACATAAAAGCCATGGGGGATAAGGAGAAGTGCAGTTCGCTGATTTATGTTGCCGAAGGTATAAGTCTTAATGACTAAAGCAATTCTTTCTGTGAACAGGCCGGATTAAGTTGATCAGCTGTGTGACTCAAAAAAGCCTTAGGCCTTCTCAATTATTCAGCCTCACTTCGTACGTATTCGGCCACAGCTTTCCCGTGATATAAATTTTATTCTTTGCAGAATCCCAGGCGATCCCGTTCATATAATCCACGTCGGGATTTTTTAGCTTGATTTCTTTCACCAGATTGCTGAAATCCGCTTTCCCCAGCACCTTGCCGGTATTGGGATCAATCCGGATGATATAGGGTGTCTGGTACACGTTGGCCAGAATATTCCCGTTCACCCATTCCAGTTCATTGACATTCCCGACGGGGCCGTTATTGTCGGTCACGCCCACGATACGGATCGTTTTAAATGTGGCCGGATCCAGGTAGGTCAGGTTGCTGCTGCCATCACTCAGGATGAGGCTTTTCCCGTCAGTCGTCATTCCCCATCCTTCCTTGCTGGGAAAACTGAACTCACCCAGTTTTTTAAATGTTTTCAGGTCGTAAATAAAACCTTTTTTGTTGGTCCAGGTAAGCTGGTAAAGTTTGTCGTGCAGGATCGCGATGCCTTCTCCGAAATAGGTTTTCCTGTCCAGCTCTGCTTTTACGCCGATTTTGCCGGTTGCTGGATCCACAATACCAACGATGGATCTGGTTTTATCGTTATCCTGGGGTGCGCCGGAGCTTTCATATAATCTGCCATCGTGCATCAGGAATCCTTCGGTATATGAATCCTGGTCATGGGGCAGGGCATTGAGTATGGTATAGCTGATGGCGGGCGGTTCATCACTCACCGTCGTTTCCGGAATGGAACTCCCACCGGAAGAGGTTGAATTATCTTTACAGGAAATGATAAATGCAAACAGGAAAAGCGGTAAAAAATATTGTTTCATGAGCGCATGGGTAGGTGCAAAAATAATTGCTAATATCTTAATATATCGATAAATCGGTCATCGGTCGCCGGTCAAAAAAAAAGCGCCCCTTCCGGGATCGCTTTTTTCATAGATGCATTTATATTGTAACAGTCTAAGGTTTCTACCTCCTGCTTAAATATGTGATTCGATCTTTTTTACAAAATTGCTCTTGGGTTGTGCGCCCACCAGCTTGTCAACGACCTTGCCGCCCTTGATAAAAAGAATGGCCGGGATGGAGGTAATGCCATAATTAACTGACAATTGCGGGTTGTGGTCCACATTCACTTTGCCCACGTTGATTTTTCCATCATATTCTTTGGAAAGTTCTTCAATAACCGGACCGATTGCGCGGCAGGGCCCGCACCATTCTGCCCAGAAATCAATTACTGTTAACTTATCAGACGCCAGTACCTTCTCCTGAAAGTTCGCATCGGTGTATTCAAGTGCCATAGGTTGCTATTTAATTTTAGGTAAAATTCCGTCTATTTATCTGAATTCTTTGTCGTTTCACCGACAACTGCAAAAATGTTTCCATTTATACCGCAAGCCCATTCTGTCATACCAGCCGCTGTCAGGATACAATCTGAACCTCAAACTCAGGACAGTCCTGCAAAAAGGCAGCCATTTCGTCATTCATTTCAAATCCGTTTTCCATACTATACAGGCTGATTTTAGCATTTATTTTAGATTCCTGCACATTGAATTTCAAACCTGCCTTACCGGGGTGCTTTTTAATGTTTTTTTCCAGGAACCTCACCATGTTTTCATTCAGGTGACGCGCGTCCAGGTCGATCACCAGTTGTTTGGTAAGCAGGGGCTTGATACTTTCGAGCAATAACATCCTGTCAACCTTAAATTCATATTCGGTCTTGTTATAACGCGTTCTGAAATAACCCGTCATGAATACGTTCTTTCCTTTTTCCAGGTAGTTTGAAAAGCGGGCATAGTCCTCACTCCATAAAATGAATTCGCTTTTTCCGGAATAATCCTCTATGGTAAAGGAACCAAATTGCTTGCCGGTCTTTGTTACCCGGTGTTGTGCTTCAATGACCAGTCCGGCGAGCCGGTAAGGTCTGCCCGGATTGGCCTGGAGACTGACAGCATCCTTCACTTCATTGAATTCGGCCAGGTTGAGAATACCATAATGGCCGATTTCAAATTTGAAATGATCCAGCGGATGTCCGCTCATGAACATGCCCGTTACTTCTTTTTCATGGTCCAGTAATTCCGTGAGCGACCAGGGTTCGCAATTTAAAATTTTGGGCGTCTGCACTTCATAACCCGCAGATGACCCGCCAAACAGGGTGTTGCTCTGCTGTACATTTTGCGCCTGCACCACATTCCCGAAACGGATTATTTTTTCCAGCCCGGTGGTTGTGTCTCCGGGTGCGATATAAAAATATTGTGCGCGGTGCAGTTGGGGGAAACAATCGAAGGCACCTGCAAAGGCGAGGCTTTCCAGTGTTTTTTTATTGACGGTGCGCTGGTTGATGCGCTTCACCATATCAAAAATTGAAATGAACGGGCCGTTCTTTTCCCTTTCTTCGATGATGGAAACCACAGCCGCTTCTCCAACGCCTTTTAATCCGCCCAGACCCACACGGATCTCCCCCCGGCTGTTGACAGCAAATCCCTGTTTGGATTCATTGACATCAGGGCCCAGCACTTTCAATCCCATCCGTTTGCATTCTTCCATGAAGAACGTGATCTTTTCAATATTACCCTGGTGATTGAGTACGGCTGCCATGTATTCGGAAGGGTAATGCGATTTGAGGTAGGCCGTCTGGTAAGCGACATAGGCATAACAGGTAGAATGGGATTTATTGAATGCATACTGGGCGAATGCTTCCCAGTCGGTCCATATTTTTTCCAGTGTATGCGCCGCATAGCCTTTTGATGTAGCGCCGGCAATAAACTGGCTTTTCATTTTGTCCAGGATGGATTTTTGTTTTTTCCCCATGGCTTTGCGCAAAACATCCGCATCTCCTTTACTGAAGCCTGCGATTTTCTGGGCCAGCAGCATCACCTGTTCCTGGTACACCGTAATGCCATACGTGTCTTTCAGATATTCTTCCATCACCGGGAGATCGTACTGTATGGGCTCCCTTCCCTGTTTCCGGTCAATGAAGGCCGGTATATAAGCCATGGGCCCGGGTCTGTACAGGGCGTTCATGGCCGTGAGGTCGTCGAATTTATCCGGCTTCAGGTCGCGCAGGTATTTCTGCATGCCCGGACTTTCGAACTGGAACGTGCCGATCGTATCCCCGTGCTGGTAGAGTTCAAATGTTTTTTTATCGTCAAGCGGAATCTGATCGATGTTGATGGCGATACCGTGGTTCTGTTCAATGAGCTCCAGGGAAGTCTTCAGGATATTCAGGGTGCGCAGACCCAGGAAGTCCATTTTCAAAACACCGGCTTCTTCAATGATGCTTCCTTCGATCTGGGTTACGAGGAGTTCGGAATCTTTAGCCGTGCAAACCGGGATGATATTGGCAAGGTCCTCAGGGGCGATGATGATGCCGGCCGCGTGCAGACCGGTATTCCGGACGGAACCTTCCAGTCGTTCCGCTTCATGCAGCACGCGGCTCCGCAGATCGGTTCCCTGGTAAATTTCCCGGATTTTTTTTACCCCTTCCAGATCGTCCCCCCCGATACCTTCTTTTTCTTCCAGGGATTTTTCTCCGTCCCTGGATTTCAGGGGGGCGTGTAGTATCCGCCTGAGACTGACTCCCGGCCGGTCAGGAACCAGCTTGGCCATTGCATTGGATTCGGCCAGAGGAAGGTCCAATACACGGGCGACATCCTTGATGCTCATTTTGGCAGCCATGGTACCATAGGTAACGATCTGGGCCACCTGGTTCCTGCCATATTTTTTAACCACGTAATCAATCACTTTCTGCCTGCCCTCATCGTCAAAATCCGTATCAATATCGGGCATGGATTTACGGTCCGGGTTCAGAAACCTTTCAAAGAGCAGGTTGTATTTGATGGGATCGATATTGGTAATGCCAATACAGTAGGCAACCACACTGCCGGCAGCGGATCCACGGCCGGGTCCAACAAAAACGCCCATGTCCCTTCCCGCTTTGATGAAATCACTGACAATTAAAAAGTATCCCGCAAAACCCATGGTTTTGATCGTGAATAATTCAAAATCAAGGCGTTCTGTAATCTCCGGACTGAGGTCCGTATATCTTTTTTTTGCCCCCTGGTANGTGATCTCTTTCAGGTANTCCCATTGGTTCAGGTTATTATCGGCATGGATCTGGAATTCTTTGGGAATGGGGAAAGCGGGGAGCAGGATATCCTTTTTCAGGTTTAAAACCTCTACTTTATCCGCTACCAGACCTGTGTTGGCAATGGCTTCCGGGATATCCCGGAAGAGCTCGGACATTTCTGCCTGGGTTTTTAAATAAAACTGGTCGTTCGGGAATTTGAAACGGCGGTTTTTGAGGCTTACCTCATCATTTACAAAATCATCAAATCCCGGCGTGGATTGTTTTTCTCCCGTATTAATACAGAGCAGGATATCGTGGGCATTATAATCTTCCCGGTCGGTATAGTGACTGTCGTTGGTGGCGATCACGGGAACCTGGTATTTTTTAGCGAGTCTGAGCAGGAACTGGTTGATCTTTTCCTGATCGGGGATCTGGTGGCGCTGGAGTTCTATAAAATAATTATCCCCGAACATATCGAGCCACCATTTGAATTCCTTTTCCGCCTTTTCCTCACCGGCGTGCAGTATGGTTTGAGGAACATAGGCGCCGATACAACAGGTGGTCGCGATCAGCCCCTCATGGTATTGTTCGATCAGGGCTTTATCGATGCGGGGGTACTTGCTGTACATACCCTCCATATAACCGAGGGACGTGAGCCGGATCAGGTTCTGATATCCGGTTTTATTTTTTGCGAGGAGCACCTGGTGGAAGCGTTCATCCTTTTGTTCCTTTGTGAATGTTTTGCGGTGCCGGTCGGCTACCACATAAAATTCGCAGCCGACGATGGGTTTTACTTTCAGGCTGCCGTCTTCATTTTTATGTTTATATGCTTCCGCCACAAAACTGAATGCGCCGAACATATTGCCATGGTCGGTAATGGCCAGGGCAGGCATTTCATCCTTCACTGCCTTATTATAGAGGTTCTGGATGGATGCGGCTCCATCCAGCAGAGAATACTGGGTATGAACATGAAGATGGGAAAATGCGGGCATCGGTATGAACTTGGATTATGCAATTAACAAAGAAAAAAACTGTCCCGAATGAATGGGGGGAAATTGTTAAAAATGAACGGAAAATACCGAAAGTGCTGATTTTGAATGCTCCGGCGGCTGCCCCGGATTCGAAGTCTTTTCAATAAAAGCGTACCTTTGGGCGTTCGAGATCTAAACAATGAAATGAAAAATCAGTTCATTTTACTGCTGCTTCTGATTAACCTGTCTGCCTGCGAAGTGTTCCGTCCGGCAACCCGCCGTACGGACAATTTGTCTGCCGGAACGAATGACCAGACATCCGGGAACCAGTCAGAGCTTAGTTTTATCCGGAATATTTCCACTGAACCCACCGGATCTGAAATTAAAACAGCAGATAGGTCGCCTTATAAAACGGTTTCATCCGGGACAGGTATTTCAACAGAAAACGAGCCGTACGATCCATTACAATTCAAATTTGCCATACTNACGAATAGTCC
>WSSedB1CaDRAFT_10000956_pt1 | contig 11645 bp, 12 predicted proteins | sample WetSurSB1Cattail_FD_9460 | JGI IMG/M metagenome (IMG submission 9460)
GCAGTGTNCCGGCACATCCGCCGTCAAGCGGCATTTCCAGAAGCGGCGCAATCCGTTCGGCAGCGGCTACGCCCTGCATGCGGGAGTGATAGGAGAGGCCGAGTGTCCGGAGCGGCAGATAAAATTCCGGCGCCAGCAATAGCACAAACAGCCCGTCAGCCAGAGTTAGTGAAGCGTTCAACAGCCGGAATCCGACCACGATGGCAACCACCGCTGTGCCCACCGTTGCGAAAAACTCCAGGGTAAAGGCAGAGAGAAACGCAACCCGCAACACTGCCATGGTACCTTGGCGATACTGATCGGATATGCGCGCCACAACCTCGGCCTCGCGCCTGGCAGCCCCAAAGATCTTCAGGTCGGGAAGTCCCTGCACCAGATCCAGCAGATGACCAGCCATCCGTGAAAGTTGCCGCCACTGGCGCCGGTTGAGCTTTTCCGAACCGCGCCCGATCAGGATCATGAAAAGCGGGATAAAGGGGGCTGAAAACAGCAGCACCAAACCAGAACGCCATTCAGCCGGAAAGACAAAGGCCAAGGCAAGCAACGGCAACAGCGCAGCCAATGCAAGATGGGGCAAAAAACGGCCGACATAAGGTTCCAGCCCTTCGACACCCGCTGTCACAGCCTCAACCAGCGCACCGGTTTCCCCGGCCGGCCTCGACTCCAAAAGCCTGCGGTAGAGCAGGTTACGCACACGCTGCTTGACCTCGGCTGCGGCTGCCACTGCCCGCCGCTCCGAAAGCAGCACCAGCATCCCCCGTGCCAAAGCCACTAATGCCACGCCGGCGGCCAAGGGAAATATTGCCGAAAAGCCGGCCCGTTCCATGACAAACTGCTGACAGGCCAGTGCCAACAGACGAGCCTGGAGCACGATCAGCAGACCAGCCGCGCATGCCCAGCCGATCATAGCTATAAGCTTGCCACGAACCGTCCTCGCCTCTCCCAAAAGCCACGCCTCTGGTTGTGGCCTGCTCTTCGCCCTGGTTGGCGTCATGCCGGCAAAGCTATCCTCAGTTTTTCCATGGTCAGCGCTTCCCCCTGATCATGCGCGTCAACAAACTGTCCAGCGAAGAGGCAAAACGTCTCCGATCAGTGGTGCTGAATGGTCCCGGCCCGCCCTGGATCATTCCGGCTCCGCGTAATTCCTGCATCATGTCACGAATGGAGAGCCGTTCGCTCACATTCTCTTCGGTGTATCTTTCACCGCGCGGATCAAGGCCCACGGCTCCCTTTTCCACAATGCGGGCCGCCAGTGGGATATCGGCGGTAATGACTAGATCCTGTGACGAGGCATGTTCGGCAATATAGTCGTCGGCCGCGTCAAAACCGTCGGCTACCATCACCGAGGTGATCAGGCGGGAATGGTGCTTTTCCATAACGCTGTTGGCCACGAGACAGACCGGCAGTTCCAGACGCTCCGAGGCCCGGAAAACAATCTCCTTGATGACCCGCGGACAGGCATCGGCGTCAATCCATATCTTCATCTTCACTCCTTGCATGTTTCCTTGCCGGCATACATCCGCTATCCGAGCAATAAAGAGATCGTATGAAGCAGGAGACCGATTACACCGCCCACCAAGGTTCCATTCATTCGTATGAACTGTAGATCAGAACCGATGCTCAACTCTATTTCGCTCACAAAATCAGCATTTTCCCACTGCTGCACCGTTCCGGAAACATGCTTGGTAATAACCGTTCGCAGTTTATCCGAGTAGTTTACAACAATATTTTCAAGATGTTCGTTTATGGAATCGACCAACTCGCCGTTTCTTGATAGAGATTTTCCCAAACCGATGGCAGCCTCGGATATGCTCTTGCAGATTTTGGAATGAGAGCGGCCAAGGTCATCGATCAACCAGGCTTTGAGGTCACCGGCCAGTCCGGTCACATACGCGGTCAGATATTCGTTGTTGATCGCCTCCCGTTTTATTTCGTCAATTCTTGCACGCAATGCGGAGTCATGTTTCAGTTTGGCAATAAAGTCAGTCACTGCAACATCAAACGTGCATCTCAGTTCGTGAGTGGAATCTTCATGTACCTCCTGAAAAAACTGGTTGACCTTTTTGGCGATTTTTTCGCCGGCCCCCTTGGCAAATTGATCCCGGTTGGGGATAAATTTGCTGAGAAGCGGATATTCCGTATTGAGCCAGTTATCAACGGCATGGGCCAGTTTGTCCTGAGCTTCCGTGGTCGCAATCCATGAGGAAAACCGTTTCAGCATATCGTCAAGCACGGCCTGATGTCGATTGTCCTTTCTGAGTGTCTCCAGAAGCTGCCCCGCCGAAGTTGCAAGATCAAACTTTTCAACCCGGTCGTGTAGTGCCGTACGCAGAATTTTCCGGACACGCTCGTCGTCGATAAAATCGATGGATTCGGACAGTACCCTGACCAGTCCCATGGCCAGTTCATCGGCATGCTGTTGCGACATCAAATAACCGGAAAGACGCTTGGCCGGATTGAACTCTTTCATCTTGACCAGCAACGCGTCGGTGGCCAAAAATTTATCCCGGATAAATTCGGCCAGGCTTTCGGCAATAGTATCTTTCTTGTTGGGAATGATGGCCGTATGCGGGATGGGAACGCCCAGGGGATGCCTGAACAGTGCCACCACCGCGAACCAGTCGGCCAATGCGCCAACCATGGCAGCCTCCGAAAAAGCGGCGACCCATTCCCACAAACCATTTCCCTTGTGAGAGCGCGCGATCACAAACAGTATCGCGGCCCCCACCATCAGCCCGCCGGCAATTGCCTTGTTGCGGGCCAGAGTGCGTTTCCTAACATCCATCCAGTTTACTCCTTGTGCCTCTATTGATGATACTGTTGCTGCAGACAAACCTTGCGCTCAGACAGACCGTTCCAGCCGGGCCTGCACGAATTCGCCGACCTTTTCGATAGCCTGAACACCTTCCGGCAGTTGGGGTGCAAAGTAGTGCCACACGTGCCACATCCCCTCCCACACATCCAGCGTCACATCAACCCCGGCCCCCTTCGCGTTTTCAGCCAGTCGCAGGGAATCATCCCGAAGGATTTCATCGGTGCCGACCTGAATCAGCAACGGCGGCAGACCGCTTAGATCAGCAAAAAGCGGCGAGATGAGCGGGTGACCCAGATCGGCGCCGGCCGCATACAACTCTGCACTGGTCCGGCACTCCCGCTCGGTCATCCAGGGATCGGCATCGGCGCGGGTGGTCATGGATTCGCCGCTGCCCGTAAGGTCGGCCCAAGGGGAAAGCAGCACAGCCGCACAAGGAAGTTTGTCACCGTTCGCCACCAAAGTAACCAGGGTTGATACGCCCAAACCGCCTCCGGCCGAGTCCCCCAGAAGAACTATGTTTTCAGGTTCGAAGCCCTGATCAAGCAGCCAGCGATAGGCAGCGGCCGCATCTTCCAGTGCAGCGGGAAAGGGGTGTTCCGGCGCCAGACGGTAATCGATGACCAGGACGCTGCATGCCGAAGCAGCTGAAATCTGGGCTGCCGTCAGCCGGGACGTGTTGCAGGAACATTTGGTGTAGCCGCCGCCATGCAAATGCAAAATCACCTTGTCTGTGGCGACATTGGCGGCGCGAACCCATTCCGCTGGAACAGTACCGGCCACAACCGGTTCAACACTGGTCCCGGCGGGCAAAACAGCACGGGAAGCTCCAAACTCGATCACCGCGCGCGCTTCCTGAATGGAACCGGCCGGAGGAGCGTTTTTGAGATTTCTTGTCAACCAGAGCCGTAGATTTTTACTTTTTTCACTTAACACAGAAACATCTCCTTTAATAAATTTGATGCCGACCGTTATCCGTCAGATCGACAGTGTTACCCAGGTTTCCCATCCTTGACACAAACCGCATACTTCAGATAACGCCCTTCCGGAAACGTCACCGGATAGGGAAAATCTTCCGGTTGTCCGGCCAGGGAAATCACCCGCAAATCACAACCGCCCGTGAGCGCACCTCGACGCAACTCCTTCAGATAGTCCGCAACATCCAGCTTCTGATGGTTGGAAGAGGCTATCAGCAGCCCGTCATCGATCAAAAGCGGCAGAACAGCAGCCACCAGATCCGAGGTGCCGCCACGGGTGGTAAATCGGCTTTTGGTAGTGGTGGAAAAGGATGGCGGATCCATGAGAACGACGTCGTACTGTTTTTTCATGGCAACAAGGTCGGCCAACACTGCCAGACAGTCGCCGGTTATGAATTCATGGCGTTTCGGATTGAGCCGGTTGATCCCGAAATTGGCCTTGGCCCATTCGGTATAGCCGGCAGACACGTCCACGCTGGTCACCAAACGCGCTCCTGCTGCCGCGGCCGCCACCGAAAAAGCGCCGGTATAGGCGAACAGGTTCAGCACCCGCTTCCCCTCAACGCGGGACATCAGGGCGCGCCGGTTGCGGCGCTGATCCAGAAACAGGCCGGTATTCAGACCCCGCTCCAGGCTCACCAGAAAGGTGAGGCCATTTTCCAAAACTTCCAGCCTCGGCGGCGCGGCCACGCCCTGTAGCAACCGTCCATACTGTTTGTCCTCCCCGGCCGCCTCCAGTTGCCTGGTTTTCTGGGGCCGTGTTTTTTCATAGATGCCGCGGGGCTCCAGCAATTCCTGCAAAAGTTGGGCTATTGTTTTGAGGTGGGGACGCCAGCCGGCGCAGTAGAGTTGCACCATCAGAAACTCGCCATAGCGGTCCACCGTCAGGCCGGGCAGACCATCACCCTCGGCATTCACCAGCCGGTAGGCATTGGTGTCGCCCAGATCGGCATGGTCACGGCGCAGTGCAAAGGCTGATTCCAGGCGACGTTTCAGCCAGGACGAATCCAGCTGTATCCGCTCCCGCGACAGCACCCGCGCCACAATCCGGTCGTCCGGATCGAGCAGGGCCGTGGCAAGAAAACGCGCTTTTGCATCCGTCAATGCCACAACCTGCCCCGCCTGTCCGGCCGGCCAGCGCCTGGTATGGCTGTCAGCAATGATCCAAGGGTGCCCCAGTTCCAGCATACGGACCGTTTCCGGTCCCACGATCCGTGTTTCCAGCCGCATTATCGCCTGTCTCCCTGAAAATTCATTGCAAGACCGTTCCGGAACATCTCCAGCTGCCGCGCCGCTTGATCGAAATCCTCCAGGTCGATCTCCAAATCCGGCTTCCAGGAACGATTTTTGTAGTAAAGTTTATCGTAATAGCACTCTATCAGCCCACGGCCCAGCCCCGCCACATCCCACTGCTCAAGCATCCCGGACAATTCGGCATAGTGCGGTCCGCCCAGTTTCTTTTTAATGCGCAACAGCGCGGCAGCCATCTCCTCACGGTACTCCTTGCGGGCATATTCCGCGGCTAGGCGGTTAACACGGGTCTCCACCGAAGCGTTGCACCAGATCCGGTAACCGGCGAACATAGCCTCACAGACACGGCTCGGCAGCATAATCTTTCCGATGCGCTGACTCTCTCCCTCCAGCACGATGGGACGCTCGGCCGGCGCCGTGCGAAACGCATCCCAGAGGAGTGTGTCAAATCGTTTCTGGCTCAATGCCTGCTCAAGCCCTACCGAGCCGAAAGCCGAACCACGGTGACAGGCCAGCCCTTCCAGGTCGACAGGTGTCCATTTTTGCCGGTCAAGCCCATTGATAAAGGTTGTCTTACCGGTGCCGGTCATACCGTGGATAACAAACAGGGGAGATGGCGGCGCAAATCGCTCGAAGTACTCATTGATCTGGCCGCGAAAAGCCTTGTAACCGCCGCGAAGCTGGAACACTTCATGACCGGTTGTCTCCAGCAGAATGGCCATTGAACGGCTCCGCAGGCCTCCTCGCCAGCAATATACCAACACCGGACGATCTCCCGCAACACCTGCAATCTCGTTGACCATGGCGGCAAAGCGTCCACACGTCAGTTCCAACCCTCGCATGCGGGCTTGCTGAGGCCCGATCTGTTTATGGATGGTGCCGATCTCCACCCGTTCCTCATTCGTCAAAATCGGAACATTGGTTGCGCCGGGGAGATGGTCCTCGGCAAACTCAAGCGGCGTCCTGACATCAACTATACAATGGCTATTCAGTAGTTCGGGATGAAATGACACTGTTTCCGGCATGGGGCTACTCCTTGGTTTCGGGAGTATAGGCTACTCAAGCTGGCCTGACAACAGGGAAGTCTCCGGAAAGTCAATGCTTACTTCTTGATTCGGCCCGGGTAACATGATATTAAATTGGCTTATGAACACCAGAAAATTTTCTCGCGTCAAATTCAGAGTGAGCGCCACCATAAAAACAGCTGAACGCCAGTTTCAGGGCAATGTCGAAAATCTCAGCATGAACGGCATGCTGCTGATCACGGGAGAGCGGCTTGCCGTTGGAGAACCGGTTGAAATCACCATCCTCCTGACCGGGTCCGAACCGGAGATATCGGTCTGTTTCAACGGCAGAGCCTGCCGGGCAACCGGGAACGGCCTGGGATTTGCCTTTGAAAAGATTGAACTTGACTCGTATACCCACCTGAAAAACATCATCTCATATAACATGAAAGACTCTGAAAAGGTGCTGGAAGAGATCTACAATGCTATCGACGAAAAACTAGCCACCGACAGATAAAGGAGCGCTTTCGACCAGAAGAATCTGACCCGCCAATTGTAACGAAAACTGCGGCAGAGATACTTTTTTCTGGCATCACGATTTTCTTTTTGATATAGATTAAAATCAAAACGAACAACGGTTACCCTTAAAGGGAACCGATTGGAAGCTGACCAGGCTACGGCAGACAACACATACCGCGCGGATTCGATGGTGAACCGGGACGGAAGGGAAATACCCTCACAGACATGCTGGCCAATAATGAGGCAGTCGTCTGTCCGTCACGCGCCCCCATAGCGCGTTTTTTTTTGGGGGAAAAATGGAAAACGTCATGCGAAAAAAGATAACCATTCCGGAAATATTACAGATGAAACAGGACAGGCGACGCATCACGATGATGACTGCCTATGACTATCCTTTTGCACGCCTTGTAGACGGCGGTGGTGTCGATTCCATTTTGGTGGGAGATTCGCTGGGAGTGGTTTTTTCCGGCCATGAGAACACTCTTCCCGTCACCATGGACGAAATGATCTATCACACCAGGGCCGTTGCACGTGCCAAGCCCCGTGCGTTGCTGGTAGCCGATATGCCTTACATGTCCTATCAGGTCAGCATCGAAGAAGCCCTTCGCAATTGCGGCAGAATGATCCAGGAGGGTGGCGCCCAGGCGGTCAAAATCGAGGGGGGGATGAACATGGCCCATGTCATTCGGGCGGTGACAGCCATTGATATCCCTGTTATGGGTCATATCGGCCTGACACCCCAATCCATTCACCGAATGGGCGGCTACAAGGTGCAAGGCCGCAAGGAGCAGGCAGAGCGGATCATGGATGACGCCTTTGCGGCCCAGAATGCGGGAGCCTTTTCCATTGTGCTGGAGGGGATACCTTCAGCCCTTGCTGCACACATCACCGCGGAACTTTCCATTCCCACCATCGGTATCGGGGCCGGCCCCGATTGCGACGGCCAAGTATTGGTAATACACGACATTCTTGGATTGTGCGAAAAATACGCGCCCAAATTTGTCAAACGCTATGTGGATCTGGCGCCAATCATTAGCGGGGCGGTTGCCAGCTATGTAGAGGAAGTTCGTTCCGGCGCCTTCCCCACCGAGGAACACTCATTCAATTAGCACATCGTTCCGCCCGGTTATATTCCTGGCAGAGCTAAATCATATCGGAAAAAAGAATGAACATTATTACCTCCATCAATGAAATGCAGACAACCGCCTGTTCCCTCAAACGGGAAGGCAAGACCGTCGCCTTTGTTCCTACCATGGGATTCCTGCATGAAGGTCATGCTTCACTCCTGCGCGAGGGCCGCAAACGGGGTGATATTCTTGTCCTCTCCCTGTTTGTAAACCCGATCCAATTCGGCCAGAATGAAGACTTGGGGCGCTATCCCCGCGACGCGGAACGAGACCGTCGTACTGCCGCCGAATGCGGAGTGGACATTATCTTCACGCCTGATGCGGCCGAGATGTATCCCGATGGGTTCCAAACCTCCATCTCTGTTCGTGAATTATCAAAGCCATTATGCGGAGCAAATCGTCCGGGGCATTTTGACGGTGTTGCAACGGTCGTTGCAAAACTCTTCAATATTGTCATGCCCGATCTGGCCCTTTTCGGCCGTAAGGATTACCAGCAGCTTGCCCTTATCAGACGCATGGTTGCTGATCTGAGCATACCGGTTACCGTGATCGGCGTGCCGATTGTCAGGGAAAGCGATGGCTTGGCCATGAGTTCGCGCAACGCTTATCTGTCACGGGAAGAACGCCAGAGCGCACTTGCCCTTTCGCGAACAATAAACGATGTTCGCGCCTTATATGCTTCCGGAGAGCGTTCCATCGAAATGCTGCGCCGGAAAGCACTTACAAACATACATCAAGAACCACTCCTGCAAATCGACTATCTTGAATTCTGTAATGATCATTCACTGCAACCATCCACGGAAGCAACCGACGACACACTGTTTGCAATGGCTGTCAAGGCAGGGACAACTCGACTCATCGACAACACCGTATTAGGGGAGAATGTGTAATCATGCAAAGAATCATGTTGAAGAGCAAGATCCATCGCGCAACAATCACCGGAGCTGATCTGGAGTACGAAGGAAGCATCACCATTGACCGTGATCTGATGGATGCCGCCGACATCCTTTCTTACGAGAAAGTTGCTATCTGGGACGTCACAAACGGCAGCCGTCTTGAAACATATGCCATCGAGGGCAAACGGGGCTCGGGTGTAATCTGTCTCAACGGCGCCGCCGCCCGTCTGGTTGCGCCCAAGGATCTGATTATCATCGCCAGCTTCGTGAATCTGGACAACGAGGCCGCCATGAAGCACGAGCCGAAACTTGTTTTTGTTGACGAAAAAAACAGCATGCTGCCGACCCGGAAAGAAGAAGCTGGCCAAGCCAGAGTGAGATGTGTGCGCTAGCCAAACGGCTTGATCCGGAAAAACATCCAAAAAGAACAGGGGGTTGCCGACAATACGGCAACCCCCTGTTTTCGTTTCGCACCTCCACTATGGCCCAAACCCAACATTCATATCACCAGGCATCAAGTAGCCGGGACACCAGTCGTCAAATGTCAATAATTATTGCTTGACTTTTTTGTAACGACCGGTCTAGGTTAAAACTATGAAACGAATTCACAGCAAAGATGATGTTATTCAAACAGGAATCGATCTGGTGCTAAGCAGGGGGTTCACTGCAACCGGCATTGAGACCATCTTGAAACAAGCAAACATCCCAAAGGGTTCATTTTACAATTTTTTTTCAAGCAAAGAAGAATTTGGGATTGCGATTATCAAAAGATATGCTGAACATGTTGGGGAAGTTTTACAACCCATTATGAGGGATGATTCGTTACCCCCGCTGGAACGTATCAGAAAATGTTTTGAAGGACTTATAGCGGTTTTTGAGAGCAACGACTGTTACAAAGGGTGCTTGGTTGGCAACATGAGCCTGGAAATGTCCGATCAGTATGAAACTATCCGACAATGTCTTGAACAGGTCATGCAGGGTTGGATCAAGGGTTGTTCTGATTTGATCATCGAAGCGCAGAAGAGAAAAGAGATCCCCTCCGAACTGGACCCTGAAATGCTTGGGGAAAATTTGATCTCATCATTTCAAGGCGCACTCCTTCGGGCGAAGGTTAAAAAATCATCGGCGCCATTAAAAAATTTCATTTATTTGTATTTCGAAAAGTTTTTGGCTCAAGACGAAGCGGGAGGGTAATTCTCCTCTCCCTTTTTTTATCCTGCACTACATAGACCAGTCTAGGCATTTTTTTATGCCATTGCGTCATGCGAATAGCCGAGACTCTCAAAAGAGGAGTCACCATGGGAAGGACCGTGGAATTACGAAAGAAAGACAGGAGGAATAACATGAAAAACTTATTTGAAAAGACCCGGATCAGCAGTTTGTCACTCGCTAACAGGTTTGTCTACTCGGCAACATGGGATGGAAATGCCGATGACAAGGGATTTTGTACGTCCAGGAATATCGATTCGGTAGTCGAGCGCGTTCGCGGGAGAGTGGGACTCGTCATAACAGGTATGGCATTTGTGTCACCTGAGGGAATGGCCGCGCCCTGGCAGTTGGCAATTTACAATGATGAGTTTATTCCTGCCCTCTCGAAAATGAGTAAGGGGGTTCATGATGATCGAGGGAAAATTATCCTTCAATTAGCTCATGGAGGAGTTTACTCAGCTTCCGCGTTAACCGGGCGCGATGTATTGGGGCCTTCTGCGAACGACTCAGAGCTGTTTCCCACATGCCGGGAAATTTCCATAGCCGAAATCAAACAGGTCGTTCAGTCATTCGGAGCGGCAGCGGGAAGGGCAAAAAAAGCCGGTTTTGATGGTGTGCAGTTGCACTCGGCGCACGGCTACCTGCTGAGTCAATTTCTCTCACCCTTCTTTAATAAACGAACAGACAACTATGGTGGAAGCATAGAGAACCGAGCGCGAATCCTCCTTGAAACATTCCAGGCAGTAAGAAATGAGGTCGGCGAGGAATACCCGGTTTTTGTGAAAATCAATTCCGAGGATTTTGTTGAAGGAGGTCTTACGGTTGATGAGATGCTGCAGGTCTGTTCGACACTCGAAAAAGAAGGTGTTGACGCCATAGAAATGAGTGGCGGGACAATATATGCGTCAGGCGCGTACTCAAGTTGCCGGATTGGAGCATTGGAGTCACAAGATAAAGAGGTTTACTACAAAGAATCAGCTATTCGCTACAAAGAAAAAATAGGTGTTCCTCTCTTGCTGGTAGGTGGCATTCGTTCCCTGGAAGTTGCCGAAAAACTGGTAAACGACAAGGTAGCTGATTGTATCTCCATATGCCGGCCTCTTATTCGAGAACCAGATTTAATTGAACGCTGGAAGGCGGGAGAAACAAAACCAGCAACATGCATATATTGTGATGGCTGCTTTGGACCTGGACTGAAAGGTGAAGGTGTTAAATGCGTGATTGGCTAAGTCGCCCCAGTTCATCGCCAAGTTGGCCGGTTTTGAAATTCCTGAAGACAGAAAACTGATTATTGTACCCATGGAGGGCATTGGGCCCGAAGACTGGTTCAGCCATGAAAAACTTTCCCCGGTTCTCGGGTTCATCTTGTTCAACAGCACTGATGAAGCTATTGCTGCTGCCAAGAAGCAGCTTCTGTGGGGCGGCGCAGGCCACACAGCCGTTGTTCACGCTCAGGACCAGGCCATCCTGGACAAGTATGCAACGGAAATCCCCGCCAACAGGCTGCTGCTAAACCAGCCGGCAGTTCACGGTTCCATCGGCCTTATCTACAATAAGTTGCCTCCTTCACTGACCCTGGGTTGTGGCACCGACGGAAACAATTACCTGGGCAACAACATCAACTACAGCGACCTGCTCAGCATCAAGTCGGTTGCCCAGCGTATGGTTGACTATGAACGTGATGAATGAGGTCCGTTTTTGACAATAGTTTGCCAAAACCTCTGTCCGGTATATCCGGGCGGAGGTTTTTTGTTTGCCCAGCGTAGCTGGCAAACCCGGCCTGCTGCAAGAAGCAGGCGTCGCCCCGACCAGGGGGAAGACAATCTGAATCGCAAGGGCGTATCCGGCAA
>WSSedB1CaDRAFT_10000957_pt1 | contig 11642 bp, 7 predicted proteins | sample WetSurSB1Cattail_FD_9460 | JGI IMG/M metagenome (IMG submission 9460)
GCCAGAATAGTAACGTTTGGGTTGGGGTTGATGCTGTTGATTTCAACCATTGGCGTCGAGCCGATGGAATCGATGAGACTTTGGCCTTTCATGTCTGTTCCTTTGTGTAATTGGAAATGTGAGGCGTCGGCAGTGGTACTATCAACCTACGCACATGCCGTAAGGGAGAATATACGTGTTCCGGCTTTCTTTCCACAATCATTTTGAATTTATTTTGTCTGCAACGCGCAGGGTCATGCGGTTGCCGGGTCTACGGTTATCGCGCCCGGAGCGATGACATGATCTAGGTAGCTGCGACCACCCTGTTTCTCCCCTTCTGTTTTGCTTCATACAGGTACATGTCTGCCTGCTTTAGAAGCTCCTCAAGACCGATGTCGTCCGGAAGGACGTCGTATCCCGCCACCCCGGCGCTAACGGTGATCCGGATAGAGCGGTCGGCTCCCAGGGCAATAGGTGTTTCCTCGATGTGTCTCCGAATCGCATTGGCCACTTCGAGCGCATTGTCGGGGGTGGTTTCGGGTAAAATCACAGCGAACTCTTCGCCGCCATAACGGGCCAGCAGGTCCGTATTCCGTAGCTTCAGCCGCATCGTCTCCGCAACATGTCTGATGACCTCATCGCCTTCGGGATGGCCAAACACATCGTTGATTTGCTTGAAGTGGTCGATGTCAACCATGAATGCACTGACTGGATGTTCGTGCCGACGGCAGAGCTCCACTAAAACCGGTGCAGTTTCAATAAAATGGGACCGGTTAATAATGCCGGTAAGTCCGTCGGTTTTGGCTAGGGTTTCGATGCGCTGCCGGTATAGGAATAGGCGGCGGTATAACTTATCCAGCGACAGATTGCCGAAAATAGCAATGAAACAGGTTGGCCAGATCAGGGCATTGTACAGGGCAAGGTTCAGATCGGGAGCCAGCCCGAAATGCACCAGCAGGTTGGGCATAAAAGCGATGGCTATATTGAGCAGCAGGCTCTCGGTGAATGTGAAGGAAAGCCCGGCAAAGACTGATAGTATGAACCAGAACATGAAACCGGAAAAACCGCCGTATATGACTCCATCCTTCAATCGGGTCAGAAGGTGCAGAAAGGTGGCTTCGGCTGATATGACGATAGTGACGAGCAACCACGGCAGAGCAGAGCGTCGGAAACCAGCGTAAATTGCTAGAGGATAGAGGCTCAGGATTGTGCACATGGTCAGCCTGACGGGCAGTACACTTGCAGCATGCTCCGGATCAAGCGCCCAGTCCCAAATCCATAACCCCGCGATAAGGAAGACCGTGGCGATACCGACATTTATGACAACACATTTTGAATCATTGAATTTATAGACCAGGTAGGATTCTTCGGTTATTGGTTCAAATCGGTCGTAAACACCGGTTCGCTGCGAAACGTCCTTAAGTTTGCGTAACAAGGCGCTGCCTTTCAAAATCAAGTTTTTGTTAATCCGGATCAGTGCTTCTTGATATACTTCTTGGCTGTGCGCCGGTCAAGGTTTGTGATTCGCGCCACTTCTTCATAGGTTCCGTGGCGCTGGTAGAGAGCGGTGCAGTATCCAGCCAGCAGTGATTCGGCATCCAGTGAACCGTTCTTGATTGACTCCAGCAGGCCGTTGTCTCCCACTTCCTGTTTCAACAAGGCCTTGTCTCCCTTGTAGTGACGAGAGATGATAATTCTGCGCACCGCCTGCTCAAGCTCCCGCACATTGCCCGGCCAGTCATACTCACCTCCCACATCCCGCCTGATGGCATCGCACACCAGCCGCGCATATTCGCTAGCCTTTTCACCGACCATGCGCCGGAGAATCCTGCCGGCCAGCGCCTCCAACTCGCGGGGTTCCTCTGAAATCCTCTGTTTGAGCGAGGGAACAGTAACGATATCGGAGCAGAGACGGTAATAAAAATCGTTACGGAACTGCCCCCTGGCACGCATCTCATCAAGGGGCCGATTGGTCGCCGCGATGACCCGCCCCTGGAAGCGCCGTCGTTCATGGCTTCCCACCGGAGCGAAGGTTCGCTCCTGCAGTACCTGCAGGAGTTTGATTTGCACCGGGATGGATACGTCGCCGATTTCATCCAGAAATATGGAACCGTGGGGTGAACATCTGCTGAAGACCCCCTCGTGATTTTCAATGGCGCCGGTAAAAGCGCCTTTTTTATGGCCGAAGAGTTCCGACTCCAGCAGAGATTCCGGGTACTGGGACAGGTTGATGGCAATGAAGGAGCGGGTGAAGCTTTCGCTGAAACACCCCTTGCGTTCATCAAAGGGGATGAAACCGGAGCGTCCGATGGCCGCGGCCGCGGCTCCTTTTCCGGTGCCGGTTTCGCCTAAAAACAGGGTTGAAAAATCCTCCATTCGATCCCATAGATGCTGTTCGTACCAATTGATGTTGCAGGTAAAGATGTTGTTCCAGAGTTGCAGACGCAGGGTCTGCATGGCCGGAGAGAGGCCGGTCAAACCGCTTTCGATGAAGTAAAAAGCGCGCCGGATCTGGAAGAAGATGGCCAGGTAGCGTTGCGCGGCGGCATGATTGAGGCCGGTGTTTGTCAGAGCTGAAAGAATTGTAGCGGCAAAGGGGACCGGGATGGGGGTGTCCCCTGCCGTAAGCTGTTTAAGGATAAAGGCATCAAATGGTTGCCGGTATTGGTGGTACAGATCGAAAAGCATGGCGGTACGCAGCAGCTCACGGTCGCTCTCGCTGTAACCAGTCATGTCAATGGAACTGCTCACCTTCAGCACTCGCAGCCGTTCACCGACCCGCGTGATCGCTTGTTCAACGGCATCGTCCCACGACATACTGGGAGGAGCATCAGCAATCCTGCGGTCAACCTCGATGCGGGATTGGCTGAAGGGGTTGGTGAAAGCGGCTTGATTAACGCTCTTGAAAAAATCCCGGTCGGATGCGGATAATGCTTGTATTTGTCTCATGCAAAAGATGTATACGAGTTGTGCACGGGTTGTCAATGATGGTGAAAATTTCTGAATCACGGATTGCCACGAATTATTGGATTGCACGTTTTTTTTGATTTTTAATCCGTGTAATCCGTGTAATCCGTGTAATCCGTGTAATCCGTGTAATCCGTGTAATCCGCGCAATCCGTAAAGTCCGCGATTCAGATAGCGGAAACACCAATAATTCCATCTCTGTTGGCACGTTCCCTGTAAATAGACACGGCATGAAACATTTTATATTGTTAGCGGCACTTTATCTGGTATTGTGGCCGCGACCCACGGGAGCAACGGCCATGCACGCAGACAGCACTATCATCGACATTCATTGCCACACCGCCGGAATCGGCGCCGGGAAAAGCGGCTGCTTCGTTTCGCAGGCCCTGCGCAGCAGCTGGCGCTATCGTGTTTACCTCAAAGCCTTTGGAGTCAGTGAGCAGGAACTGCAGGCCCTGGGAGACGGTCTGCTCATGCGACGCATTTCGGAGCTTCTATCCAGGTCGCGGCATGTGGATGCGGCGGTGATATTGGCCATGGATGGTGTTGTGGGCGAAGATGGCGAGTTGGACAAGGCTGCCACCGAGGTCTATATCCCCAACGAATTCGTGGCACGGGAAACGCGAAAATATCCGCATTTGCTTTTCGGGGCCAGCGTCAATCCGTATCGAAACAATGCTCTGGCGCGCCTAGATCTGGTTGTTGCCGAGGGTGCCGTGCTGCTCAAGTGGCTCCCCTCCATCCAGCATATTGATCCGGCCGATGAGCGCCTGATCCCCTTTTATCTGCGCATGAAGGAGTTGGGGTTGCCGTTGTTGACCCACACCGGTAACGAGGAGTCGTTCACATGGGCGCGGAATGAACTGGCCGACCCGGAACGGCTGCGCCTGCCCCTGTCGCTGGGGGTCACGGTGATTGCCGCCCATTGCGCTTCGAACGGAAAGAATGGGGGGGAGAGCAACTTCAAGCGATTCCTGCGTCTCTGTAACGAATTTCCCAATCTGTATGCCGATATCTCGGCCTTGACCCAGGCCAACCGAATTGGCCACGTGCATAAGGTGCTCCGTCATAAGGATCTGCATGCCCGGCTACTGTACGGGACCGACATGCCGCTTTTGACAACCGGAATCACATCTCCCTGGTTCCATGTTCATTTGGTATCACCCGTCAAGTTTGTGCGGGTTCTCGGAAACAGGAACCCCTGGGACCGCGACTTTGAGCTAAAGCGGTCCCTGGGGGTTACCAGCGCCATATTCAACCGGGCATCCGGTTTGTTGCGTATTTCAAAGAATCGTGAGGTAGATCATGTCAACCCCTGAGCAATCCGAATCATCACCAATCAAGAAACTCTCTTCCTCTTTCACCCGGCTCAACACGACACAGTTTCTGGGGGCGATGAACGACAACATCCTCAAGCTGTTGATCATCTTCTGCCTGATCGGCGCCCAGGGAGCTGGGCAAGCCGGTGTCATCAACGCTGCTGTGGGCGCAGCTTTTGTACTGCCGTTTCTGCTTTTTTCGGCTCCTGCCGGATGCCTGGCGGACCGGCTGGCCAAAACGCGCATCATCGTGGTGGTCAAGTTGGTGGAGGTGGTGGTCACCGCTCTGGCTGTACTGGCCTTTGCCATGGGGTGGCATAACGGTCTCTATCTGGTGGTCTTCATGATGGCCACCCACAGCGCATTTTTTGCCCCTTCCAAGTATGGCATCATCCCGGAGCTTACCGACCGCGACCAGCTCTCCCGCGCCAACGGGCTGTTGGAGTCTTTTACCTATCTGGCCATCATCTTCGGCACTACCCTGGCGGCGGCCCTGGCCCAGGCCGTTCATGGCCGTTTCTGGCTGGCGGCGCTCTTCTGTCTGGCGATAGCCGTTATCGGGTTCTTGGCCTCACTCGGCATCGAGACAACCCCTATCGGCGACAGCCAGCGGAAAGTTTCCCTCTTTCCGAATGAAATTCTGCATACCTTGCTGGGGATTCGACATGACCATGATTTGATGTTGGCGGTGATCGGCCAAGCCTATTTTCTGTTTGTGGGCGCCTTTGCCCAGCTCAACCTCATAGCCTACGGCATGCAGCAGATGGGACTGACCGAGGTCCAAAGCGGCTATCTCTTCCTGGCCGCGGCTCTGGGTATCGGTGGCGGCTCCCTGTTGGCGGCCAAACTGTCCGGCCGGGACGTGGAATTCGGCATTGTTCCCATTGGCGCCATCGGCCTGACCGTTGCTCCCGTGCTCCTGCACGTCGTTCCTTCCACGCTTCCTTCCTGTGTGGCTATCCTGGTGTTGTTCGGTGTATCCGCAGGCCTGTTCAGTCTGCCGTTGCAGACGTTTATCCAGTTCCGGGCCGAACCGGCCAAACGCGGCGAGGTGCTTGCAGCCTCCAGTTTCATCAACTGGGTCGGTATCCTGTTGGCCTCGGCCCTGACCTGGTTCTTCAGCGGACCGCTGAAGCTCTCGGCTGCCCAGGGTTTCAGCCTGGTTGGCGTATTGACACTGCTCCTGACCCTGATTTCTTTCTGGGTGCTGCCCGACTTCCTGCTACGCTTCATCGCCCTGATAACCATGCGCATCTTCTATCGCATCCGTATCCATGGCGCTGAAAACCTGCCGATCGAAGGTCCGGCGCTGCTGATCCCCAACCATGTATCCTGGCTGGATGCCCTGCTGCTGACTGCCACCAACCAGCGCCGGATCCGTTTTGTCATGAAACGCGATCTTTATAACACTCCCGTTCTGCGGGTACTGTTCAAGCTGATGGGGGTTATCCCGGTTTCAAAAAGCGATGGTAAAAAGGAATTGCTGGAGTTCATGCAAAAGACTCGTGCTGCTCTGGACGACGGCTACATGGTTTGCATCTTTGCCGAAGGGGAGCTGACCCGAACCGGTATGCTACGGGAATTCCGGAGCGGCTTCGAGCGGATTGCCAAAGACCGTGGCTATCCAATCATCCCGGTCTACATCGGCGGCGCCTGGGGCAGTATCCTCAGCTATGCCCATGGCAGGCTTCTCTCCCGTCCGCCCGCCCTGTCCCCCTATCGGGTCAGCGTCATCTTTGGCACCCCCATGCCGGCCACCAGTACGGCTCTGGAGGTGCGCCAGGCAGTAATGCAGCTTTCCTGTGATTGGTTCGAATCACGCAAATCGGACCGCAAGCCGCTGGGCGAGCAGTTTGTCCGCTCCGCCAAACGGAACTGGAGCCGCCAAGCCGTAGCCGATACTTCCGGAAAAGCATTGACCTATGGCCATACCCTGGCAGGTGCCCTGGCACTGGCAGGGAAACTGGAGGGGATGCTTGTAAAGTCCCCCTTTGCAAAAGGGGGATTTAGGGGGATTTCGGCAGAGGGATCCCGAGACCAAATCCCCCCCAGCCCCCCTTTGCAAAGGGGGGAGCAACACCAAGCCGCATACGTTGGCGTGTTGTTGCCTCCTTCGGTGGGTGGCGTGTTGACCAACCTTGCTCTGGCACTGATGGGGCGGGTTCCGGTCAATCTGAACTATACCGCCTCTGAGGCCTCCTTCCGCTCGGCCGTGGAGCAGTGCGGTATCACAACCATCATCACCTCGCGGGCTTTTCTGGAGAAACTTCCTTCGCTGCCGCGGCTGGAGGGGATGATCCTGCTTGAGGATATCCTGCCGACGATCTCTCCCATGGACAAGTTCCTGGCCCTGGTCAGGGGGCGTCTGTTGCCGTCACGCCTGCTCTGCAGCCGGGAGGGATTCGCTGCCGACCAGGTAGCCACGGTGATCTTCTCTTCCGGCAGCACCGGCGAGCCCAAGGGGGTCATGCTGACCCACCACAACATCATGTCCAACATCGAGGCGCTGCGAATGGTTTTTCGGGTCACCCTGAACGACAACGTTTGTTCGGCACTGCCGTTCTTTCATTCGCTCGGGTTCACCGCCACGCTCTGGTTTCCGCTGACCAGCGGTTTTTCCGCCGCTTATCACGGCAATCCCATGGATGGCGAAAAAATTGCGCAGGTGGTGCGCGAGCATCGCTCAACCATTTTGCTGGCCACACCCACCTTTTTGTTGGCCTATCTGCGCCGCGCAAAAAAAGAGGATTTTGCCACGCTCCGTCTGGTGGTGACCGGGGCCGAAAAATTGAAAAGCAAGCTGGCAGATTCCTTTCAGGAAAAGTTCGGTGTACGTCCTTTGGAGGGGTACGGCGCCACCGAACTGTCGCCGGTGATCACCCTGAGTCTTCCGGATGTGGAAGTGGGTGGTGTCCGCCAGCATGGCTCTAAGGAGGGGAGTGTGGGACATCCCATTCCGGGGGTGGCCATCCGCGTGGTGGATCCGGATAGCGGAGCGATTCTCAAGCCGGGACAGCCCGGTCTGTTGCTGGTCAGGGGGCCGAACGTCATGCTGGGGTATCTGGGCAGAAACGACAAGACTGCCGAGGTAGTGCGGGATGGCTGGTATGTCACCGGTGATATCGGAGTCATGGATGACGACGGTTTTATCCGTATCACTGACCGTCTCTCACGTTTCAGCAAAATAGGAGGTGAGATGGTGCCGCATGGTGTAGTGGAGGATGAACTGCACGGCCGCGTTGGCCAGAGCCAGGTTCTGGCGGTCACGGCTGTGCCGGACGAGAAAAAGGGCGAGCGGCTGGTGGTGATCTACACCAAGGGGACCACCGATGCCGAGACTCTTCAGCGCCACATGTCCGAAAGCGCTCTGCCAAACCTGTGGAAACCGGGGCGCGACTTCTACATCGGAGTGGACTGCCTGCCGATCCTGGGGAGCGGAAAGCTGGATCTGAAACAGCTCAAGGAGATTGCTTTGGCGGGGCAAGGTGGGTGATGCTGCGTTTTTCTCACAATGTTCATGAACGAACCCATTTCGTTGGGCCTCTGAGGATACATCTCCGATGAAACTTTGGCTTATACGTACTTTCAGGCAAGCCGCTTGGGCGCCACTTTCTATTTTTACAATCCAACAGGTGCCCCATGATGTGTCCAAAATGCGGTTTTGAACAGCCTGACAGTCAGGAACTGTGCCTTCGTTGCGGGGTAATCTTTGCAAAGGTGCGTGGTGCTCCTGCTCTTCAGGTTGCGGATTCAGCGTCAGTGGCCGGGCATGAAGAGGTACGTTTTGGCGAGCTGCTGAAAAAGATGTTGACGGATATCCCCCGAGAGAAGAGCCCGGTTGTGCGAAGCGGCAGAATGCTCGTTTGGCTCGGGCTTGTGATATGGGGTGTAAAATTCATGTTTACTCCAGTCAGCGGCGAAGCGTTTTCAGAGTCATACATGCATCTGGTCTATCTCCCTTTCCATGAAGCCGGGCATATTCTGTTTTCACCCTTTGGCCGGTTTGTCCAAGTATTGGGCGGAACGCTGGGACAGTTGCTCATCCCATTGATCGTCGCTGTCTCTTTTGCCATAAAAGGCAACCACTTTGCCGTGAGCGTTGGCCTCTGGTGGTTGGGACAGAGTTTCATGGATTGCGCACCCTACATCGACGATGCGCGGGCTGGTCAGCTCATGCTCCTGGGCGGAGTGACCGGAAGTGAAGTCGAGGGTTATCATGACTGGGAAAACATCCTGACCCACCTTGGCATGATGCAGTATGACCATCTTATCGCCCGGTTTTTTTTCGGGTGCGGAGTGGTCATCATGGTGACGGCGCTGATATGGGGTGGTTATGTGCTCTATTGCCAGAAGGGGAGAGCTTGAACTGCACAAGACAATTATTGTGATAAAGCGGGCAGTCTACATTATGCTCAACAAAGGGGAGGAACATGTGTATGAGAACATTGCTGACGGGTATGTTGCTGGCGCTACTGCTGATGGTTACTTATGCCTGGGCGGATATGTATCGCTGGGTAGATGAGAAAGGTGTGATTACGTTCAAGGACTATCCTCCTCCGGTATCCAAAAAACGCAAAAAAGTCAAGGTTTATTCCGACAGCAACTTTGATCCGGCGCCTCCCCGGCAATCAGCATCAACACCCGCGACGCGCGGCAATAAACGCTCCGAATCCAAACCGTCGCAGCCAACACCCTCCAGGGATGAGCGCTTCAATGGTACGGTGGAGATATATGTCACCGAATGGTGCGGTTACTGTAAAAAAGCAATAGCCTACATGAAGAGCAGGAATATCCCTTTCGTGGTCTACGACATAGAAAAGGACAGCAGTGCCAAGCAGCGACATGCGGACCTGGGTGGTCGCGGCGTACCGCTGATTATCATAGGTAATAACAAGATGTCCGGTTTTTCGCCGGAGACCCTTGAGTATTATCTGGGGAAGAAATAACGTTTTTGCCGCAGCAACACACTTGCACTGTACTTCGGGAGGGTTAGTGTCATGGACGCGCATGATTACGACTGGCTTCGCTTTTGGATTCATTTTGTCTGTGGTGCGTTGCTGGGGGGACTTTTGGGAACCGGTTCCTGGCTGCATCATTGGCACTCCGGTATGTCCCCCTTGTTCTGGATCGGCGGTTGTGCCCTGGCGGCAGGGCTGGTCGCGGGGATTTGGGGCGACCGTTTCTGGGAAAGCTTTCTGGAAGATATCCGCTGGTTTCGCTGGTGGATCTGATCTGTTTGCGCTGCTTGATCATGTGCATTTTTGGTTGATTGATTATTCAATTACCATACACAAAAAGGGTGGCAATAATGGCGCGTACAAGGCAATTATGAGTCAGGCTGGATGAAGACGACAATGGTAATCTCAATGATTCGTCTTTGGGGTGAATGATAATCTGAAAAAAACCGTCCCGTCTGTCCATTCACTGGGATGGGTGATTTGAGTGTGGTTGACGCAAGGGTATGGAGTCCAAACTGCGATTTATTTGAATTGTTGCAATTTATGGCGATTCCGTGATATCGCTTTTTAACATTACTCACCGAAAAGGCACAGCACGGGCAATCGTGTGTCGCAAAACCACCATTCCGCAAGGGATAGAGGGGTTGTCGAAGTGAAACAGATATATTCCTGCAATAATGCCACGTTTCCGGTTTACACCGGTTCCGTGGCATTTTTTGTGTGGAACGCTTGTCCGGAACCGTTTGGATGCAATGGCATCCGTAGGGACGGGTCACGGCCCCGCCCCTACGGATGTTGCCTGAGCGGAGTCGAAGCCCACGCTTTACCGGCAACAGAACCGTAACCGAGCCGGCCGCATCCGCTAAAACCGGCTAGGCAGGCGGCAATACATAATATGGTTTGTTCATTAAAAAACATAAAAAAGGAGAAAAGCTCATGCACTCCAGGCTCAATGTTCAAATCCGCAAAGTGCTGTTGGGGGGGGTGCTGGGAGGAGTAGCGCTGTTTCACAGTTCCGGAGCAAGCGCCTCAATCGTTTCCCGCGTCGAACAGACAGCAGGCAAGTATTACACTGTCAACGCGGTAACCCTTTCGGATGGAAAAATCCTTGAAGAGACTGTTATCCATGGGCCACCGGCACCACCGCCAGGCTTTGAGGCTGAACGGCAGGCGGTTTCTCTGCCTGAGCCGGATAGCGTTGCTGGCGCCAAGTCATTAACCGTGCCTGCGTTCAACTGGGTTTTTGGCTGCTCCGCGGTTTCCGGCGCGATGATCGCCGGATATTACGACATAAACGGGTTTCCGAACATATACACCGGCCCCACGAACGGTGGTGTCATGCCCCTGGACAACAGTTCATGGCCGACTTGGTCGGATGGTGACACGACATATCCGAACTGTCCGCTGATCGCTTCCAAGAATGAGGTTGATGGCAGAACAACCAAAGGCTCCATAGATGATTATTGGGTTCAATATAACAGTACTGCGCAAGACCCTTACATCACAAGCGGTTGGACACAGCACACTTGGGGGGACGCGATTGGGGACTATATGATGACCAGTCAATCCGCGTTTAATAATAGCGATGGGGGAACTTCGTTTTGGAGTTACAAAAGTTCTACGACATTAACCTGCGACGAGATGGCAAGCAGTTCACTGAGCGACGGGACATTGGGAAGAAAACACTTTTACGAAGCCAGAGGTTATACCGTTACGGATTGTTATAACCAGAAAACCGACAATATCGTTGCCGGAGGATTTTCCTTTGCCCAGTTCAAGGCGGAAATCGACGCGGGCAACCCTGTGATGCTTAACCTCGAAGGTCATACCATCGTTGGCGTCGGCTATGACGATTCAGCAAACACGGTCTATATCCACGATACTTGGGACTACCAAAACCACACAATGACCTGGGGGGGGAGTTATTCGAATATGGCGCTTCAGTCAGTCAGTATTGTGCATCTTGCTTCGTCTGCCACCTCTCAGCTCACCGTGACCAAAGGCGGAAACAAGCAGGGTACGGTAGCAGCCGAAGGTCTTACCTGTTCGGGGGACACCTGCACTGGAACGTATCCGGTAGGCGCTAGTGTTACCTTGACAGCCACTGCCGCCACAGGTTCACTTTTAAACGGCTGGACCGGCTGCGACTCGGTTTCGGGTAATAGTTGCACCGTTGCTATGACAGCGGATAAATCGATTTCAGCCAATTTTGTTCCGACATCGGCTCTACTCACCGTGACCAAAGGCGGAAACAAGCAGGGTAGGGTAACCGCCAACGGCCTTACCTGTTCGGGGGACACCTGCACCGGAACGTATACGGGAGGTGCTAGTGTTACCTTGACAGCCACTGCCGCCACTGGTTCATACTTTTACGGCTGGACCGGCTGCGACTCGGTTTCGGGTAATAATTGCACCGTCG
>WSSedB1CaDRAFT_10000958_pt1 | contig 11642 bp, 9 predicted proteins | sample WetSurSB1Cattail_FD_9460 | JGI IMG/M metagenome (IMG submission 9460)
CCCGCCGCCGCCGGCCTCACCACCGCTCGGCAGGCCGGTATCCGAACCGAGGCGATCGACCATCTGGCATTTGGGCGCGACCGGGCGGCGCATGAGGCTGCCATTGATGCCGTGCTGCGGGCGGCGGATATCGAGATCGTCTGCCTCGCCGGGTACATGCGGCTTCTGACCCCGTTTCTCGTCGGGGCCTGGCAAGGCCGGATGCTGAACATCCATCCAAGTCTGCTGCCGTCTTTTCCAGGTCTGGACACGCATGCTCGCGCCCTGGCGGCCGGGGTGAAATTGCACGGTTGCACCGTCCACCTCGTCACGGAGGAAATGGATGGCGGTCCGATTCTGGGTCAGGCGGCGGTGCCCATCCTGCCCGGCGATACCGAGGATGGTCTGGCGAAGCGCGTGCTGCGGCAGGAACATGCGTTGTATCCGGCCGCGCTGGCCGCGTTCGCCGCCGGGAGAGCGGCGGCGGTGCCGGATGCTACGGCGTTCCTGGCGAATCCGGTGCCGTTAACCCCGCATTAACCCTTGGCTGTCAGGTTCGCCCGTGAATGGTCTTCGGACCCTAGCGAGGCACCCAATGAACCTTCCCCTGCTGACACCCCCCGACGGCCAGACCCTGCAAAATTTTTTCTTTCCGGTGTTCTGGGGTTCCAGCGACCGGGACACCGTCACCAGTCTGGCGGAAGCGCTGACCCAGCGGGTCCAGCCAGGCTTTCATTTCGCCGACAATTTCCTGACCTGGGGCAGGAACAACTCGATGTTCGAGGATGGGCCGTTCGTCCAGGCGTGGAAGAGCAACACCGAGTCCGATTCCGACTTCGCGATCGTCTGGCGCCGCTATGTCCTGGCCTGTGCGGCCTATCACGCGGTGCATCTGGATGGGGACTTCGTCGAGTGCGGCTGCTACCGCGGCGTGGGCATCAAAACCATTGTTGACTACCTCGGTGGGGTTGAATTCCCGAAAGCCTTCTGGGGGTACGACTTGTTTGAGCACAGTCCGGATATGGAGCATCATCCGATGGCGGACCACGGCCCCGGATTGGCGGATGAAGTCCGCGCAAAGTTCGCGAACTATGGCCGGGTGAAGATCATTCAGGGTGAAATTCCCGGCGTTTTCGCCGGGCAGTCGCCGGACCGGATCAGTTATCTGCATATCGACCTTAATCAGGCGACAGCCGAAATCGCTGCGCTGGACGCGTTGTTCGATCGTGTCGTGCCCGGCGGGATCGTCATCCTGGATGATTACGAATGGGCGATGGCCTATCGGCGTCAGAAGCTGACCGAGGACCCCTGGTTCGAGGCGCGGGGCTATCGGGTGATGCCGCTGCCGACGGGGCAGGGACTGGTGATCAAGCGGTGATCCTCTGCTGTTGTGTCGAGATAAGCAGATGGTTGCGTGAAGGCGGTGTTCAGCGTCTCAGCTTGACTGTCCTGGCCAATGCGGCGCTCCGCTTCGTCGGGCCAGGACGAAGCGGGGCGGCCCAATCCGCCCCGCCCCTTGCCGCGAACGCTCTCGCTGTCCTAGAAGGCAGCATAATATCTACGTCGCCTGAGGAATCACCATGGCCAGCCACGGCACTGCTCGTTACACCGGACCCGAGACCATCGAAGCGCTGACAGCCGACCGGCAGAAAATGTGGGCCGGGTTCACCAGCGCCACGATGGGGGCGACCATCTTCATGGTCGTGCTTCTGGTTGGGATGGCCGTTTTCCTCCTGTAGTGTCCATCCACTGTCCTTTGTCGTAGCCTGACGCCAAGGGAGCACCTTATGACCGCGGTAGTTTGCCGAACCCCGAGTATCGGCATGACCACCGCGGTGATGAGCCGATGGGCGCATGCAGATCTTGCCGCACTTGAATCCGCTGTCCGCATTGCCGGTCAGGTTGCCGAAGAGCGGATGTTGCAAGACGTGACGAACGCCACGCCAGCCCGCGACGTTTTCAGTTCCACGGACATTGCCCGGCACCTCGCGCTGATCAAACGGGACGCCATCTCGCGTTCAGGAGATCATCCAGCAGTTGCGCGATACGTTCGGCGGTTGAGCAAACCACGCCGGCGTGTGTAACTTGTCGCTGGAGGAACAAATGCCCCTTAAAATCACACGTCGCCACGCGGCATCCAGCCTGGCCGCGCTTTTGGCGGTCCCGAACATCGCCAGGGCCGCCGCGGACAATCCGGCGCTGGAAGCCGCCGCCCATGACGAGGGCACACTGACCTGGTATATCGCCCAGGTCGATGCTCAGACGGCGGAGAATCTTGGGCGGGCTTTCACCCAGGCCAATCCTGGCGTGAATGTCGGTGTGATCCGGACCACGGGGCAGGTGGCCTATCAGCGCCTGCTGATGGACATCAAGAACCACACGCCTCAGTGCGACGTGTTCAGCACCACCGACATTTCCCACATGCCGATTCTGAAAGAGCGGCACGAACTGACGGAATACACGCCCGCGAATGCGGCTGCGCTTCTGCCGCCGTTCGCGGCGCTGTCGGACCCCGGATTTTCTTATGTCACCAACGCCGCGCGTTATTTCCTTATCTATAATAAGGACAAGGTGAAGCCCGAGGATGTGCCAAGGTCGTGGACCGACCTGCTCGACCCGAAATGGAAAGGCCGCGTTGCTACCGGTCATCCCGCGTTCAGCGGTTGCACCGGCACCTGGGCCCTGGGCGTCAAGAAAGTCCACGGTTGGGAATTCTTCGAGAAACTGGCGCAGAACAATCCGCGCATCGGCCGCTCCGCCGTCGATCCGATGACGCTGATCAATGCAGGCGAATGCCTTGTTGGTGTGGGTGCCGCCAACAACGCCTACGCCTCGATCGACAAAGGCAATCCGCTGGGGGTGGTGCATCCGTCGGACGGGCTGGTTTTGTGTGTGACTCCATCAGGGATTCCCGCGCATCCGCCGCATCCGAACGCGGGCAAGCTGTTCATGGAATGGCTGTTGAGCCCGGAATATGCCCGGATGATCACCGCCGACGGCAGCGAACCGATTCTGGAGGGGATTCCTCCGCGTCCGGGTATGCCCCCGCTGGGGGACCAGAAGGTGATCCAGTTGACGGTCGAGGAAATCCGCAAGGGCGTGCCGGAAGTCATCGAGCAGTGGCGGGATACGTTCGGGAGTTAGGTTGGGTCCTGGGTCTGGTCATTCCGTTCGCCGCCGCTTAGCCTGTCTTGCGGGGGAACGATGTCAACAAGAGAACTACTGATGGACCCAACCGAGCAGGTCCACCGCCGGAGGCATGGCTCTTGAGCACGTCGCTTCCGGCGATTCGGCGGCGTCGGCTTCCATTCGATCCGTTGATTATCCTTTGGGTCGTGCTGGCCGCGGTGCTGATCGTGCTGGTGGTGAATCCGCTGTTCCGGCTGGTGCAAACCAGCTTGCAGGACACCGACACCGGTGCGTTCACCTGGATGAACTACGTCACCGCCTACTCGCGGCCGCGCTATATTACCGCGATGCTGAACTCGCTGCGCCTGGGCGCGGGAGTCACCGTCCTTTGCCTGCTGTTCGCCGTGCCGATGGCCTGGGCGGTGTCGCGCACCGACATGCCGGGCAAGGGGATCATCCGCTTCCTGGTGCTGGGTGCCTTCGTCACGCCGCCTTATCTGGGCGCGATCGGCTGGATCTTGCTGGCTGGGCCGAATTCCGGCTGGTTGAACCGCGCCTGGATGGCGGCGACCGGAGCGCATGAGGGGCTGTTCAACATTTACTCGTTCGGCGGACTGACGTTCAATATCGCGATCTACTCGTTTCCCTACCTGTTCATCTTCACCACCGCGGCGTTGGACCTCGTGTCGTCGGAAATGGAGGACGCCGCCAACATTCTGGGCGCGGGCATCATCCGCACCACCCTGCGCGTTACCCTGCCGATGGCCCTGCCCGCGATCCTGGGCGGTGCGATCGTGACCTTCCTGGAAGCGATCGCCCTGTTCGGCTCCCCCGCCCTGATCGCGATTCCCGCTCGGTTTAACGTCGTCACTACGCAGTTGCTGCAGTTCTTCAGCCAGCCGATCCGAGCGGAGGTGGCCGCGGCGTATGCGGTGCCGCTGTTGTTGATCACGGTGGTGATGTTCGGCCTGCAGCGCCAACTTGTGCGCCGGCGCGGGTTTGTCGCGCTGACCGGCAAGGGCGGTGAGCGGCGGGTCATGCAAATCGGCCCCTGGCGCTGGGTCATGCTGGGGTATTGTCTGCTCATTCTGTCCCTGTCGGTACTGCTTCCTTATATAGTGTTGGGACAGGCGGCGCTTTCCAAGGCCTGGGGCCGCGGCATGAGCCTAGACAACTTGACTTTGCACAATTTTACTTACCTGTTGTTCGAGCACGATACCGCCGCCCAATCGGTCATAAACAGCTTTACCTATGCCGCCGCAGCGGCGTGCATCGCCATTACGCTGGGCCTGTCGATCGCCTACATCGCCAGTCGGCGGCTGTTGCCGTTTGCTGGAGTCCTCAGTTTCCTGTGCATGGCCCCGTTCGTGGTGCCGGGCATCGTGCTGGCGATCGCGTTCTATTCCGCCTATGCCCCGCCGCCGTTCTCGCTTTACGGCACGGCGACTATCCTGATCCTGGCGTTCGCGACCCGGTTCCTGCCGATCGGCTATGCCAACGCCGATGCCGCGATCCGAACGATCAATCCTGAAATGGAGGAGGCGGTTCGGATCCTGGGAGGCGGTCGGCTGACGGCGATTCGCCAGGTTCTGGCGCCGCTGATGAAGCGCAACCTGATCGGCGCCTGGCTTCTGGTGTTCATTCCCGCAACCAGGGAACTGTCCACAGCGATGTTCCTGTACGGCCCCAAGACCCGCACGATGTCGGTGATGCTGATGGACATGAGCGAGGAGGGCAATTTCGAAAGCCTCGCCGCGCTTGGCTTCCTTTTGCTGGTTTCGACGCTCGTTATCGTTGGGATCGCCACCGCGCTGCTGGGCCGCGACTTCATGCTGCGCCGGGAGAAACAATGACCCAAAGCAAACTTTCCCTGATTGGCCTGGGGAAGAGCTTCGGCTCGACCCCGGCGGTAATCGATATCTCGTTGTCGTTGCGGCCGGGCGAGTTCGTCTCGCTGCTGGGTCCGTCCGGCTGTGGCAAGACCACCACTTTGCGGATGATCGCCGGCTTCATGAAGCCCACGGCCGGGCGGATCGAGGTGAACGGCCAGACCGTGTCCTCACCATCCAATGTTGTTGCACCCGAACGGCGCTGCATGTCGATGATCTTTCAGAGCTATGCCATCTGGCCCAACATGACGGTTGGCCAGAATGTCGCCTTCGGGTTGAAATTGCGGAAGATATCGTCGTCCGAGGTGGATGAACGGGTCAACCGCATCCTGGAGACGGTGCAGCTTCGTCACCTGAAGGACCGCTACCCGGCCGAATTGTCCGGCGGACAGCAGCAGCGTGTGGCACTGGCCCGAGCCATCGTCATCGAACCGGAGGTGCTGCTGCTGGATGAGCCGCTGTCTAACCTGGACGCCAACCTGCGCGAGGAAATGCGCAGCGAGATCCGGCGCCTGCACGACGCGTTTCAGATTACCACGGTCTATGTGACCCACGACCAGTCCGAGGCGATGGTCACCAGCGACCGCATCGTCGTGATGAATCGGGGAAGAATCGAACAGGTTGACGATCCGGTATCGATGTATCGCCGCCCGAAGACTCGCTTTGTTGCCGGCTTCATTGGGCGTACCAACCTTTTGGACGGCAGGCGTGACGGTGACCGGATCGTCTTTCCGGGCTTCGACGTCCATGCCGCCAGCGCCCCTGTGGGTGAGGTGCCCGGCGCCAGTTTCTCGGTGCGTCCGCAGACCATCCTTTTGCACGACAATCCGCCCGCCGACCGCGGTGAGAGCTGGTGGGTGGAAGGCCGGATCGAAGAGCGCGCCTATCTGGGCGAATATTGGGAATATGTGGTGCGCGCGGGCGACTCGGACACCAGGCTGCGGGTCAGCACGCCGCCGACCGACATGCACGACATCGGCCGTGCGGTGTGGATCGAGATCGATCCCAGCCGGATCGCTCCGATCCCGGGACCGGAGGGAGGTGGATGATGAAAGCCGCCCTGAGTACCGCGGGTATGCTGGCTGCGAGCCCCTGCGAGGCAAACGATCTGTGTGAGAGGGTCAGCGGCGAGGTCCGTCGCCGGCTGATCGGTTGCCCGAAGCCGACCATTGTCATGCGACGATCGGCGCTAATCCCCCGATGACGATGCCTGCGCTGAAGCAGACGGTCCGGCAACAGGTGAAGGGTTCCAAGGCGGACGGGAATCGTGTGACCGTTTGGTGACTGCCTGCTCTGCCGGGGAGGATTATGTCGAGGGCCGGAGGGCATTTGTGGAGAAGCGGCGGCCTGTATTCAGTGTTAGAAAGTATCACTAGTCAATCCCGAATACCGTTACACCCATGGTTAGAACGTGGATGCCTAGGACCCGAAGGGAACGTATCATGACCAAAAATCTAATTAATGGAAAATAGTCCACTAAATGTGGATAATATCGCGTGGTGCGATCTCAATACGTCCATTTATTGCAACGAGGTTGATTGCCACGCGGAGTATGGCTTCCTCACGTGACGATTGCCGCGCCAAAATCCGTGGTTTGGGTGTGTATGACCCGCTTTCGCCAAGTAAAACAGCTAGGGCCACCCGATGGCCGATCTAATGACGGAACGACCTTCAGGTCCGCGGCGCGGTTGGTCCGGGGTCGGCTTTCAGGGGGTACCGAAGCGGCGGTCCCTGATGGGGTGCCGCATAGGTTGACTGCGTCAACAGGGGCATTCACTATTTTTGTCCGCCGGGTTGATTGATCAGGGAAAAAATGCAACCCGAGATGGCAAATTCTTATTTGGCTGCCACTGGCATTTCGATAACATTCCACAACATTACGATATGATGACTACAGGCGACCGCAAGGGCGAAATATTTCGCTATATCAGCAATGAGGGGGCGAATGGTCGCTGAATGAGAATCAGTCATTTGCGGAACATTTTGTTCTTGCCACGGGCGCGATAGCGTATATGCTGCACATGCTCAAGGCTTGGTGATCGCTGATTGGGTTCCTCTCGTCTCCGTGATCGAAAGATCGCGTGATGTGGAGTTGGGGGCGACAGAAGATTGCCGGTCTGGGCTTGAAGTTGCCCTTGGTAGCAGCGTGTGGACGGAGAATTCGATGACGATCGCGGGAGTAACACTACCAGGGGCGTCGGGCCTGCACACCGTGACGGTCGGTGGCCCCGATCCGCTGAATCTGGCGAACATCATCGGTAATTTTCTGGCCAACGCGCCCTCGGGTAGTACGGTCTCTGAGGTAACCAGCACGGTTAGCGGTGGTCTATCGACGATCACGGGAACCAATGGTTCTGGATCGACAATCAATGAGGTGGTGCTACAGGGCGGCGCGACGGTTAATGCCTCTATTCCTGGCGGTATAAATTATTTGGTTGCCGCTGGTTCGACGGCACCGACACTGACCGGTTCCAACGTGGCGATCGTCAGCGGAACCGCGGGTGGCAGCTTCAACGTAACGGGAAACAGCACGGTTGCGGCCACGGGTGGCAACAACACGATCATGGCGTCGGGCAATTTCGCCATTTCCGCCAACGGCACCAACGACATCGTGGTGGCCGGATCTGGGACGGTTGCGACCGGAAACGGTACCAGTACGGTTGTCTCCTCGAGCGGAAACACCAACATAATATCGGGTGGCACGCACGACGTCGTCGCTGTTGTTATCGGTAATAGCTCGGTCACCGCGGCCGGTGGAAATGGTACCGTCATCGGCGGCCTTGGTACCCTCACTGCGAACGTAACAGGTTCCAATAACCTTATCCTCGCGGGTCTCGCTCAGACCAATGTGACGGTCGGTGGCGGCGCATCTGGGACGTACGTCGCCGGATCCGGCGCGCCGGGCAGCAGTGTTTCGTTCCAGGATGGCGGCGACCATAGTATTCTGAACGCCCTTTCGTCGTCCGTTAACGTGACTACATCGGGCACTAACGCCTTCATACAGGGTGGCTCTCCAGGCCAAACCCTGACGATCGTGGATACCGGAACTAACAACATCTTCAACGCCCTGGGCGGGAATGAGGTGGCGACTCTCAGCGGCAGCGGCGCCTATCTTCAGGGTGGTGCCTCCGGTCCTCAAATGACTGTCCTGGATCTCGGCTCCAATGATACGGTCAACGCGCTTGCCAGCGGCATGGCGGTGACGGCGGGTGGCAGCAGCTCGGGCCTCTACGTAAACGGCGGTGGCGGGCCATTGTCGTTTGTTGGTGGCGCAAACGCCTCGACCATTTATGGCAGTTCTGTTTCTTCGACCGTGACGGCCGGAGCCGGCGGTGTATTGTTTGTTGCCAACGGAACCGCGAACGTCGCATCGGGGGTTAACGGTTCGACATCGACGATCTTTGGCTCTTCCAATAGCGCAGTAACCTTCAATGGCTCAGGCAATCTCGACTACTCCGCCGGAGCCGGAAACGTCACGCTGAACGCGGCCGCTGCAACCGGCAACGCCAATGTCTATCTGCCTGGCTCTAGCACCCTCGCAGGTTCGGGTGCCGACCTGATCACAACGGGAAGCGGGGCAGATACGCTAACCGTCGGGTTTGGCTCCGACACGCTAAATGCCGGATCGGGTAGCAATTTGTACTTGTTTGTTGCTGGTCATACGGCTGGCGCAATCGATTACGTGACCGACTCAGTGGCCAATATCGCAAACGACACATTCAGCTTCAACAACTACGGTGCGGCCCCAACGGAGGCTGTCACAGGTGGACAGGTCACGTTGACATTGTCGGATAATACAAAGGTGGTGTTTACCAACTTGACGAGCACCTCCCAGTTGACTGGGCATATTAACATTTATAACGCCGGTTAATCCGCACTTAACCTCTTGAACGCATGGCCCGCTGTAACCAGCGGGCCATTGCTGTTTTTATGGTTGGCTTCTTTCGATACCGCGCGGACGACTTGCTGAGAGTAAGGCTCGTCGCGCATGGTGGGTTGATTGTGAGAAGATTTGTAATCTGGAGCATCAACCATGGTGGAATGGCTTTCGGACATCTTCGGAAGGCGTCGCGACCAAATGATCGCAACGCTGACGGCAGAGGTAGTACGAAATCATGAGCAGATTGATCAGCTTAATCAGCAGATCGAACGTAGCAGTGAGGCGCTTGATCAACTGAATGTCCAGTTGGCCGCGACCGACCAAGCCAAGGTCCGCTATAGAAAAGAAGCTAAGTGCCGACAATTGATTTGTAGCACCATCGCCCGGTATTTCATCATAGGGGAGCGGAAAATCGGCGGCCAGTCGGTGATCCGCTTTGAGGATGTCACGGTCGACAGCAATCCCGACTGGATACCGGACATACTTGCTCGGTCCGATCTCTCCGAACCCGAGTTTGTTATCTTCAAGCATTTCAATCAGGATAGCGGCACGATTCTGGATATCGGCGCAAACTATGGCTATGCCGCAGCCAGCATCTGGGCGGCGGGTGCGACATCCAAGGTCCTATCGTTCGAACCCAACCCGTGGCACGTGCCCTGTTTGGCGAGGATAAAGGAACTGCGTCCAGGGAATTTTGACTACCTCAACTTGGGTCTGGGTACGGCAACCAGCGAAACTCGCTTCGTCATTCCAGTCATCGAAGGAATAGGTATCAGTGCTCTAAGCTCTGCGTCCATCGAGTCGGAGACGGCCTGGACAATTCCCGAAAATATTCTGCACCATATGATGCAGGATCACCCCGACCTGGAGCTGCCGCGGCTACAGTTCACGGAAGTGCTCTGGCATACGGAACGATTGGATGATGTTTTGCGCAATGCCTCTTTTGATGTCGAGGTTTCCTCGATATCGGCGATGAAAATCGACGTTGAGGGGTTTGAAGCCGACGTTCTCCGGGGGGCGCCAATAACACTCTCAACGCATAAGCCGCTGATCATGATCGAGGGCGCCAACCGCAACGCCGATGTTATCAGTTGCCTTAACCCGGCTGGCTACCGCTATGCCGATCTTGAAGGCGACCACGTGGTCCTGTCAGATGAGCAGTCGCCACGGTCGAACGGGTTCTTTTTGCACGAAGACAGATTGGATCATTACCGATCCATCGGTTTGCTTGGTTCCTGATCACGCAAGGCGGGCTTAGGGCCCATGCTAATCCGAGGTCGATCGCCCTACCGGCTTGGCATCAAAGTGGCGGCCTGGAGGGCACGCGGACCGAATCGACGCCCCTTCCTAATACGTCATAAAATGAGTGACGAATAAGCAGTTCCGACGCGCGCCGAGATCTCTCTACTTGGGCCGAATGTCGTAGGGAATCCGTGACGATCGCCAGAAGCGATTTCGCAAACTCCAAGGGATCGTCTTCGTGACCGATAGCCTCGACGACGCTGCAGGGCAGGCCACGCAGAGCGTGCCTCGTCGCTAAAACGGGGCGTTCATGCAGCACCGCTTCCAGTGTCTTGATCGCCACGCCGCCGCCGACAATGACTGGCAAAATCACCAAGTCGCATTCGTCGTAGTATGGCCGCAGCTCGGGGACGACACCCACGAAGTCAACTCCAGCAGCCTCGATATCGGTCATGCCGCGATCGATGCTGCCACAAACCCGCAACAAAGGAGAAGGCTGATCACCGCATAATCGCAGCACCACGGGCCAAACATGCGTGAGGAACCAATGCAGGTTCTGCACATTGCCTGCGTTGTTGCTGGCGACGATCAGCAACCGTGCCGGCGCTGCGAGTGGCTTTGCCAGACAGGGCACGACCCGTGGCAGAGGTAGAACGTAGTCGAGCCGATCGCGGTCTATATAGCGCGCAGCCAGATCGATTTCCTCCGATGATACGAAGCAGAGTCGTTGTGCTACCCCGGCGATCTCCATCTCATCCCGCAAAGAGTCGTCGAACCGATCCACCCGCCGGGTGAGGGCATTCAATTGATTATAGTGAATAAAATTCACGGTCTGAACATCGTGAGTGTCCAGGAAAAATGGTCGGCCAGCGATGAATTCGCGAGCGTAGTCGTAGGTGAAGTAGTGATTTATATAAATATGCGTGATCTTGGCGTGCCGAATCGCCCTTCTCATTAGGCCGGGCTTCGCAGCGAGGCTATGTTGAAATGACTTCTGCCGCGCCAGGGTCCAGGGGAACCGGCGAAACAGCCCGGCAAACTGGCGCGTCAGGTGGGGCAGGCTCGTCGACATGCGTGCGGAGAAATATAGCGCCGCTCGGATTTGGTTCTGTTCGGATTTAATCCGAACCGGCCGGCCAGCGGAATCAAAATTCGCCCGATAGGGCCAAATTCCCACGTCAATCAATAGCGCATCACGCTCTCTAAACCACCGAGCGAGGTTCTCGAATGTTGTTCCGCTCCCGCAGTTCATCCAGTCCGGCCGCACGAACAGTACGACATCGCGAACACGCGCTGGATTTGGCAAATCCCGTCCAATCCAGGCCGGCCAGTGGACCTGCTTGCTTGGGTTCGTCAGTTGCCGCGGGTACTCGCGCGCAGGAAGGAACGAAAACACCGATGGGATGAGTTCATCCGGCGCAGGGCCGTCCGCCGCCACCGCTTGACGGCGCCCGACGACAAGATCGCCATCCCGAAGCACTCGAACGCCGAGCCACTTCAGATCGGCGGCCGTGCGCGCGTCC
>WSSedB1CaDRAFT_10000959_pt1 | contig 11641 bp, 9 predicted proteins | sample WetSurSB1Cattail_FD_9460 | JGI IMG/M metagenome (IMG submission 9460)
ACCGGCCCATCAGTCAGGCGGAGACCGCTGCCAAAACAGTCCAACAGCCGGCGTCCGTTCCGGTCAAGGAGCCGGAAACACCCGCACCCGAGAAAACTGCCCGGCCTGTGTCTCAAAACAAAGCCGTAAAAGACATTCCGGTCAATCACGATATCAGGGTGCTGGTTATTCTGCTGCTGGTCCTTGTGGCGGGACTGTGCGGCGCTTCGGCAATCTGTCTTCCGGCACTGAAAGCGGCATCTGATCCTGACCTGCTGTTAAATAAACTGCTTCAAAAAAATGCAGACATGAATAACAAAACATGCCCGCGCAACTTAAATCCACAGTTAAGGCTGGATGGCTATGTAGCCGGCAATAAAAAAATGACCATCAACTATACCCTGCTTACTGCTAGCTCAACCGATGTCAATGGTAATGATTTGCGCCCTTCTGTTTCCCGCAATATTCGGGAGGGACTCTGCAACGATAAAAGAGCAGCTGAATTACTGAAAAAGGATGTTGCTTTTGTGTTTGCCGTGCATGGCAACGATGGCGGCCTGATTTTTGACTATCAGGTGTTAAACGAGGATTGCGATTCTTAGCAAAGATTAGTTTGCAATCTAATAATTGTTATATGATTCCGTAGGGAGGGGTATCTGATGCAGGCACTGCATGATTATTTCGAACGTCACGAGGAACAGGCTTTTATTATCAAGGCTTTCCTGACTATTATTCTGATCCTCCTTGTCAAAAAGTACCTATCCGGTTTCCTTTTTCTGCTGTTCATATTCTTTCCTGTCATCTTCCTCGTCTATATCCGACTTCGTGCAGCTACCGAAGGTGTCAGCGCCTATTCCCTGCTCAAACAGAACATCACCTTTATCCCGATAATGCGTACCGAGGGTGACCGCAATAAAGAGGTCATACCCTATATTACCTACGGCATTATCCTGATCAATGTCCTGATCTACTATCTCTACGAGAACGCGCCATGGGGGGACTCAAAGTTCATTGCCAACAACCTGCTGTTTCTGCCGCATGCTCCCGAATATTGGAACATTGTCGTCAGCGCATTTACCGCAATGTTTCTACATGCCAGCTCCGGACATCTGTGGGGGAACATGATATTTCTCTGGATGCTTGGGACGGCTGTTGAACGGCGGATCGGAGGCCAGCGTTTTGCCTTGTTGTATATAATCACCGGCCTGTTCGGCGGAGTGGCCTTTGTTCTTGCGAGGTATTCAGCCGATGGAGATATTGGGCATTACCTGGGTGCTTCAGGCGCCATTGCGGGGATCATGGGCATCTTTGCCGTGCGCTGCTATTTCAAGAGCATGATCTTCCCGATTCCAATCCTGGGAATATTCTCCCTGATTCTGCCCATCAGCCTGAAAGTAAGGCTCAACTCCCTGGTCATAATCGGGTTGTTCTTTCTGTCCGATTTGTCGGGAGGCATTGACCAGATGAGCAATGCAGACGCTTCAATGATCGGGCATTGGTGCCATCTGGGAGGGATGATTTCCGGCATGATTCTGTCCGGATTTCTCAAGCTGGGTGAGGGAGCGATAGAGGAACGGCATCTGGAGATTGGCCTCAAGGCAGCCGGGTCCAACATAGGATACGGAGATGGAGAGCAATCTCTCAGGAAGGTGCTGAAAACAAATGCAAACAGCGCCGAGGCGGTGCTTGCATTGGCGCGCATCAAGTCAAAATATCATGCCAGCGATGAAGGCCGGGAGTTGTATTCCAGGGCTATCGGATTGTTGCTGACAACCAATCCCAAAGAAGCGGCCCAGGCCTATCTCGAATACCAAAAGACATACTATAAACCGTTGGAGGCACAGCATATGTCTGCGTTGGCCGGGATTTTTCAGCGCCAGATGGATCTTGATTCCGCCACACGCTGCCTGGAAGCTGTCATTGCCGCCCCCGATGTGACACCGGATCTCCGCCAGAGGGCCTTGGCCCATTGCGCGAGCATACTGGACAAGATGGGACATGAAGAAGCTGCAACGGGGTATTTCGAGGTATTGATTGAGGAATACCCTCATTCTGAGGTGGCACAACGTGCCTATGTCCGCCTTGGTCGTCAGGCGCCGTCAGCAGAGGCTTCAACACAAGCGACGGCTATCAGTGCGCCGATTGAAGCTGCTCCAGCCGTTGCGGCAGTACAACCTGCCGGCCATATTCACGGCAAAACCTGCCCGGTTTGCAATTCTTCCATGCAAGAACGGCGTGCCGGTAAAGGTGCCCATGAGGGCAAGATGTTCTGGGTCTGCACGGAGTATCCTGAATGCAACAGCGTTGTGCCGATTTCGCAGGGATGATTTGATACCTGCCCCGAACAATCCACAATAAAAGAATACAGACAAGAGCGGATTCATGAAACATGATACTTTTCTGGTATCACAATGCACGATCAGGCTTATTGCGTGTTATTCCTTTTGCCCCCCACATGCTGACCGGTTAATGAGGTTGCTTGTCCGCCCAATTGCTCTCCCCGCAGAATTTCTTTTATCTGCTGCGTAGTAAGAACCTTTCCGCAGAAACGGCGATAAAACGCTCGCGTCTCCTTTTCCGGAGAGATTTCTTCAAGGCGCGCCGGATAGAGTTTTTTTGCCATCCAGAGGATGGCAAGGGCCTGCTCCGGCGTAAAGTTGGTCCAGGCGTGAAGTACTGTTGGAACTACGAAAACACGCCGTTCCCTGACCGCCTTCAAGGGGGCGAAACGCTGATCGCTGTATGCGCGATGAACATCGTCGAGACTCCAGACAAACAAGACATCCGGATTCCAAAGCAGCAACGTTTCCAGGGAAATTGCGGCGTGGTCCGCCAGAATGTCGCCCTTGGATGCATTAACGCCGCCGCTTCGCTCAACCAGAATACGCGCAGTACTGACCATTGGCAGGCTCATGTTTTCAATGCGGCAGAACAGCGCACGAGGCCGGCGGCCAGGCGGCACCCCGGCCACCGCTCTGCGAACCAGTTCCAGGTTAGCGGAATAATAACGTTCGTACTCCAGCGCCTGCTCCCTCCGATTCAGGAGATCACCCATCAGGCGCATGCTCTCCCGCACACTGTCCGGTCCCCGCCAGAGCAGACAGATCACGGTAAATCCCCTTCTCTCCAACATTCGTGCGGTCTGCTCGTTATCCACCAGAACCAGATCATGCGGCAGGGCGCGCAATGCCTCCAGATCGGGGGCCCAAGCCGGTCCCATGCCGGAAACAACCGGTCCATCTGCTGATGGTATGAACAGCCGCTGGTACTTCCAGCGATCTCCCCGCATCTGTTGTGGCAACCCATTGACAATTAAGCCGGCCCTTCCCAGGGTAGCGATAAAGGCATTGATGGCCGGCGTTCCTCCGGCGGTAACCACCCGCTGAATCTCACGTGGAATACGCACATGACGTCCAGCCATGTCCACTACCGTACGACTGCGTGGGTCAGAAGACGCCCAGGCCTGGCCGTTCACCAGACAGATAAGCAGCATGATGGTCAGGACAATACCGGGATAACGTGTCATCGAAATCTCCTAGAAGCTGACGCCGACACTGCCTACCACGGTGAAGGGGGCGCCGGGATAGTAACTGGTGGCAAGGGACTCTGAAATATCCTGATCGTTCTTGATGATGCTGATGTAACGTTTATCGAACAAGTTGAGCAGGTTCAGGCTCAAGGTCAGTTCGTCAAACTCCCAGACTTTCTTTTTGCGATACTCAAGGATCAGATCAACCACCTCGTAATCGCTGATCCGCTCCTTGTTCTCGATATCGCCGTAGCGTTCACCAATGTAGCGCACAACAGGGGTGATGGAAAAGTCACCCAGCCGGGCGGTCAATCCGGCTTTACCCATCCACTCGGGAGCATCGGCAATCTGTTTGCCCTTGGACTGTACCGTGGTACCGGCAGCGGTGCGGATGTTGTCGTCAAACCGGAAGCGGTTGTACGAAGCGGAACCGAAGAAGCTCAACCAGGAGACTGGTGTCACCCCTACCTCCAATTCGGCGCCCATGGATTCCGCTGAAGCATTGCTTTGGTAGTAACTGGTCTTGACCCTTGAGTCATAAACCAAAACCTGCTTATCGTGAAATTTTCCGTAAAAAAGCGTGGGGGCCACGTGCCACGTGTCGCCGCCGAAACGGGCGCCAAGGTCCACGTTATCTGATATTTCTAGTTTGACCCCGTTCCAGAGGTCCTGTAGGGTAATCCCGGCTGCAGTAAAAGCCGCCTGGTTACTCTTGAATGTCGAATACAACGGTCCCAGCCACCCTTCGGCATAATTGCGGCCATAGGTCATCCGAAGATTGGTTTGATCGTTGAATTCATAGCTTAAACCGACGTTGGGAAGCCAAGCGTCCTGGGTGGAGCCGTTTGCGTGCAACCCTGTCGCGGGACCGCTGGTGGCCGCCAAAGCGGCATCATAGGAGCTATCCCCCAGACCGGTAGTGGTATAGCCGGTTACCTCCGGCAGATCGATCCGCACATATTTGACCCCGGCATCGAACTTCAGATTCCCGAAACGATTGCTCACAGCAAGATACGGTTCGTGGAAGATCCTGCTCTCCACCTTGCTCAACATCCCCCAGTTTTTGAATATTAACCCGTTGGCTGTAATGCTGTAGGATTTCTGACTGGTTGGAGGCGGCATGGTATCGGCATTCTGATACCAGTAGCCCAGTTTGATCCGGCTTGGTCCCAAGATAATACCGTATTCGGATGTGAAGCCCATCTGTTCCTGATTAATATCAGCCCGGTTTACCACGGCATTGGCGTTACTGGCGCCGCTGCCAAAGTAGCGGTATCCATCGGTGCCAGAGAAGTAGGGTTTGAACGTCAGATAACTGTTGCTGGTCGGCTTGAACTCAATCACCGAAAAGACAGCGTACTCATTGAACTTCTGGCGGTTGTAATCGTAATAGTTGGTGTTCTGTAGCGCCGTGTTTGTATTTCCCGGGTTTGAGAGTGTGGCGGTGTAATCGTAATTCCGGTAAGAGCCGTCTGATTGGGTCTGGGCATAGGTCAGGGGTCGGTATGAATGCTGGTGAAAGGTATTGAAGACGCCAAAGAGCGAAAACGTGGTATTGCCCGGCAGCGGCTGGGTAATGCCTGCGCTGACGTTGCTACGCTCGCCGGTGCCGAGGCCGCGCCACTTGTCGACGCCGCTATGGGAGGCCGAAGCGAATATTCGGGTCTTGCTTGGCAACTCACCTGAATCCAACCGGACGAAGGTTCGATTGAAGTGTTCGGAACCGTCGCTGCGCAGCAGGGTCACCCCCATCCGATCCTTTCCCCAGAGCAAGGACTGGTCCAAAGCTCCGGCAGTATTGCCAAAACCGAATCCCTTGTCCGCCGGCACCGCTCCCCGGATCAGGGACAACTCGGCAAGGTTGTCGAGATCGATCAGGTTACCCATGGAACCCTGCCCGACATTGACCCCCAGCGGAAGCCCCTCAATGGTGCGCGAAAGGCGGGTAAAGTTATCGCCATTCTGTCCTCTGATCCGCAGTGAATTCTGGTCCACCGTCAGCCCAAAGGCATCGGAGCTTTCACTGTGAACCGAAGGGAGCAGATCCAGTGCCTTGTACGGGTTGGTACGGGCCGGCCCGGTCAGAAGGTCCACCGCCCGTTTGGGAATTACACTTCTGCTGGCCGGTTCGGCCGGCTGCTGTTCAACGAACTCCATCTCTCTGGCTGCTTTGACCGTAATGCTATCCATGATTACTCTTTCCTGTTCTTCGGCGCTGCAAACGATACTGCTGCCCAATAACAGCAGGGGAACAAGCGATTGACCTGTTAATCGCACAATAATAATCTCCTTGTGTTGGGTTTACGAAGAGAGTTGCTGCCGATTTAGCACTATCCCAGACAAACGGGAGCAAAGTACAGCCGGCATGCTGAATCGCAACAGCCTTCTTTCCAGGATTTTTGAAAAATAGATGTGTTTCGTACCGAACAGATTGGGTGATTCAGAAATAAACTGAGTGTCTTCTTAGGTGGGGCGTCTTTGCCGCAACACGATCATCAACAACCATCTCTTTGAACCTCCACGTGCATCGGGAGAAGAGCATTGATTGGCACCATAATTGGTGCATTAAAATGTCATTCACGACATTATCCTGTCAACAAAAAATATTCCAATGTACAACCGGCATCATGGGTTGAAGGAGAAGCGGGACTTGACACAACAGGAGCTGGCATCCATTCTGGGCCACAACTTTCGCGGTTTCTCTTGTGAATCAGTACTGAATACCTGATCCAGCTGTTTTTGAAAGGCGCGTGCAGCCTTGCATTAGTTATAAACAGTCGATATACTTTCAAAGTTGTTCCCATCTTCGCCTCTGGAAATATCCTTCATGTCCACCCAGAAAAAAACCTCTGCCGCGGCCGGCACAGTCTGGTATGAAAAAATATGAAACAGAACACACCCGGTCTTTGGGATACGAACGAAAACGCCACCCCCCTCCCCTTACCTTCCTCAACCGCCCCGCTGGCTGAACGAATGCGCCCGCGCACCCTGGCCGAGTTCACCGGCCAGGAACATCTGGTGAGTGAAGGGCGCATTCTGCAGCGCATGATCGAAACCGACACTCTCTCCTCGCTCATTTTCTGGGGACCGCCCGGCTGCGGCAAGACAACCCTGGCGCATGTCATTGCCCGGGAAACAAAAGCGCACTTTATCTTCTTCTCCGCCATACTTTCCGGCATCAAGGAAATCCGCGAAATATTCCGCGAGGCCGAGGGTTATGCCGGCCGTGGGCTTCGTACGATTCTTTTTGTCGATGAAATCCACCGCTTCAACAAATCCCAACAGGATGCTTTCCTCCCCTATGTGGAAAAAGGGGTTGTGACCATCATCGGCGCCACAACCGAAAACCCTTCCTTCGAGGTGATCGCACCTCTGCTCTCCCGTTGCCGCGTGCTGACACTCAAACAGCTGGAGCCTCCAACACTCAAATCACTTCTCCAGCAGGCCCTTGCCGACCAGGAACGGGGTCTGGGCAAACTTGGGCTGGACATATCCGATGAGGCCCTGAATTTTCTGGCCGATCAGGCCGGCGGCGATGCCCGCGTCGCCCTGAACACGCTGGAGGTTGCGGCAGGGCTTGTGCGAGATGAGCTCATCACCCTGGAGGATGTGCAGGAAGCGCTGCAAAAAAAGGCATTGCTGTACGACAAGGGGGGCGAGGAGCATTACAATGTTATTTCCGCCTTTATCAAATCCATGCGCGGCAGCGACCCGGACGCCGCGCTGTACTGGCTGGCGCGCATGCTGGAGGCCGGCGAGGATCCGATCTTTATCCTGCGGCGCATGATCATCCTGGCATCGGAGGATATCGGCAACGCCGATCCGCGGGCACTCCAGCTGGCTGTCTCGGCTCTCCAGGGGTTCCAGGTAATCGGCATGCCCGAAGGGCGCATCATCCTTGGTCAGGCGGTTGCCTATCTTGCCACCGCGCCAAAATCAAACGCCTCCTATATCGGCATCGATGCTGCCCTTGGCGAAGTCAGGAAAAGCGGAGCTTTGCCGGTTCCACTCCACATACGCAATGCTCCCACCAAGCTGATGAAGGAACTGGGCTACGGCAAGAACTACCAATATGCCCATGATTTCGCGGAGGGTTATGCCGGTCAGGAATGTCTGCCGGAAAAACTGGCTGGCCGGAAGTTCTACGAACCCAAAGGGCACGGTTACGAGAAAAGCATCGTGGAACGCATGGAATGGCTGAAACGAATAAAGGAGGATAAGCGAAGATGAAACCCTTCTCCTTTGAACGCACCCAGACACTGCCCATTGGCATGGACGAGACATGGGCTTTTTTTTGCGATCCCGCCAACCTTGCGCGGATCACGCCCCCTTCGATGGAGTTTCGTTTGACCTGCTCGCCGCCGGGAGAACTCCACGCCGGGATGATCCTGACCTATTCCCTGCGGCCCTTGTTCGGAATCAAGGTTGATTGGACAACGGAAATCACTCACATGCAAAAACCGTTTTTCTTTGTTGACGAACAACGCTTCGGGCCGTATCGTTTCTGGCACCATCAGCACCATTTCCGGGAGGTTGATGGTGAAGTCGAAATGCGCGACCTAGTGCATTACCTGTTGCCGCACATGCAGTTTACCAGACTGGTAAATCGCTTTCTCGTTATACCGAGACTGAAGCGGATCTTCGACTACCGCCGGAAAACATTGCAGGAAATCTTTCCAGCCGGGGAATAACCACACGCGTCCCGTGCAACCTGTGGTACAAAGCCATACGTACTAACCTGGAGATACCATGAAACGACTTGCAATCCTCACCAGCGGCGGCGACTGTTCAGGAATGAACGCCACCATCCGTGCGGCAACGCGCACCGCCATTGCCAACAACGTGGAGATGATCGGCTACCGCAAGGGTTTTGCCGGTCTGCTGAAGAATGACTTCATCACCTTGGACACCAAATCGGTCTCAGGCATTCTTCAGCGCGGCGGGACATTCCTGCAATCGGCCCGTTCCAAGGAGTTTTGTAGCGAAGAGGGGCAAAAAAAGGCGCTTGCAAATCTTATGGCACAAAAAGTTGACGGGTTGATCGTGATTGGCGGGGATGGTTCGCTGAACGGAGCCCTGGCCCTGGACCGGATGGGGTTTCCGGTTATCGGCGTCCCGGCCAGCATCGATAACGACATCCCCTACACCGATATGGCTCTGGGTGTGGACACGGCGCTCAACAACATCATCTACGCAGTGGATTGCATCAAGGACACCGCCAACTCACACGACCGGGCCTTTATCGTGGAGGTTATGGGGCGTAACTCAGGGTATCTGGCCAGTATCGCCGCCATTGCCACCGGCGCGGAGTTCGCCATCGTACCGGAGGCCAAATTCGATCTTGATGATATGTGCAGCAAATTGCACCGCCGTTACGAAGAGGGGCGCACGAACGCGTTGATCATCATTGCCGAAGGAGCCGGCCATGCCTCGGACATAGCCGGCAAGCTCAAAGATTCGGTGGGTTTCGAGACACGCGTAACCGTGCTGGGGCATTATCAGCGCGGTGGAGCGCCAACCGTATTCGACCGCCTGCTGGGCAGCCGTTTTGGACGTAAGTCTGTGGAACTGCTGCTGAACGGGGTCAAAGGGGTCATGGTGGGAACATCCGCATCCAACCTGACCAGCACGCTTTTGGAAATGGTTTCCACCGGCGGCCAGAAAAAACTGAGCGATGAGCTGTTGCGCATGGCCGACATACTGGGGATCTGACATGCGCCGTAGAACTTATTATCGTGGACAATCGAGCAAGGCCGGTCTTCCGCCCGGTACGCTTGTACATACCGGTGCGCTGCCCACAACCGGCATTTCCACCGTCAGCGCCATGTCGTATTCGCAGCAAGACTTCAGCGAATACCGCCCGAACAGCTTTGACCAGTGCATCCCGATCAAGGATACGAGCACTATTACCTGGATCAACGTGGAAGGGCTTCAGGATGTGGAGTTGATCCGACACTTCGGCGAATGCTACGGTCTGCACCCCCTGATCCTCGAGGATATTGTCAACACCAGCCAACGCCCCAAACTTGAGGATTACGGCGACTACATCTTCATCGTTGCCCGCATGATCCGTTTTCACAAGGATCGCGGCATCGAGACGGAGCAGGTCGGAATAATCCTCGGCCCCGGGTATGTGCTCACTTTCCAGGAGGGACTCGACGGTGATGTATTCGAACCGATCAGAGAACGCATCCGCGTTGGCAAAGGGCGCATCAGGAGCATGGATTCGGATTACCTGGCCTACGCCCTGATCGATGCGATTGTTGACGGATATTTTACCGTGCTGGAGGAAATGGGCGAGTTTGTCGAAGATCTTGAGGAGGAACTGGCTGAAGGGCCGACACAGCAAATTCTCAAGCGGATTATCGGTCTCAAGCGGGAAATCATCTTCATGCGCAAAAGCGTCTGGCCGCTGCGCGAGGTAACTGCGGCACTGGAACGGGGTGAATCGAACCTGATCAGCGAAACCTCCCGTGTCTATTTCCGCGACATCTACGACCACACCATCCAGGTTATCGACGGAGTCGAGACCTTTCGCGACCTGCTCTCCGGCATGCTCGACCTGTATCTCTCCAGTATCGGAAACCGCACGAACGAAGTCATGAAGTTTTTAACCGTGATCGGCACCATTTTCCTGCCGCTGACATTTCTGGTGGGTGTGTATGGCATGAATTTCAAACACATGCCGGAACTGGAATGGCCCAACGGTTACTATGAACTCTGGGTGGCGATGATTGTGCTCTCCCTGGGTATGATTCTCTATTTCAAAAGAAAGCGGTGGCTGTAGCCGCCTGGTGACAACATGACGAAACTTGTACTCAGATGGGTGCTGAACGCATTTGCCCTTTACTTCGTAATGAAGCTGATTCCCGGCATCAAGATCGACCGTTTCGGCGACCTGATGCTGGCCACCCTGATCATTGGTCTCTTGAATGCATTCCTGCGGCCGATCCTCGTGCTGTTGACCCTGCCGGTAACACTCGCCACCCTGGGTCTGTTCACCCTGGTGATCAATGGAGTGATTTTTTATCTGGCTGCCCACCTGCTGGAGGGGTTCCGGATTGCCGGTTTCGGCACCGCCTTTGTGGCAGCCTTGCTCTTCAGTATCTTCAGCTTTATCCTGAATGTGTTATTTCATACGAAATAAACGGGGCATCCGTAATCACAAGATGCCTCAGATGATTGCATCAATTTAGTTTTTGATATATTGATAATTAAAAATTACATTATTTCATCATCAGCGAGGCTTTAATCATGAAGACAGGATTTTCGTTTATCACCCCACTTCTGCTCGGAATGCTGCTTATGCTGGCAAGTCTTTCGGGTTGCGCAACGGTCGACCAGAAAATCACTTTGAATTACTCTCCCATCAACCGCACATTTGGCCAGCATAACGAAGCAGTTGTTGTTGCGCGGATAGAATCCACACCTTTTGTCAGAAACACCAGGGGGGAATGGATCGTCGGCTCCCTCAACAATGTGCATGGCGTTCACGTGGCTGACCTGTTGGCTGACCGCAATCAGGGAGAGTGGATCACGGAGGCCTTACTGCTGGAGCTGAAACATGCGGGGTATTCCGCCACGTACAAAACCCCTCTTCCCTCTGGTACGGCTTTCGGTATCCAAATCAGTGATATCAATGCCTTCATGAATGTGAACAGAGACCTGGTCAGCACTGAAATAAAACAGGAACTGAAGTTCACTGTTGATCTTTTCATGAACGGAGCCAGGGTCAAATCCTTTGCCGTAGCGTCCCATACCAATCAAACCGTGGCTTTGGCCGCATCGGAGGACGAGAATGCAATGATCATGCTCCAGGCGCTGCAAGACGCCATGCAGCAGGTCATGGCCGAAGTACAAGCCCAGACAAGCAAGAAGTGATTGTCACGAATCTCCCCGCGCGCGTCAGTCGCATCATCCATGAACGCAACCTCTTCACCCCCGGCAACACCATCATCGTAGCCCTCTCCGGAGGAGCGGATTCCTGCGCCCTGCTGGATATTCTGGCCGGACTGAAAGGTATGTCCGTTCACCTTGTGGCGGCCCACTTGAACCACTGCCTGCGCGGAGCGGAATCGGACGCGGATGAGCAGTTTTGCCGTGAACTGGCGGAACAGTACGCTATCCCCTTTG
>WSSedB1CaDRAFT_10000960_pt1 | contig 11627 bp, 9 predicted proteins | sample WetSurSB1Cattail_FD_9460 | JGI IMG/M metagenome (IMG submission 9460)
CGAAGAATAGGCTCTACTATCAATAACGGTTGCTTGCCAAGGGTATTCTCTTTGAGTTCAAGGATATATTCTACTGGTTGATTTTTGGCTGACTCCGAGTATTCCTTTAGTTTGTCAGGATACTTTCCTCCTCCGATAATCTCTTCGGCTCCAATGGTGATAATGAATCTAACACATTTGGGGCACCGAAAGTGTTTGCGGGCCTCAAAGTCGAATAGTTTAAATTCAGCTTGGCTGGCACACAGCGGACAAGATTGTTTTATAATGGGTTTATTCATACAGTTCTCCTTATTATACTGCCGGAATTTTGTTTGAATTTTTTAAATTTTAGCACCAAATTCCAGTAAGTCAAAAAACTGAGGGCATAGTCGAGTTTAAGATTTGCTGTTTATTTCCTCTGGGTACCCCCGGTTTTACCTTGTTTTGCGTACCAACCTGAAACGTCAAAAACGAAGTGACCGACCTCGTAAAACCGAAAATCTTCTTGTCTGCACAGAAAAAAAAGGTGTAACACTACGGATTATCAGAGTTTGAAATCACTGACAGGAGGCACTACATGAAGTCATACCGCAAGGAAATCTGGTTTGAAACCAAAAAGCGACGGGAATTCATCAACATCACAGCGACTGTTACTGATTGCCTGAAGGAAAGCGACATTGCTGAAGGTATCCTGCTCTGTAATGCCATGCACATCACGGCCAGTGTTTTCATAAATGATGACGAAAGCGGCTTGCACCGGGACTTCGAAGAGTGGCTCGAGGGCTTGGCGCCCGAAAAACCGTACTCACGCTATCACCACAATGGGTATGAGGATAACGCCGATGCCCATCTCAAGCGAACCATCATGGGACGTGAAGTAGTCGTGGCGATTACGGAGGGAAAGCTGGACCTGGGACCGTGGGAACAGATTTTTTATGGCGAGTTTGACGGAAAGCGGCGCAAAAGGGTTCTGGTCAAGATTATCGGGGAGTAACCAGGGACCATTCCATAATTGCGACTGTGGACACATAAACATTCAATAAATCTTTCCTTAACATATATTAGTGCAGATCATATATCCGTTATAGTGCTATAATATAAATAGGGAAAGAAGCCAGAATATCTGCAAAGGAGGCGGTACTATAGATAATTCTCCATCGGGCATGGCCCAAAAGATGTACGCAGTATCGATCCGGAGGCAAGAAGAGCCGGAGAAAACCTTGAAAAGGGACTCCACATGGTGATGAACCAGAAGCCCGCCAAATAAATTATTGGCGGGCTTTTCAATTAAGTAAAAAATATTTTATTAGCAAGGCGGTTACGCCACACGTTATAATGCATCCCCTGCCTCCCTGCATTCATGAACAAGAAAAGACACAAGGTTTCACAATGAAAAACACCACCAGATTCATGCTGTTCAATGTCTTGCTGGTTGCGGTGGCGCTAGCAACCGCCGCGGCCATGTTCCTTGTCGAAATCCACCAGGAATCAAAGGGGTGGGCAATTCGTGAACAGGAGCATCACCTGAAAGCCTTTTGGGAACTGCTCAGGAACAAAGGACAGAATTTCAGGACCGTTGACGGCAAGCTGTTGGCAGGCAACTATGTTGTAAACGGCAACTTTGAACTGCCCGATAAGATTCATGAGATTTTCGGCTGTACCGCCACCATTTTCATGGGTGACACTCGTGTCTCGACAAATGTACGTAAATCCGATGACAGCCGCGCACTCGAAACCAAGCTGCAAGGGGCTGCCCGTGACGCAATTTTCAAGGAGGGCAAATCATACCGCGGCGAGGCGCTGATACTGGGTATTCCCTATCTGACTGCCTATGATCCCATCAAAAACCAAAAGGGCGAGGTAATCGGCGCGCTGTATGTCGGGATCAAGGAAAGCGCCTATTTTGCAACCTACGAAAAGCTACGCTATAAAGTGATCGCGGTTACCACCCTGCTGATGTTTTTCTTTTCGCTGCTGGCAGCCCTGCTGGTCAGATTCCGCAAACAGGCCGTTGAGGTGCTGAAGGAAAGCGAGAGCAAATATCGCCAGCTCTTTGAATTGCAATCCGATGCCATCATCTTGATTGACTGTGAAACCTGCACGGTTATCGAGGCAAATGCCTCGGCCTCAAGGCTCTTTGGTTTCAGCAGGGAAGAGCTGCAAAACAAGAAAATCAATGAACTTACCGCGGATCCTCACATAATATGTCCGTCGGCCAAGGATCTGCAGCAGCACATACCCATCAGCTTGCACCGTAAAAAAGACGGAACCGTTTTTCCCGTTGAAATTTTTACCAGTTTATGTACCTGGAACAGACATACGGTGCTTATCACCGCCATCAGGGACATCACAGAACTCAAAAAAGCAGATGCGGCGTTGCGGGAAACCGTCAAGGAGTATCAAGGCCTTGCAGTTAAGTTCGATGAAAAACAGAATCTCCTGCATACCCTGATCGATTCCATACCGGACCTCATTTTTTATAAAGATTTTGAGGGTAAATATTTTGGCTGCAACAGGGCCTTTGAAGTCTTTGCCGGACGGTCGGAGGAAGAGTTGACCGGCCTGACCGATTTCGATCTATTTCCCGAGGAGGTAGCCTCCTTTTTCAGGGAGATGGATCAACAGATGCTGAGCCGACGCATGGCCCGCCGGAATGAAGAATGGGTTGACTACCCCGATGGCAAACGCGTCCTGCTCGATACACTCAAGACACCCTTCTATGATGATTGCGGAAACATCCTCGGCCTGATCGGTATCAGTCGCGACATCACCGAACGCAGCCAGGCAGAGGATGATCGAAAAAACCTTGAGGTCCTGCTCTACCAGGCACAGAAAATGGAGGCGATTGGACAGCTTGCCGGCGGCATTGCCCACGATTTCAATAACATACTGACAGTAATTATCGGCTATTCGGAAATCATTCTTCTCGGAATGGAACGCGAACACCCGCTGAGACGCCATGTGGAACAGGTGCTGACATCCGCCGGACGGGCAGCGGAACTGACAGCCGGTTTGCTCGCTTTCAGCAGAAAACAGATCCTGCTCACAAAGCCATTGGACCTGGGTGAGGTAGCCCAGGGGCTAAGAAAAATGCTGCGACGCTTGATACCGGAAGACATCGACTTTAAAACCATTGTTGACGAAACGGGTCTGACCATCATGGCGGACAAGGGGCAGATCGAACAGGTGATTATGAACCTGGTAACGAATGCCAAGGACGCCATGCCTAAAGGTGGCGCCCTGTCTATCGAGATTTCAACCGCTGACCTGGATAACGATTTCCGCCATCAGCATGGCTTCGGAGAAGCGGGGCACTATGGGTGTATCACTATTACCGACACCGGACACGGCATGAACGAGGAAACATGCAAGAGGATCTTCGAGCCGTTTTTTACCACCAAGGAAGCCGGCAAGGGAACCGGCCTCGGCATGGCCATCATCTACGGCATTGTCAAGCAACATAACGGATACATCACCGTTGATTCCGAACCTGACAAAGGAACGACGTTCCGTGTTTATTTGCCGCTTATCGAAACGGTAGAACAAGAAACACAAAAAACCATTGTGTATGAGCCTCCCCCCGGTGGCACCGAAACCATACTCCTGGCCGAGGACGATGCAGCCATACGGGAGTTGCATGGCATGATACTTGAGGAGGCAGGCTATAAAATAATCGAGGCGGTGGATGGTCAGAACGCCTTGGACAAGTTCATGGAGCATCAAACAGAAGTAGACATCCTTGTTTCCGATGTGATAATGCCGAAGATTGATGGCAAACGTCTTTACGAGGAAATCAGGAAGATCCGGCCGGACATGAAAGTGCTTCTGATGAGCGGATACACGAACGACATCTTTATCGAGAGAGGCATCATGGAGAACGAATACAGCTTTATGACCAAACCGGTGATGCCGTCCGATCTGCTCAAAACGATGAGGGACATTCTGGATAACCGGCAAAATACCTGACTACATCTATTTTTTTTCAGGCCAGTGCTGGTTTTGTTGTTTATCGGAAACAGACGGGAAATTTCCAGGAATCCTCGCAGGCCCACATCCCAACGAAAGAGGAATCAATTCATGCCAAGCAGATTAGATTTTGTCAGGAAGCTTATGGAAAGTAAACAGCCATTGATGCCCATCGCCGCGTTACTCGGCATGAGTCTCGTGTCGGTTGAACCCGGCCGGGCGGTGCTTGAATACGACACGTCCGAGAAACATGCCAATGCCATGGGAACACTTCACGGAGGGGTGCTGTGCGCCATAGCCGACACTGCCATGGGGGTGGCGTTTTTTACCGTGCTGAAAGAGGAAGAATCCCTGACAACCCTGGAGCTAAAAATCAACTACCTGAAACCGGTCTGGAAAGGTAAACTCATCGCCAGGGCCAAGGTAGTCAAACGGGGAAAAATAACCGGGCTGGTCGAATGTGACATTCTGGATGCAAACAATCAACTGATCGCCCGTGCCAGCAGTACCTACATGGCAATTTCGGGTGACCATGCCGTAAACCGCATGGCGCCGCAGCGGATCGATTAGCGTACGGAGATTGCGTAAAAAAAGGAAGACACTCATGTGCCTTCCTTTTTTTACAATCTCTGCATAGTCTTTTATTTCGGCATCGGGCAGTACATATTGCCGTAGGGGCGCTTGCTGCGGGGAAGAATCTTGACGAAGCGCTCCTTTAAAACCTCGTGCGCATCAAGTCCAAAATCAGCGCAATAATCAGTTATGTATCCTTCCAGAACAGCCAGATCATCGGCATCCATCTCAAATACGCCCACCTCTTTCGACAGCCTGGACTCATCAACATCGCCGCGAACGTATATGACACCACCATGCATACCGGTACCCAGCAGATAGCCATGCTTGGCCTTTTTCGGATCATCCGAAAACATGCCCAACAGGATCAGGACGCCGCCGGCCATGTATTCGCCGAAGAAATCACCTGCCTTGCCGCCGGCAATCAAGGCCGGTTTGTTTTCAAGGTATGACTTCATGTGAATGCCGACACGGTAGCCAACATCCTTGAGAATATGAATTTTGCCGCCACGCATTCCATAACCGAGAACGTCACCGGCATGGCCGTGGACGATGACCTTACCCGCATTCATGGTATTGCCGATATTATCCTGCGCGTTTTCATATACGACAATAGTTGCTCCGTTCATGAACGCTGCCAGATCGTTACCCGGAACACCGTTGATCGTAATCGTCACCGGTTTATTTACGCCGTCTCCGATGTAGTACTGGCCATTGACGTTGTTCAACTCGATCGAGGTGACTCCCGATGCGACGGCGTCGCGGATCATGGCGTTGAGGTTGCGATAGTAAATGCCTTGAGCGTCAATTTTCATAGGTAACTCCACAGTATTTCTGTGTTGAACGATAAATACGAAAAACTCACTTGAATACGTGACGCCTGAATGGCGGATCGAGCGTAATGCCGGAGTTGATCGCCGCCGATGAATACCAACTGGCTACAACTTAATGAACTTCGCCAATACTCACTATAACCCGAAGCGCCGGAACTCAGGCATTCCAAGCGAGAGGAGCCATGAAGGCGTCTCGTATTCGGGTGCACGATACCCATCAGGCCGTTCCCTCTACCATGGCGATGACCGGTTCTCCACCGCGCGGCGCCCAGATTCTGGCGGGTTGCGGGCAGATTTCACGGATAGCCGCTTCTTCGGAAGCCATGTAGACAAAATCTCCATACTCGGCGCAAACCAGCGGACGGAGCTTGACCCGGTCATTCAGGCCGATCAATCCCTTGTTGCTGGCAAACAGAATCGCGAAGGGGCCATTCAGCAGCGCGCTTCCATAAACCTGGCGGATTGCGGTCATCAGTTCCCGCTCATTTTGCGGCAACTGATCGATCAGATCCCAGAAGGGGGGCGCAAGAGCGGTGCAGGCCAGACCCGGCTGCAGCCCATGTTTGCGGATCAGCAGGTCAAGCATATAGGCCACAACCTCTGTGTCGGTTAACATGGTGCAGAGATAGCCATACATCTCAAGGTAGCGCTTGTTGATGCCGTACGACGAAATCTCGCCGTTATGGACGATGGACCAGTCCAGCAGGGTGAAGGGATGAGCGCCCCCCCACCAGCCGGGGGTGTTTGTCGGAAAACGGTTGTGGGCCGTCCAGATGTGGCCGGCGTACTCTTCCAGGCGGAAGAACTCGGCGATATCCTCGGGAAAACCGACCCCTTTGAAGGCGCCCATGTTTTTCCCGGAAGACACCACAAAAGCTCCTTCGATTTCATGGTTGATAGCCATGACATGCCGGACAATCACATCCTCTTCGGTCAAACCCTGGAACTCGATTGATTCGCGGTACTCATCGTTTGCCAGCGGCTTGACAAAGTAACGTTTGAACACCGGAGGGTTGGCGATGGCTTTTGTGCGACGGGTGGGAATATCTTCTTGCTGTTCGATGTAAAAATTGTTTTCCAGATACTCCTCGGTCAACTGAAGGGCCATGTTGTTTTCATACATCAGGTGAAAAGCAAAAAAATCCTTGTAGTCCGGATAAATACCATAGGCGCCGAAGCCACCGCCCAGGCCGTTGCCACGATCATGCATCAACGTGATGGATTTGATGATCACCGCACCTTCGACCCGTGCGCCCTTTTTGGAAACAAAGCCGGTCAGGCCGCAGTTGGAGATGTCTTTCTGAAAGATATGTGTGGGTTGTGGTTTCATCTGTGGTTCTCCATATCAACGATTTTCCCCTGGGGACCAAAAAGCCGGCTCCTGATGTCTTTGGACAATTTGACAAAACCGAAATCGGGGAGCAGCAGATTCTTCTTGAAAGGAGACATGTCGATTTTCTCCCTGATCAGACCTGCAAAAATACCGGCTCGATCAACGTTGCCGACCAGCACGGCACCCATGAGGCAATCGTTCTTCAGGACGATTTTACGGTACTGGTAATTCTGGATATCCTGGAAGGTGTGGATTTCGTACTCATCAGGGTCTTTCGGATTGGTAACTCCCATGGAAATGGTGGACACCTTGAAAAACTCGATGGAGTTCATGGCTAGACCGCCAGCGTACTCCTTGCTGCCACCGGCCATGGCTGTTCCGGCGATATCACCCTGAATGTAGGCATCCGGCCAGATCGGCATGGGATTTTTCTGTCCGCTGAAGAAGTCGGCCGCCTCGGTCACGTCACCAGCGGCATAGACATCCTTGACCGAGGTAGCCATGGTGTTGTCAACCACGATGCCTCGATTGACCTCGATGCCGCTTCCTTTGAGAAAGCCCGCGGCCGGACGAACACCAATGGCTACAATAACCGTGTCGCAAACAATGAAGTCGCCCGATTTGAGGGTCACGCCACTGATGTCCGAGCCTTCGCCCTCGATACGGATGACCGACTCCCCATTGATGACATCAATTCCGTTTGCCTTCATCTTGCGGGCCACGATTTTTCCAGCCGGACGGTCAAAGGCAGAAGAAAGCACCCGGTCGGCCAGTTCGATCACGGTCACGCTCTTGTTCAGCAGATTCAGGCCCTCGGCCGCTTTCAGACCGATCAAACCACCGCCGATGACCACGGCACGGTTGATATCCTCCGAAATAACCCTCAGCTTGGCGGCATCGTCCCAGGTTGTAAAGGTAAAAACGCGGTCCCTGTCCGCCAGCCCCTCGATGGGTGGTATGAAGGGGTCGCCACCGGTGGCCAGCAGCAATTTGTCATAGGAAATGGAATCACCACCTGCCAGCCTGACCTTTTTGGCAGCCGTGTCAACACTGACCGCAACGGTGTTCAGCAGCAGATTAATGCGGTTATCACTGTAGAAGCTCTCAGGAATATACGCCATCCGCTTCTCTTTGATCAGTCCTCCCAGCAGATAGGAAATCAGCGGCCTGCCATAAGCGTTGTGTTTTTCACGGGAGATAACCGTAATGTTTCCCAGTTGATCAAGTGTGCGAATTGAACGAATGGCGCCCACGGCAGCCACGGAGTTTCCAACGATCACATAGTTCATTTCTGGCTTCCCTCCCTGTACACAAGAGCTCTGTTGGGGCAGGCATCCACACAGGCCGGCGATTGGCGATCCGGACAGAGATCGCACTTGTTGGCCTTTTTTCTGGCCAGATTGCGCTGAATGGCGCCGTAGGGACAAGCCATGACACAGGACCAGCAGCCGACACACTGTTCCCTGTCGATCCGGACGATTCCCTCGGCGTTTTTCTGGATTGCGCCGGAGATACAGGCGCGCAGGCAGTCCGGCTCATCGCAGTGGCGACAGGTGGTTGACAGGGATGTAATTCCGCCGTTCAGCTCTTCCACGGTACAGCGTGGGATGGGACGTTCATCCTCATGCATAAAGGCCTTGACCGGATCTTTGGAGATCGAGTGTTCGGTGATGCAGCCAACCTCGCACAGATGACAGCCGATACAGACGTCTTCGATGGAATATATGCGTTTCATTATTGTTCCTCTTAAAACCGTGTTCAAGGTTCGTGGTTCAAAGTTCAAGGTTTAAACCACGAACCTTGAACCACGAACCATTAAACCGCCGTCAATCCCCAGCCGGCATAACGCCCAGCAGATTCATGTCTTTTTCGGTAAGTCCCACAGCGCGCAGCTTGTAGCGGTTGCCGCGAAGCGATTCAAGCGCGTTGAGTCCCATGCCGCCCAGGATTTCCTTCATTTCATGGCCCCAGGCGTGTATCAGGTTGACGAGTTTCTCCGCTGCCAGTTCTGGATTGACCCGTTTTGACAGGTAGGGATTGTTGGTGGTGATCCCCCAGGGACATTTGCCGGTATAGCAGCGCTGGCAGAGAGTGCAACCCATGGTCAGCAGCGAGGCCGTGCCCAGGTTGATGGCATCGGCGCCCAAGGCAATGGCCTTGATGGCGTCACCCGATGAACGCACGCCACCGCCAACAACGATTGAAACCGAATTGCGGATGCCCTCGTCGCGCAAGCGGGAATCAACCGACGCCAGAGCCAACTCCATAGGAATTCCAACATTGTCGCGAATAACCTGCGGCGCCGCACCAGTGCCGCCCCGGAAACCGTCGATGGTGATGATATCGGCGCCGGCTCTGGCAATACCCGACGCGATGGCGGCAACATGATGCACCGCAGCAATTTTGACGGAAACCGGCTTCTCGTAGTTGGTCGCTTCTTTCAACGCATAGATCAGCTGACGCAGGTCTTCGATGGAGTAGATATCGTGATGGGGCGCCGGTGAGAGGGCATCGGAGCCGGCCGGAATCATCCGTGTTTCTGAGATCTGATCGTCAACCTTTTCTCCGGGAAGATGTCCACCAATACCCGGCTTTGCACCCTGCCCGATCTTGATCTCAATTCCGACGCCGGCATTCAGATACTGTTCGCTGACGCCGAAACGCCCGGAAGCAACCTGGACGATGACATTTTTGCCATATTGGTAGAGGTCCCTGTGCAAGCCACCTTCACCGGTATTGTAGAGTGTGCCCAGTTCCTCGGCCGCTGCAGCCATGGCCTTATGACAATTCAGGTTCAGGGCGCCATAGCTCATTGCAGAAAAAATAAATGGGTATTCAAGCTTGAGCTGGGGTGAAAGCTTTGTTTTCAGGCTGGCGGCGCCGGTCTTTTTGTCACATACAACTTCGATCTGATCCGGTTTTTTGCCCAGGTAGGTACGCAACTCCATCGGCTCACGCAATGGGTCGATGGACGGATTGGTGACCTGCGAGGCATCCAGCAGCAGGTGGTCCCAGTAAATAGGATATTTGGCCGGGTTGCCCATGGCTGCCAGCAGAATACCTCCGCTGTCAGCCTGCGCATAGAGGTTACGGATATGGCCCGACGACCAGGATTCATTCCTTTTGAAGGTCTCCTGGTTGAGAGTAATGGTAATTGCTCCGGTGGGACAAAGCGCCGAACATCTCCGGCATCCGATACAGAGCGTGCTATCCTCTGTCATGCAGTCCGCAGCTTCGAGATAGCTATGCACCTCATAGGCGCATTGACGCGCACAAACCTTGCAACGTATACATTTCGGGTCGCTTCGTTCAACAATAAATTCGTTGAAGGACTCATTGGGGGACTTATAAAGCACTCTGTACCTCCTTCGGTGTAACCATGTTCCTTCGCCGGCAATCAGCCACGTCTGTCATGCCCGGCGCATCAGTATTCAAGCAAACAGCGTGCCCAGAGGCATCACATCGACATCCGCGGCAATCCATGATAGTTATACCACCATACCCCATAATTTTAACATAGCTTATCATGATTTTTGATATAAATCACTGAGACTCAAAACACAAAGGAGGCATACCCACATGGGACTCATGAACAAACTCAAAGGTGAACTGATTGACATCATCGAGTGGCTGGACAACACGGATGACACCCTTGTTCACCGCTTTGCGCGCTATGACAACGAGATTAAATACGGAGCCAAGCTGGTGGTACGCGAAGGTCAGGCAGCGGTTTTCATCAACGAAGGCACGCTTGCCGATGTGTTCAAACCAGGAACATATACATTGGAAACCAGGAACCTGCCGGTACTGGCAACGCTGAAAGGATGGAAATACGGTTTTTCCAGTCCTTTCAAGGCCGAGGTTTACTTCTGTAGCACCCGCCAGTTTACCAATCTGAAATGGGGCACTCCTGGGCCGGCAACCATGCGTGATGCTGAATTGGGCGCCGTCCGGGTCACGGCATTCGGACTCTATTCCATCAAACTCAAGGACCCGGCTCTGTTCATCCGTGAAATCGCCGGTACCAATGACCTGTTTTCCACCGCATCGATCGAGGATAATTTGCGGGGCAAAATCGGCAGCCACATCAAAGAAGCGCTACCCGATGCCGGTATTCCCGTGATTGATCTGGAAAGCAAGGTTATTCAACTGGGCGACACGCTGCGGACCAGGGTTGCTCCATCCATGCTGGCGCTGGGACTGGAACTGACCGAAGTGCAGGTTCAGGATATAGGTCTCCCCGCCGAGGTGGAAAAGGCCATCGACAAGGCTGGCGCCATCCGGGTCATCGGAAACATGCAGAAATATACCCAATATGAGACAGCCAGCGCCATCCGGGATGCAGCCAACAATCCGGGAGGCTTGGCAGCGGCCGGAGTTGGAGCGGGAATCGGAATCGGAATGGCCGGCCAGATGGGCACCGCCATGGGTGGAATAGCTGCCAGTCAGACCATGACCGCCCCCACCACCCCTCCCCCACTGCCGCCCCAAACCCGGTTTTTCGTCGCGGTCAATGGCAAGCAGACCGGACCGCATGACACAAGCGTACTTTTGCAGATGGCTCAATCCGGTCAATTAAAACCGGAGAGTTTGGTATGGAAGCAAGGCATGGCAAGTTGGGCGGCAGCCGGCCAGACGGCCGAACTTGCGGACATATTCATTGTTCCTCCCCCGCTTCCCCCGGCATAACCTTACCTGAATCCGATGACGTCTGTACGGCGGGACGAGTAAAATGCCGGAGTCAATCGCCGCCTGTGACGATTTATGCCGCTTATGCCGGATGATCCGCGCCCACGACGCGAATCATGCTTGAAACGCCGGGACTGAGTTATTCATTATTCCAAAAAGCATTCAAGCTGACACCTTACCACCCCTAACCCCTCCTAAAATAGGAGGGGGACTTTAAGCTCCCCTCCTTACAAAGGAGGGGCTGGGGGTGGTTG
>WSSedB1CaDRAFT_10000961_pt1 | contig 11625 bp, 12 predicted proteins | sample WetSurSB1Cattail_FD_9460 | JGI IMG/M metagenome (IMG submission 9460)
GTGGTGGCGGTGGCGGTTTCAGATCTTCGGGTGGCGGAGGTGGCGGATTCAGATCGTCAGGTGGCGGAGGCGGTTCCAGGCCAGGTGGGGGTGGAAGAGGAAGATAAACATAAGTGGTCATCTTGTATAAATGAAAGAGGCTGTCTCAAATCAGGAGACAGCCTCTTTGTTTAAGACTGCCTTTACCGGTTATATCCCCTGACTTTCCCGGGAATTGATATTTGATCTAAAGGAATAACTGAAAAAAAACATACCTCCCGGATCCATAAGGAGGCCTGCAGGTCCCGATTCCCGACCGGATCCGGAGTTCCCTTTTTATGTTTAACTTGCACCTCTTTAAAAATTCAGCCCTCAATTATGGAATATTCCAAGATCATTGCAATAACCGGACTTCCGGGTCTTTTCGAATTGGTCAGCAGCAAATCAGATGGTGGTATTGTTCGCTCCCTGGACGACAAGAGCACTCGTTTTGTTTCAAGCCGGGTACATCAGTTTTCCCACCTGGAAAGCATAGAAGTGTATACAACCCGTCATAATGTGAACCTGGCAGACGTACTGAAAGCAATGGAAGGCAGTAAGGAAAAATTGCCGGACGATAAAGATGCCGCGGGACTGAAAACCTATTTTGAAAAAGTATTTCCTGAATTGGATTTCGACCGCGTGTATACCAGCGATTTGAAAAAGATGATCAAGTGGTTTACCGTTCTTTCAAAGAACCAGGTGGAGATCAAACTATCGGAACCGGTTGCTGAAGAAACAACAGAAGAAATCACCACCCCGGAACCTGAACAGGAAAAGCCGGCGAAAAAGTCTGCTCCGGCCAAAACGGTAACAATAGCGGAAACAAAATCAACTGACGAGAAAAAGCCGGTAAAAAAAGTGGCTGAATCAAAAGCAGCAGCATCAAAACCGGTAAAAAAAGCAGCCGTGAAAAAAGAAGTTGCTGAAGAAAAGCCTTCAAAAAAAACGACGCCCAAAAAAGCAGAACCGAAATCTGCTAAAGGGGATAAAAAACAAGCCGCCAAACCCGCTGAAAAAAAACCAGCTTCAAAAAAGAAATAAAAACGGCTGCTTACAGATTATCGAACTGAACCGTTATCCTGCCCAAAAACGCAAATATGCCGAATACCTTATCAGCAAATATTGAAAAACCCAAACGTGTTTTTCTGCCTGAACAATTTGTGATCAGTGACTGGAATTCCATCGCACCTTATTTCGAGGACCTCGAGGCAAGACCTCTGGAAACCGCCGATGGTTTCGAGAAATGGCTGAAAGACCTGAGCGAACTGGAGGCCGTAATCAGTGAAGATGTCTCCTGGCGCCATATCCGGATGACCTGTAATACGGAAGATAAAAAGCTCCGGGAACATTTTACTTATTTCATGATGGAGATCCAACCGAAAATCCAGCCCTATGCCGACCGGTTAAACCGCAAGCTGGTGGATTCTCCCCTGACAGCTTCCCTGGACAAACAAAAATATTTTACCTACCTGCGTTCCGTTAAAAAAAGTATTGAACTGTTCCGAAAGGAAAATATCCCGATACAATCGGAACTCAGCGTACTGAGCCAGCAATTCGGCGAGATCTCCGGAAAAATGACCGTAACGGTCGGCGGACAGGAATACACTTTACAGCAGGCCATGAAGTTTCTCGAGAACCCCGACCGGGTTTTGCGCGAGGAAGTGTACCGCAAAGTTCAGGAACGCAGGCTGCAGGACCGGGAAACCCTGAACAACCTGTTTACAGAACTCCTGAAACGTCGTGATCAAATTGCCCGCAATGCCGGTTTCACCAATTTCCGTGATTATAAGTTTGTGGAAATGGGCCGTTTCGATTATACCCGGGAAGATTGTTTCCGATTCCACGATTCCGTAAAGCTGCATGTACTGCCGCTGGTTGAAATCATCAATCAGTACAAACAAGATAAACTCGGTCTCGATACCCTGAGACCCTGGGACCTGGACGCAGAGCCTGCCGGTCAGGAGCCACTGCACCCTTTTCAAACCGGCAGTGAACTCCTCGAGAAAACAATGAAATGCTTCAGACAGCTCAGGCCGTTCTTTGCGGACTGCCTGCTGACTATGAAGAACATGGACCGCTTTGACCTGGAAAGCAGGATTGGCAAAGCGCCCGGGGGGTACAACTGCCCGCTTGCAGAAACCGGCGCTCCATTTATATTTATGAATGCGGCAGGACAAATGCATGACGTTACGACGATGGTCCACGAAGGAGGGCATGCTGTACATTCATTTCTTTCCCATCACCTGGAACTGAGTGCTTTCAAGGAATATCCAATGGAAATTGCAGAAGTGGCCAGTATGGCCATGGAACTTTTCAGTATGGAATACTGGGAAATCTATTTCCAAAATCCCGAAGACCTTCGCCGGGCCCGGATCCATCAGCTGGAACGGGTTATTACCATTTTTCCCTGGATTGCAACGATCGATAAATTTCAGCATTGGGTATATGAAAATCCAAACCATACCCTGGAACAGCGGACGGAAAACTGGTACCGGATCTTTAACGAGTTTAGTTCCAAAACAGTGGACTGGAGCGGGCTTGATGTATATCAAAAAAATACATGGCAGAGACAACTGCATTTATTCGAAGTCCCTTTCTATTATATAGAATATGGTATTGCACAACTCGGCGCCATCGGTTTGTGGATGCAATTCAAAAAAAATAAAGAACTTGCCCTGGATCATTATATCCAAGCCCTGTCCCTGGGTGGTACCCGGACGCTTCCTGAATTGTATACGGCGGCAGGATTGAAATTTGATTTTTCAGGAGCCTATATAAAGGAACTGATGGATTTTGTAGAAAAGGAAATGAAAATCCTGATGAATGGTCACCTCTAAAGGTAAATCAGCCATTTTTTTTCGTAGAAATACCACGAAAATGGTAGGGAAGTTTCTTGTGGGATTGATTACATGCCTTTATATTTGCATGAGACACATTTAAACAACTTAATTAAAATAGCTACTAATCAGAGCCTTAACCAAAAGTCCCGGTGTTTCCACATCGGGGCTTTCTTTTTTATGCTGGCCGATTTTTGTTGTTTTATCTGATAATTCAAAGGGCCGCGAATATTTTACCAGGGTCAACCGTCAACTGACATCGATAAATTATTCCTTCAGCAACTCATCAATCTGATGTTGCATTTCATTCAATTCATTTTTTTCAAGACCATCTATGATGGATCTGACCTGCCCCTTTTTATCCACGAGTGCAAAAAACTGGGTATGGATAAACTGTTCCGCAATGGGTGAAAAATTATTTTTCGGATCATCCAGCAGGTAACTCGCCCTCGCGGCCAGATACAAAGAATCTTTTGTGCCTGTCAGGAAAATCCAATGGCGGGCATCAACACCCAAAGAGTCTGCATAATGCTTCAATCTGCCCACGCTGTCTGTGGAAGGATCAACGGTATGGGAAAGAATTAAAAAATCCGGTTCGTTTTTATATTTTTCATAAACGGCCAGGAGGTTGGTATTCAGCTTCGGGCAAATTCCATGACAGGTGGTGAAAAAAAATTCTGCAATATAAACTTTGCCTGCCACCTCCCGGTTGGTGATTCTTTCACCATCCTGATCCAGGAAGGAAAATGACTGCACTTTATTTAGAACAGGCAGGCTTACTTTCCCGAAACCGGGTATTATTTTCGTAAGCATAAAATAAAATCCGATAATCAGGACCAGAAAAAAAAGAGAATAAAACCAGACTTTCTTGTTCATATAACTGCAAAATTACTCCTCCCGGTCGGGAGCAAAAAGTTTAGCGTAATAAACTAACTTTGCAGCCCATCTATGAAATTTAAGATAAATCCGGACTTACTCGGAATCGGAGCCTCCCTTGCCTGTGCGATCCATTGTGCCGTTTTGCCACTTTTCCTGTCCGGCCTGTCCGTTTTCGGTGTCAACATCGTGCATAATTTCTGGTTTGAATCGGGCATGATCCTCCTGGCTTTCGTAGTGGGTACCATGTCCCTGCGCCACGGTTTTATCCGGCATCACCGGAGCCCCGTGCCTTTTATGTTATTTGCAACCGGCATCCTTTTCCTGCTTGCAAAGCAGTATTGGCAGGTTTATGAGCTTATTTTACTCCCTTTTGCCGTTATTTTGATCGTTTCTGCCCATATTTTCAATATCCGGTTCTCCAGGAATTTTCATAAAAACCGGGAACAAACCGTCGAAAACGGTTGTTTACATTAAAAAGAATTCAATAAATCGCGATTGCCGTTCTTTTGCAGAAAAGCCCCCTGATCCGGTAAACCTTTGTAAAAAGATTCCGGTTTCAGGCAAAAAAACGGCGTTCAGTCTGATGCTTTAGGCATTAGGCGGCAAAACTGTTAAATTTGCACTTCAAATAAGCATTATGATAAAAACAGGAAATCCGGTCATCAGTATCTATACTGAAATGACACCAAATCCCGAAACGATGAAGTTTGTAGCCAACAAACTCTTATATCCGGGTAAAAGCATTGATTTCCCCGATGTGGAGTCGGCCAAACCCTCGCCCCTGGCTATTGAATTGTTTGGATTTCCCTTCATTAAAAGCATTTTCATTGCCAGCAATTTCGTTACCATGACGAAGACCTCCGATACGGACTGGACCGATGTAATCCCTTCCATCCGGCAGTTCCTGAAAGATTACCTGGAAGATGCCAAGACCGTTATCAACGAAGAGGAAATTACCATCGCCCATTCAGATGGCAATGCCATTGGTGCGGACGACGATGATGTGGTAAAAAGGATCAAGGAACTCCTGGAAAGTTATGTAAAGCCCGCTGTTGAAATGGACGGAGGTGCCATCCAGTTCAAAAGTTATAATGAAGGCGTTGTCAACCTGATGCTTCAGGGGTCCTGCTCTGGTTGTCCTTCTTCCATGATCACCCTGAAAGCAGGCATTGAGGGTATGATGAAACGTATGATTCCCGAAGTGAAGGAAGTGGTGGCCGAAGCAGAATAATGCAGCAAATCGTATCGCAATTCATCAACGACTTCCATCAAACCACGTTGTTTGAATTTATTGCTGTTGTATTGGGCATTTCAAGTGTCATTTTTTCCCGTAAAGAACATATACTCGTTTATCCCGTAGGCATGGTGAGTACCGGAATATATATCTGGCTCTACATCACACATGGTCTCTATGCGGATGCATCGGTGAATTTCTATTATACCGTCATGAGCGTTGCGGGCTGGGTGATGTGGTCGAAAAAGACCGATGGAAAACCGGCTTTATCCGTCACGGCTTCTTCTAAAAGGGACTGGAGAAATACCTGGATCTTTTTTTTCAGCTGCTGGGTGATTTTATATTTTCTGCTCAGGCGCTTTACCGACAGCACGGTGCCCATTGCTGACAGTTTTACTTCTGCTGCCGCGTTTACCGGCATGTGGCTGATGAATAAAAAGAAACTGGAAAACTGGACCTGGTGGATCATCACGGACCTGGCTTCCGTCCCGCTTAACTTTTACAAACACCTTGTCTTTACCAGCTTCCAATACCTGGTTTTCCTGATCCTGGCCGTAATGGGTTATATTACCTGGAGAAAAAAAATCCCGCATGCCGCCACTTAAAAAAATTGTGGTCACCGGTCCTGAGTCCACCGGGAAAAGCACCCTTTCCGGGCAGCTGGCATTGAAATATCAAACCCAATGGGTCCCGGAATTTGCGCGGGAATATCTGACGGCACTGGGGCGCCCCTATACGTATGACGACCTGCTGATCATAGCCAGGGGGCAAATAGCCATGGAGGACCGCATCACGGCCAATTTAAAATCGCCCCTGGTATTTATGGATACGGATCTTTATGTGATAAAAGTGTGGTGCGAATATGTTTTTGGAAAATGTCATCCGTTTATCCTGGACGAAATCGTGAAAAGAAAATACGACGCATATTTGCTTTGCAATACGGATCTGCCCTGGGTGGCGGATACCTTACGCGAATACCCGGATCACAAAACCCGCTATCAGCTATACCATATATATAAGGACCTGCTGATCAACCAGCATACTCCATGGTTTGACATCAGCGGGGGTTATGAAGAAAGATTACAAAAAGCGATACAATACGTGGATCGTTTATCGTAAATCGGGGTCCGGGTATATGTTTCCGATATTCGGTCCACAATAAATGATTTACGAGAAGTTCCGGGTTTTAGCGCCCTATTGCAGGAGTTTAATAATATCCGGATCATCCTGCAGGTGGCGCATCTGGTTCAGGATCCAGGGGTACCGGGCAGCCACGTGGCCGGACAGGGGCCGGATCGTATACATCTTAGGATTCGGCAAACAGGCCGCAATCATCGCAGCCTCCATCCGGTTCAGATTTTTTGCATGTTTGTTGAAGTAGTTCAGGGCCGCCGCATCGATTCCGAATACACCTTTCCCCATTTCACTGATGTTCAGGTACATTTGAAGAATTCTTTTTTTACCCCAGAACTTTTCAATCATAAACGTGAAATAGACTTCCAGGGCTTTCCTGATCCAGCTTCTGCCCTGCCATAAAAAAACATTTTTAGCCACCTGCTGCGAAATGGTGCTGGCCCCATGGAGTGACTTGCTTTTCTGGTTGTGTTTCATGGCTTTTTCGATACTCTTAAAATCGAATCCATCGTGGTCGGGAAAGAGCTGGTCTTCGGAGGCGATCACACCGAGTTTTGCATAAGGAGAAATGGCGTCCATAGATACATAATTCCTTTTTAAACCATACCCATGAAAAAAACTGCCCAGCTGGGTCAGCGTCACAGGTGGATTGACCCATTTCAAAATCAGGATATAAAAAAATTGCAGGAAAAAGAAAAACAGGAAGATCCTTTTGATCCACCTCCAGGTACGCGGAACAATTCCTTTCGTTTTAATGGGCATCAGGCTGCTTTGCGGGTTCAGTTGGTTTCAGTACCGGATCCTTTTCGTACAACGGACTTTCAACCCGTATATTCATGTATTGCAAAGTATATTTTTTACCGATCGGATAATTTTTATAGCGGGCCCTTTTTAATAAAAGACCTCCCAGTATCAGGGCGCCGGAAACAATCCAGCCGGATGTCCTGACCCAGCTTCCCGAATTTTCGTGGGTATATATCCCGTTCGCAACATTCAGGAAGAGCACACCTACCCCGGCAATGATCAGGATGGTGCCGTCGGTTTGATAATTCCAGTTGGTAAAATCCCGGCGCATGGTTTTTATCTCACGAACATGAAACGGGATGTTATTGATAAAAACACTGTCATTCCGCAAATCCGTAAGCGTACCGCCCAGCCACTGTTCGTAAATGGTTTCAAATATGATCGGCTGTCCGGGTGCATAGATTTTAATATTTTTACCGTTTTTCTTAAGAATCAATACATCGGTTTGGGCATGACTGACCAGGGGAATCAAAAAAATAAACGCCGTTATGATTTTCTTCATAATTGAAAAATATAACTCCCCGTTTTCTTACCTGATCCGGCTGTGGAGAAATATCACCCCATAAAGTAAAGCCATTCCGAAGGCAACCAGAATGGCCCCGGAGATCTTATTGATTATGGAGAGATTATGTACGGTCAGTTTTTTGCGCAGATTACCAGCCATCATCACTTTCCCCGAATCGGCAGCCATATTGACCAGGAGACAAACTGAAAATATGGTGATCCTTTGCTGAAGGGTATGCGTCAAGGCGAGCACGGTGGCATTTCCGAGCCAGAATACCAGCACCCCCGGATTGAGGGTATTGATTATAAATCCGGATGCAAAAATCCGGAACATCTGCTGGAAGCTTAAATGATGCCGGTGTTCGTCTCCCCCGGTAGATTTTATATGAACTTTCTTGAAAAAGAAAAAATAAATGCCCATGGCGATCAGAAAACTGCTGCCACTATAGCCGATCAGCTTTTTGTATTCGAGCAGCATAGCCACCCATTCTGTAAATACATTGCTTAGAATAACCAGGATCACATCACTTAACCACACGCCGGCAACAAAACTGAACCCCCCTTTATGGCCAACTGTAATACTCTGTTTAATAATCGTGAAAATGATCGGTCCTACGGATAATGCTAGTACAACTCCGAGCGCTAATCCTTTCAGTATGGCTTCGACCATGCGATATAATTTTTACCGGCGGTACACGAAAATAACCTAACCCGGAAAATAGAATAATATTTCTCATTTTAATTAATAATCAGGTATGCACATGGGCATTCGCCTGCTCCAGGAAATTTTGCCAGTCCTTTAACATTTTACCCTTGAGCACACGCGGAAATTTATGCTGGCCCCCTTCTTTCCCCGCCAGGCGCATAAAGTCCATAAAGATTTCCGGTGGCAGTACTTTTACATAGATATCCTGGAGTGCACTCTTTCTTTCAACGGCATAATCGTCGTTCAGGCGCCTGAGGGATTCATCCAGTTTATGCCGGAGAATCTCCGGGTCCACATCCCCTTCGGAAGCCACATACCATTGATGCGCAAAGAAAAGCCCGTGGGGTACGCCGGCTACGGTGAATTCGGGAATGGATATATTCAACTCTTCACTCACCAGTTGAATAGCCTGGTTCATATTATCAACACTCAGGTGTTCTCCAACCAGGCTCAGATAATGTTTGGTACGGCCGGTAATAATAATTTCGCTTTTCTCCTTGTCGGTAAAACGGATCGTGTCACCGATGAGGTACCGCCAGGCACCCGCTGCCGTACTCATCAGCAGGGCATAATCCTTTCCTTCTTCTACCTGGTGTATTTCCAGGGCTTCCGGATTTTTTACCATATTCCCGTCGGAGTCAAAATTTTTACTGTCGAAAGGAACAAATTCAAAAAACAGGTGCTGGCTGGTAACCAGCCGCATACTTCTTTGGTCCTGCTGGTCCTGGTAGGCAATAAACCCTTCTGATGCCAGGTAGGTTTCAATATAAGTAATGGGTTTACCCAATAGTTTTTCAAAACCTATTTTATAGGGTTCAAAAGATACTCCGCCATGTACAAAAAACCCGAGGTTGGGCCAGATTTCATGAATATTTTTCAGGTTGTACCGTTCAATGATTTTTTCCAGGCAGATCTGGATCCAGGCCGGAACCCCTACAATAAATCCGATATCCCATCCGGGTGCCTGCTCTATGATTTCTTCCAGTTTGCGTGTCCAGTCGCGGGTGCGGGCAATTTTTTTCCCCGGCTTATAAAAAGGGCTGAACCAGAACGGTACTTTCTTAGCAGATATTCCACTGAGATCACCGGCATAATACCCGGGCCCTTTCTGCAGGTCAGTACTTCCGCCGATCATCAGCCATCCTTTACCAATGCTTTTTACCGGGATATCCTGGTAATTCCGGAGGCTGAGCAGTTGCCGGATCATTACAATCCGGTTGCCGCGCAGCAGGTCGTTGGTAATCGGGATATATTTACTGGCAGCTTCCGAAGTCCCCGAGCTCAGTGCATAATATTTTATTTTACCCGGCCAGCAGATATCCTGTTTCCCTTCCAGGGTCTTATACCACCATTCTTTGTAGATCTTACTGTAGTCAAATACCGGCACATTTTCCTGGAAGCTTTTTACGAGGTGGCGGTTCAGCAGGATCCGGTCGAAATGATATTGCTGCCCGAATTCGGTAAACCGTGCTTTTTTCAATAGTTTTTTGAGGACTTTTATTTGCTGGCGCCGCGGGGACTTTTTTGGCAATCGCAAGGCCCGCGCTAGAGAATTGGGTAATTGTACATCAATTAACGCCATTGAGAATCGGGGATATTAATTCATTCAAAATTAAGCCTTTTTAAACTGCAGGCCTAACGCTTCATGCTGAACGCCGAACACGCTTTACCGTTAACCGTAAACCGTCAGTCAAATCAGGGCAGCGTATCCGGCACACTTTGCGGATAAATGAGAATCGGGTCACTTTCATTATTCGTTTTACTGATCGCCGTAACAAAATACCGGCCCTGCGCCTGTATCATCCCCTTCTTTACGGGAAAAACCATCTGCGCAGGCTGGTTATTTGGAATGAACCGGAACACACGTGATGAATCTATATTAAAAGATGCCTCTGCTTTGTACACTGCAAAACCTTTCAGCGTATCCGATACATTTCCTTTTTCAAAACGAAATACCAGGCTATCCTGACCGGAAATGGTATGCACCAGGGGGATGGATGGCCGGGTACTGTCGATCCATGGCATCGGCGCGATCAGGGCGGGGTAATTATAAAAATTTTCACGCAGCGTATCACTCCATCCATAGGCGTTTTTGTAAAAAGAAGTACTGCTGAAATAAACCTCCCCGCCAATATCCGGATCATTACGGATGGCATGCAGTTGCCGGGGAAGCTGGTTTCTATCCCTCCAGTATATATTCGAACCGGCGCGAAAGATTCCCAGTCCTATATAACAGGGCCGGTCAAAATGGTTTTTGCTCCACCAATCAAGCAAAACGCCAAAGGGTGCATTATTTTGTTCAAACTCCCAATACAATTGAGGCACCACATAGTCTATCCATCCGTTTTTTAACCAGAGCAGGATGTCGGCATAGAGATCATCATAATTGGTTTGTCCCGCCTTTGTATTACTACCCAGGGAATCCCTGGACTGATTCCTCCAGACGCCAAACGGGCTGATCCCGAACTTGCAGGTTTTCCGCACATCCTGTATCGTACGGTGCAGCATGACGATAACGGAATCCACATTACTTCTCCGCCACGCTTCCTTATCCATACCCTTTCCATATTTGAGATAGGATGCATTGTCTGGAAATTCAACGCCGCCTATCCGGTAGGGATAAAAATAATCATCGAAATGAATGGCATCAATATCATAACGGCTCAGCATATCGCGTATAACGGAATTCACATATAACTGCACATCCTTATTTCCGGGATCCAGGTATTTGGTATCGCCGTAGGTTAAGATCCAGTCAGGGTGTTTGCGGCTAACATGAGTTACCGCAATAGATGACTGTTTCACGTGTGTAACGATACGGCGCCGTTTGTGATGCACATGCTTATAGGTAACCACGGTATGAGCCGTCTCGAAAACGGCGCGGTACGGATTACACCAGGCATGAAACTCCATGCCTCTTTTGTGCGTTTCTTCAATCATGAATTCCAGCGGATCGTAATAGGGAACCGGGGCCCTGCCCTGTTTNCCGGTCAGCCATTCGCTCCAGGGTTCTATGGCGGAGGGGTAAAAAGCNTCGCAGGCNGGNCTTATCTGTACGATCACGGCGTTCATCCCGTTTCGCTGGTGCATGTCGAGCTGCCGGATGAATTCGGCTTTTTGTTGTTCTGTATTATAATTCCCCTGTTCCGGCCAGTCAATATTATCCACGGTTGCAATCCAAACAGCCCTGAATTCATATTTGGGTTGGGAAAATGCGGAGCGGGAACAAAAAAACAGGCATACCAGGAGGAATCGTTTCATAAGATCAGCCGGTAATGGGGGTTTCAGCTGGTTTCACTTCCGGAATGGGTTCGTTCTTCCTGATTTGATCGAGCAGCGTATTGAGTTGCCGGGCTTCCGATTCATTGAGAAATTTAAATATTGCATCCATTTCTTCATTCAGCCCGTCCATCACCTGCAATAATTTTTTCCCTTTATCCGTGAGCAGGACATCTACCAGACGCCGGTCCTCGCGGCAGACGGATTTTTTAACCAGGCCTTTCTTA
>WSSedB1CaDRAFT_10000962_pt1 | contig 11624 bp, 9 predicted proteins | sample WetSurSB1Cattail_FD_9460 | JGI IMG/M metagenome (IMG submission 9460)
CCCGGGCGAGCCTCCACCACTACCCATTTGACACAGTAAAGACCTGTCATTCCGAGCGTTAGCTAGGAATCTCATAATCAATTATTTTGAGATTATTAATGATTACCGACACTTATATTTTTTAATATTTCAATATCTCACTTATTAATATTTCAATATTTTTCTCTTGGAAAAATTAGTGTGAATCCGTGGTTGGAGTTGAGGCAGGAGACGGAGGTGTAAGAAGGCGTGAGAAGGATAATGATCCCAATGTCCATTTGCCGTCAAGCTTAATATAAACTTCGGTAACCATAAACGGATTGGTGACTTCATTGCCACCAACTACGGCTAACAGAGTAATTCTGTTTAAAAGAATAGCTGTATTGTCAATAATATTAACAGTTACATCATGGACATCGGCCTTTTTGTACCAGATAAAGCCGTTCTTAATGATATTAAGTTCCTGCTCTTTTCCCCAGCTTCCACCCATGTGGACAAACATGCTTTTTTCATGAAAGAGAGTTTTCAATGTATCTGCTTTTTTATCAGACATCCACTGCCATTTCTCTTTTGAAAGATTAATAACTTCCTGTTCCGCAGCTGTAAAGGTTCTGCCAGAAGGATTTAAACCTCGTTCTTGTCCGAAAGACAATTGAGTACTCATTACTAAGAAAAAAAGTCCGATAATTGATGTTTTCATAACTATAAATATTTGTAAGTTTTTAATCAGAAGATAATCTTAACTAACATAATCATAAGTCGAGTTTTCTGCTTCCCATCCATTTTATGATTTCCGGATCGTGATGATCAAAAAAGCTACTCTTCTTCATGTCGAGAGTTGCCATAGTTTCCAGATCTTCAGTGCTGAGTTCAAAATCGAAAATGTTGAAGTTTTCCTTGATTCTTTCTTTTTTAACCGATTTTGGTATAGCAACAACACCTCTTTGTGTCAGCCAGCGAAGAACAACCTGAGCAACACTTTTTTTGTATTTTGCTGCAACTGAAATCAGTAATTCACTCTGAAAAAGATTGTTTTTTCCTTCTGCAAATGGTCCCCAGGATTCAATCTGAACATTATTTGCAGTCAGGAATTTTTGGGTTTCGATCTGTTGATTGAAAGGATGCGTTTCAATCTGGTTTACGACAGGAACAACTTCGTTAAAAGTTATAATATCCATTACACGGTCTGGTTGAAAATTACTTACACCTATTGCCTTAACCTTTCCATCTTTGTATAACTCCTCCATTGCCCTCCATGTACCATGAATGTCGCCATAAGGCTGATGAATCAAATAAAGATCCAGATAATCCAGTTGCAGTTTACTCAATGATTTTTCAAAAGCCTTTTTTGTTTTTTCGTATCCGGTATCCTGAACCCACAATTTGGTGGTAATAAACAAATCTTCTCTTGGTACACCACTTTTTTTAATTGCGGTTCCCACAGCGGTTTCATTCATATAAGATGCGGCTGTGTCAATTAAACGATACCCTGTTTCTATTGCACTTAGGACTCCATTTTCACATTCTTTCTGATCAGTAACCTGGAATACTCCGTATCCGAGTATTGGCATTTCAACACCATTGTTTAATAAAACTTTCTTCATGTTATTTTTAATTTAATTTTCTCCCAAAAAGGGGATATGAAGTTTACAATGCAAAGGTCAGATGAAAAAACCAATAGGGCTGTATACAGATTACTGTATTACATACCAGAATTACGGATTCCTATTTTTACCAGTAACCGGTTATGAAATAAGCGTTAATTTTGCTTCAAAATATAAAACAAGGCTATGGATGATATCATTAAACTGGATACTATATCCGAATATAATACCATGAGAGGGGTTGAAACACTCAATCCTCTGGTCAGTGTATATGACTTATCGATAATGAGATTGATTCAACCTGTCCGTGCACATTTCGGCTTTTATTGTGTCTTTCTGAAAGAAGCAGTATGCGGTGATATGAAATATGGTTGTAATTATTATGATTATCAGGAAGGTACCCTTGTTTTCATTGGTCCGGGTCAGGTTGCTGGCATTGGCAATGTACCAGGGAATCCTCATCCAAAAGGCTGGGCATTACTTTTTCATCCCGATTTAATTAGAGGCACCTCACTTGGCCGGATAATAAAAGAATATACCTTCTTTTCCTATGAAACCAATGAAGCCCTTCATGTGTCGGAAAAAGAAAGGCAGGTCATTATCGACTGTCTGAATAAAATCAATCATGAACTTCAACAATCAATAGATAAACATAGTAAAAAGCTCATAGCAAATAACATCGAATTACTTCTTAACTATTGTTTGAGGTATTACGACAGGCAATTTATTACGCGTAGTCTGGTTAATAAAGATCTTTTAGTCAGGTTTGAAAATTTACTTGATAATTATTTAAAATCAGAAATGACCAGAACCATTGGTTTGCCTACGGTTAAATATTGTGCCAGGCAACTTCATATTTCAACCAATTATTTCGGTGACCTGATTAAAAAAGAAACCGGTAAATCGGCACAGGAAAATATCCAGTTAAAATTAATAGAAATTGCCAAAGAGAGAGTGTTTGACACGAGCAGATCTATAAGTGAAATAGCTTATGAATTAGGGTTTAAGCATCCCCAGCATTTCAGCCGGATGTTTAAAAGTGAAACTGGATATACTCCTAATGAATACAGATCTCTGAATTAATCTAAATACCTTTAACAAAGTTGGTGTTCAATCTACTTATTATTTCTTTGGAGAGCAAAAGGTAATAAATATCAAGATGAGTCCAGTATGGTCCTGATTCTGTTGTAATCTTGAAACTGCTTATTAAATCGAAATTATCTGAATTTTCTTTTACCTGACCTGTATCTCCAAATCTTTCATCATAATTATAAAACATTTCTCCGGCAGAAAGAACTGAGCCCTTGCATTTCCAATACACGTCACATTTTTTCTGTCCTTTCTTCCAGTTTATACAGCACCAGTTGTCTGTGAATTTTGTGAACTCCAATTGTATAATACAGCAAGTGAGTATTAGTAATTGTTAAATATGGATTTAAAATATGATTTATGTCATGTTAATATTATTTACCAAATATAGCTATTATGTGTATATTATTTAATTAAACAGCATCTTTACTTATATTATATCCTTGAATTATCGAATAAAATAACAATATGGTTTGCATTATTGAAAATAATATTAGCTTTGTGATTTGAGTTTCTGAAAATATTTAGTTTATATATTGATTTCATATGTGCGGAATAATAGGAGTATTTGATCTGAAAGTCAATCATACGGATTTAAGGGCAACTGTCCTTAAAATGTCAAAGAAGGTAAGGCATCGCGGACCCGACTGGTCGGGAATATTTTATTGCGAAAAGGCTATCCTGGCTCATGAGAGGCTTTCAATAGTTGATCCACAATCAGGTAAGCAGCCATTGTACAGTAAAGATTGTAACCTTATACTAGCAGTAAACGGAGAGATATACAATCATCAGGAAATCAGAAAACGGTATGAAAAAACATATGAATTTCAGACGCATTCCGATTGTGAAGTGATTCTTCCCTTATATCGCGACAAAGGACCGGCTTTCATTGAAGAGCTCAACGGAATATTCGCTTTTGCGCTGTACGACAGAGAGAAAGATTGCTACTTCATCGCCCGTGATCATATTGGTATAGTCCCCCTTTATATTGGATGGGACGCGTTTGGGAACTTCTTTGTAGCATCGGAACTTAAAGCTTTGGAAGGAGTATGCAATAAGATACAGGAATTTTTACCGGGTCATTATCTCTACAGCAAGGATGGTGTAATGACAAGGTGGTACAAACGAGACTGGGAAGATTATTCAGCTGTTGAGAATAATTCCACAAATATTCAGGAGCTTAAAGAAGCTCTTGAAGCATCTGTTCACCGTCAGTTAATGTCAGACGTTCCCTACGGAGTTCTTCTGTCGGGAGGATTGGATTCTTCTGTTGTTTCAGCCATAGCCAAGAAATTTGCACCAAAGAGAATTGAATCGCAGGACAAAAGTGAAGCCTGGTGGCCACAGTTACACTCATTTGCAGTAGGTCTGGAAGGTTCTCCCGATCTTGCAGCTGCAAAGAAGGTGGCCGATCACATCGGGACAATTCATCATGAGATCAATTTTACTGTTCAGGAGGGACTCGATGCTATCAGAGACGTAATTTATCACATTGAAACATATGATGTCACAACAATCAGGGCATCCACACCGATGTACCTTCTTGCGAGGGTGATCAAATCGATGGGAGTAAAGATGGTCCTTTCAGGTGAAGGTGCTGATGAAATATTCGGTGGATATCTCTATTTTCATAAAGCCCCAAATCCCAGGGCTTTTCACGAAGAAACAGTCCGGAAAATCAGTAAATTACATTTATATGACTGTCTTCGTGCCAATAAATCACTCGCTGCCTGGGGTGTTGAAGGTCGTGTTCCTTTCCTTGATAAAGAGTTTATGGATGTTGCAATGCGTCTGAATCCAAAGGATAAAATGATCATTAAAGACCGTATGGAAAAATGGGTTCTTAGAAAAGCCTTTGAAGACTACCTCCCTGCCAGTGTTGCCTGGAGACAAAAAGAACAGTTTTCAGATGGTGTAGGATATAACTGGATTGATTCTTTAAGGGCTCTAACTTCCAGGGAAGTCACTGACGATCAGCTTGCAAATGCAAAATATCGTTTTCCGATTAATCCACCTATGTCGAAAGAAGAATATTTCTACAGATGTATTTTTACTGAGCACTTCCCATCTGATTCCGCAGCGTTATGTGTTCCATCCGTTCCATCTGTAGCCTGCAGCACACCCGAAGCAATCGCCTGGGATGCATCATTTAAAAACATGATCGACCCCTCCGGCAGAGCAGTGAAAAGCGTGCATATAGATTCGTATAAATAGATATGTTGCCCCTTATCCCGCTGTTGCGGGACATCCCCCTAAAGGAGGATTAATTCGTTCATATTTAGAGAATTAACCCTCCTTAATGGGCGAGAGGGGGAGCAAAATTCTTCGTGATCTTTGTGGTTAATGGATTTCTTTCTTAATTTGGGCAAGAATTGAAATTTAATGATATCAGATATCCAAAATCCTGAACCCACTTCAAGAATTCTTTCCCTGAAGAATAAAACTCTTTCTCCTGTAAGATATCTGTCCCTTGAACAAGCTAAAATAATTACCCGCATATACCAGGAGAATGAGCACCTTCCTGTAAATCTTAAACGTGCGAAAGCCTTAGCTGCATCTCTCTCAGAGATGCCAATTACTATTGATCCTGAAGAACTTATTGTCGGAAACAGGACCCCTGACAGCAGAGCTGGTGTTGTATTCCCCGAAGCTGGTATAAACTGGTTGCTGAAAGAAATTGATACATTGCCTGACAGACCTCAGGACCGATTTAATGTAAGACAGGAAGATGCAATATATTTCAGAGAAAACATTGAGCCATTCTGGCGCGGAAAAACACTTGAAGATGATATTTACAACCTATTCGGAGAGGAAATATCTGAAATAGGAAAAGTTGTTAAAATAAATCAGACAGATCACGCACAGGGTCATATATGTCCAAATGTTGAAGACTGGCTGAAATATGGTCCCGCAGGTCTCCTGAAAACAGCAAGGGAAAGACTTAAATCAGCATCTGACATCCGGAAAACATTTTATGAGAGCGTGTGTATTACTCTGGAGGCTTCGTGCAGATTTATACAGCGGTATAGCCTGCTGGCCTCTGATATAGCAAAAAATCACGATGATATCTCAATCAGAAAAAATCTAAGGGAAATTGCTGCAGTCTGCAAAAATCTGTCTGTAAAACCGCCTGAATCTTTTAGAGAAGCCTTGCAATCAGTATGGTTTCTGTTTGTTATCCTGCATATGGAATCCAATGGTTCTTCATTCTCACCAGGGAGAATGGATCAATACGCCTATCCATTTTACGAGAATGATATTAAGTCCGGCACAATAGACCGGAATATAGCTATAGAACTTCTTGATGCATTATTCATTAAATTCAATCAGATTGTTTATATGCGCAATGCAAACAGCGCTAAGTACTTTGCAGGTTTTCCGATAGGTTTCAATGTCACGGTAGGCGGGCAAAAGAAAAATGGACAAGATGCAACCAATGAACTCTCATACCTGATCCTTAAAACTCAGGATCATATAAGGCTGCCACAGCCTAACCTAACCGCACGTCTTCATAAAAAATCTCCTCCTGAATTTATATCTGAATGCAGCAGGGTTATAGGACTTGGTAATGGTATGCCTCAGATTGTAAATGATGAGAGTATTATTCCTGCACTAAAAAATGCAGGAATACATACTGATGATTGCACTGATTATGCTCTTGTTGGGTGTGTAGAACTGAGTACCCAGGGAAATTATCTTGGCTGGAGTGATGCAGCCATGTTCAATCTTGTCAAAGTTCTTGAACTGACGTTGAACGATGGAATATGTCTTCTTACCGGCAGACAGATAGGTCCGAGGACAGGAACTCTTTCCTCTTACAATGATTTTGCTGATCTTGAAAAAGCATACGGAACCCAGGTAGATTATTTTACAGAAAAGATGATAAAAGCTTGCGAAGCAGTTGAAAATTGTCATCAGGCTCATCTTCCTTCGCCATTCCTTTCAAGTGTCGTAGATGATTGTATCTCAAATGGTAAAGATGTGACAGCGGGAGGTGCAAAGTATAATATGGCAGGTATTCAGGCAATTCAGGTGGCAAATATTGCTGACAGTCTCGCAGTACTACGGAAGCTGGTATTTGAAGATAAGTTTATTATGAAGGAAACACTTCTTGATGCACTCCGGACCAATTTTGAGGGAAAGGAAACTCTGAGACAATCCTGTATACATAAGGTTCCAAAATTTGGAAATGACGTAGCCTGGGTAGATGAACTGGGTTCAAAATGGATAACATATTTTGCTGACAGATTGAGATTATATAAAAACTTCAGGGGTGGAGTATACCATATGGGACTATATACTGTATCGGCACATGTTCCAATGGGGCAAAATGTGGGAGCAACTCCTGATGGCAGACTTGCCGGCACTCCATTGGCCGACGGAGGAATGTCGCCAATGTTTGGAAGAGATAAACACGGACCGACAGCAGTATTGAATTCAGTGAGCAGAATTCCGTCTCATCTCGCAAGCAATGGAACACTGCTGAACATGAAATTTCTTCCATCCTTTTTTAAAGACCCTCGGGACAGGGAGAAATTTACTTCACTGTTAAAATCATTCGTATGTCTGCCTGTAAACCATGTTCAGTTCAACGTTGTTACTGCACAGGAGCTTCTCAACGCAAAAGCTGATCCTGAAACCCACAGAGGACTTACAATAAGAGTAGCAGGATATACAGCTTACTTTACAGAATTAGCCGGAGATCTTCAGGATGAGATAATCAAAAGGACCACACATGGGGAAAATAGCTGAAATTGAAGGAATTATATTCAAGATAAAACGGTTTTCAGTCCATGATGGTCCGGGGATCCGGACATCGGTATTTCTGAAAGGATGTCCTCTTAATTGTATCTGGTGTCATAGTCCTGAAGGAATAAGTTCTGACATTGTTATCTGGCATGACCAAAGTCTTTGTATTGCCTGTGGAGAATGTGTTAATGCCTGTCCTGAAAAAGCCCTTGAACTTGCTAATGAACCTCAACCGCATGTAAGGATAAACCGGAAATCGTGTATCCGGAATGGAGATTGCGTTAAAATTTGCCCGACAGGCGCATTACAATTTGCAGGATCTAAAACCAGCGTAACAGATGTAGTAGATGAAATTATAAAAGATATATTGTATTACGAAACATCAGGAGGTGGTGTAACATTAACCGGTGGAGAACCTCTGAACCAGCCATATTTTTCGAAAGAAATTTTGAAGGAGTGTAAAAAGAGGAATATTCATACAGCTATCGAAAGCTGTTTGTTTACTGAAAAAGAAACAATTTTAGCTATAATGGATTTTGTCGATCTGTTTATTGTCGATATTAAGATTTTTGACGGGCAACAGCATATCCGGTATACCGGTAAATCAAACAGGATCATTAAAGATAATTTACAATTTCTGGCTGAAACTGGTAAATCGCTTATTGTCAGGGTTCCTGTGATTCCTGGCATTACTGACACGGTAGAGAACAAGAATGATTGCGAAAAATTTGTTCATAATTTAAATAAACATATCCCAATCGAGTATCTGAACTATAATCCGCTTACTGAAAATAACTATAAACGTCTGGATATACCTTTTCTGATTAATTAATTTCCTGAAAAAAACTGAACATGTCAGAACAGGCAGTAATATTAAATATACAATATAAGACGAAAACAATTTTAAATTTTGACATTTTTAGCTACAGATAAGTATAACTTTGAAGAAAAATAATAGGAAATGACAAAACCTGAAATCAAGCCTATGAAACCTGATGATATTCTGTTAAGGGCAATAAATAATGCAAAAGACAAATCTGTTGTAAGCTGTTGGTGGCTGAGTATTCCGCTATATATTGTAGCAATGCTGTTAAGAAAGAGCTTTTACATGCCGGGTACTTCTCTGATCTCTCATATTCATGATTTAGCCAGAAATGAGAAATATATATACCTTATATTTTTTCTTCTTTCACCAGTTGTTCTGATTATAGCAAATGCTTTCAGTATCCGGAAAATATATTCACTTTCAGAAAACCCCGGATCATGGCATTTTTTGAAGAAATTATGGTTTAATATTCTGATAATAGGCTTATCGGTTGCGTTACTATTGCTTTACTTACTTTAATACTCTTAAAAATGCAATTTCCCTGGTTTAAAAGAATAGGTTTATTTTATATACCGGTCTCATTAATGGGCTGGATATTATTGGTTTGTGGTTTTGTAGTTGCCATCTTGAGCTTTATGGATATCGATGGCAGATCTCATTCCGTAAGCGATACTCTCATCAATTTTGTATTTATGCTTTTGATAATAGGAGCAGTCTATTCGTCGATTGCATACCTCACAAGCAGAAATCCTAAATGAGACATCAACAAAAACATTTTAACCACAAAGAACACAGAGGGATACGCAAAGGTCGCAAAGATTTGTTCATACATATCCCCTTCTAATAGAGCCTTTCTTGTTTCAGGGACAGGAAAGAGGTAGGTTTTAGGTATTTGTCCCCAACTGTATCATTCTGATACAATAATACACCCAATTAAAATTCTAATTGTCAGACAATCTTGATGATATATTGTTGGCATAAGTATTGACTTATTAGTAGATCATAAAACTTGTTTAATATATGGATCTTCTAAACTCAAAAGAGAATAACATAAACCTTCTCACAAACCAATATAAGATTATTTCATTTTTAGTATTACTTTTTTTTTCTTTCCATGTAGTGATAGGACAGGAGGTTAAGAAGCTGACTTTCGGGGAGGTAATTAAGTTATCAGAGGAGCAATCACCTAATGCCTTAATCGCAAAACACAGGTTCCGTGCCAGTTACTGGGAGTACAGATCATATCAGGCTCAGTTCCTTCCTTCGCTTACCCTCTCTGGTACAACACCGGATTTCAGTAATGGACTTACAAAAGTTTACGATTCAGGGTCCGATCAATATATCTATACCTCAAAAAATACAATTAGTACAACGGGAACTCTTTCTCTTTCCCAGAATATCGGTCCAACAGGTACAATAATTGCATTGAGCTCCGATCTGACTCTTTATAAAGATATTGCATTAAAGCTTCCTGCAAACTATATTTCCGATCCTGCGTATATTCAAATTACTCAACCTATAAGGCAATATAACACATTGAAATGGCAGAAGAAGATCGAGCCTGTAAAATATAATGCTGCCAGGAAAACTTATCTTGCAAATATTGAAGGAGTTCATATAAGCGCGGTAATTAATTTCTTTTCCCTGGCCCTGGCTCAAATAAATAAACAGATTGCAGAAATGAACTACTCCAATGCAGATACACTTTACAGAATAGCTAAAGGAAGATACCAGTTGGGAACAATTGCGGAAGATGAACTGCTTGAGATGCAACTTTCATGGCTGAATGCAGAAACAGCCAGGAAACAGGCAGATATGAATTTACGTGACAAAGAAATAAGGTTGAGATCCTTTCTCGGATATAACGAAAACATAAGACTTGAATTGATTCTGCCTGATAAGATACCCAATTTACAGGTTGACGTGAAGGAAGTGCTCGATCTGGCCCTACAGAATAATCCTGATATTCTAAATCAGCAAATCAATGTTCTTAATGCCCGGAGCAATGAGGCACAGGCAAGAGCTTCAAAAGGACTAAATGCCAGCATTTCAGCATCTCTGGGGTATTCACAACAGGCAACCGATGTTAATGCAGCATATAATCATCTCAGCAACTCGCAACTGGTAAGCATGCAATTCACTGTGCCAATACTTGACTGGGGTATGGGCAAAGGCAGATATCAGATGGCAAAATCGAGTCTTGAGCTGGCACAAGTGCAGGCAAATCAGGCACTGGTGGATTTTCAGCAGAATCTCTTTCTTGACGTGGAACAATTTAACCTCCAGAAGTACCAGGTTGAAACAGCAGCAAAATCTGATACAGTTGCAATGAAGAGATATGAGGTTACAAAACAACGTTTTCTGATCGGCAAGATAGCAGTGCTCGATCTTAATGATGCTGATAATAGAAAGGATCAGAATAAAAGAGCTTATGTCCAGGCTTTGGAGGATTATTGGAATTTTTTCTACAATATCAGAAGTCTTACTCTCTTTGACTTTATAGAAAGGAAACCTCTTGAAACGGATTATGATAAACTGCTTCAATAATGATATGTGTCCGCAATTGTATCATTATGAGACACTAATTCATGAAATGAAATTTTCAAATATCTGATAATTAATATTATATATTATTGGCATAAGTATTGATTTATAAAATAATATCCAAAATAAACCTAAGTAAATGGATCGTCCGGTTTCAATAGAGCATAAGAGAAGATTACTTATCAGACAGATTAGTGTTATATCAATAATTATAATAGTTCCTCTGCTAATTGTCCTTTTTCTTAAAAGTGTTTTTATACCAGGAGTAAGTCTTTCACAGGTATCAACAGGAATTTCTGACAAAGGAGATATCCAGATTACGGTGCAGGGATCAGGAACTGTTATCCCTGCTTATGAAGAGATAATTACTTCACCATTCAAGAGTAATATTGTGAAAATAATTAAAAATCCGGGTGATAAAGTATTTCCGAAAGATACTCTGCTGATACTCAATAATAAACTGGCAGAGAATGATCTTAACCTGCTGACAAATGAGCTGGCTCTTCAAAACATACGGATTGATAAGCTAAAAATTGAATTACAGCAGCTCAGGGAGGATTTTGAATTCAGCAGAAAAATAAAAGATATAAAAGTTGAAAATGCCAGGCTGGCTTATGAAGCCGAAGTTACCCTGAACAAATTGGGAGGAAGTCCTGCATATGATGTTAAAAAAGCCAAAACTGCCTGGGATATAGAACAACTTGAAAACAGTCAGGCTCAATATAATTTTAATAACCAGGTTGAATCAAAGAATAATGGCATCCGTGAACTTGAAACAGAGATTAACATTGAGAAGAATAAGATAATCAAAGCAAGGGATCTTGTTGACCAGG
>WSSedB1CaDRAFT_10000963_pt1 | contig 11587 bp, 9 predicted proteins | sample WetSurSB1Cattail_FD_9460 | JGI IMG/M metagenome (IMG submission 9460)
ATCGCACTGTCTATACTGGCCCCCACCTCTTTCATCCGCTTGTTGCCGGCATCATGCGCCGTCGTGTAGATTTCGTCAAGATGTGTACTTATAGCACCCGATTTTTGCTGTGCCTGTTCAAGCGCTTCCTTATCCACCATGCCATCCTGTGAAAGCTGCATCAACTGCGTTCTCGTCGTGCGGTAATCTGCCATCTGCGCCTTAAGCTGCTGCACAGACGCCCTTCCCTCCGCAGACTTCGCTGTGGACTCGAGTTCAGTTATATCCTTATCTGTTTCCGTATCCAACTCCTTCATGCGGGACAGTGCCTGCTGACGTGCACTGCTATCCGACTGTATGACGGCACGCAGAAGGACTGCGCGGCTTTCATTGAAGTCCATCCCTAAAGCAGAGGACATAGTCGTTGCATTTATATCTTCCGCGTAAATATTGCGATACGTTGTATCAATACTCTTTGCCTGATAGATTCCATAGCCGGACATCACTAAAATGAGTATACCCAAGCCTACAACAAGAACCGTGATTTTAACGCCAATTTTAATATTGCTGAATACATTCATCGCTAAAACCTCCATATTCTATTTTGCCGCTATATCCTCCAGGATTTCCTCCTCCTGTTCCGAAAAAAGCTTTTCCCAGTCCAGAAGTAAAGTCACCGCTTCACCATTTTCACCGACCTCGCCAATTCCCCGTATATACTTATTTTGTGACGCCCTGAGCTTCGGAGGCGACACAACCTTTGCCATTGGAATACCCAGTACTTCGGAAACACCATCCACAATGAGTCCGATAAGCACATCATGCACATCGATGACTACCACGCAGGTTCGATCATCGTACGCACGAAATTCTTTTTTGAAACGCAGCCGCATGTCGACAACAGGAATAATCTTGCCTCGGAGATTGATAATGCCCCGGACGTATTCCGGTACCTCCGGAACGCCTGTAATGATCTGTATGCCAATGATTTCAATGACAACGCTGATATCTATCCCATAGGTTTCCTCTCCCAGCCGGAAGGTAAGATATTTATCCTTTTGGGTATCCTCCTCTTCCTCCAACTCTGCTTTTTCCTCCTCAGCCATATCTTATCAACTCCTTCATGAATAAATCTGGCTGCTCAGGCTCTGTGCATCAAGAATCAGGCTGATGCTTCCATCCCCCAAGAGCGTGCATCCTGTGATCCCGTGTGTATTCGATATCTTCTGTATAAAGGCAGGCACAGGCTTTACGACGATTTCCTGTACTCCCAGCAGGCAGTCGGCAAATATTCCCAGGATTTTCTTGTCGGTTTCCACCAGCACCAATATGCCCTTGTCGATATCCCGCACTGCATCCTGTACATGATAAACCTCATACAGACGGACAATCGGGTAGCATTCCCCACGGACCATGATCATTTCCCCGCCATCCGGGTTTTGGAATACATCCTTGGCTTCCGGGCGAAAGGACTGGCGTATCGATGTAATCGGTATCGTGTATCTCGCCTGTCCGGCCGCAATAGACATTCCCCGAATGATTGCCAGTGTAAGAGGTATGCGCAGCGTAGTCACGCTTCCCTGTCCCGGCGTGCTGTCCACGCTTACTGTACCCGACAGGGCCTTGATGTTCTGCAATACGACGTCCATGCCAACACCGCGGCCAGAAAATTCCGTTATTTTTTCATTTGTCGAAAATCCCGGTGCAAATATAAAGGAATAGATTTCCCTGTCCGTAAGCTCCGCTTCCGGGTTTGTAAAAAGATGGTTTGCACGGGCTCTCTCCAGAATCTTGTCACGATTGAGCCCCGCCCCATCATCCATAATGCGGATAATGACCTCACTTCCTTCGTTCTCCGCTGTCAGCCGCACAATGCCTTCCTCAGCCTTTCCTGCCGCCTTGCGTACCTCCGGCATCTCAATGCCGTGATCGACAGAATTGCGCACAATATGCATAAGCGGATCCGAAATATGTTCAATAATATTCTTATCTACTTCCGTTGATTCTCCAGCCAGCACAAGCCGGACCTTCTTGCCAAGGGACTTCGTCATATCCCGTACAATGCGGTTCATCTTATGGAAAGTCGCCTCTAGCGGCACCATTCGTATCGCCATGACGCTGTCCTGCAGCTCACCATCAATTTTTTGCAGCTGGCGCGCTGCTTTAAGGAAATTATCCAGCTCCAACCCGCGAAGATCGGGATTTTGCGTTACCATAGCCTCCGCTATGACGAGTTCGCCCACAAGGTCCATAAGCCGATCCAGCTTATCTACACGTACACTGATCATTTGCCCGTCATGCAGATCATGATGTTCCTGTCTCTCCAGACCAACCGGACGATTTGCTGCTTCTACTACGGGCTTGATTGGCTCTACGGACACGACGGCCAGCGGCCCCTGCACTGCCACAGGCCAGAATTCACACTCTGAAACATCCCTAAGCTCTTTGAATTCAAGCTTCGTTAAAAAAATAGTACGTTCCAAAAGCTTCCTCGCCGTCTCGATATCCATATCCGTAACAAAACAAAGCTTGAAACCATTTTGCCTTATGGTTGCTGTCGATTGCACATCCTCCAACAGCTTTTCCGGCTGATAGTGCATTTCCGTAACCTTATCCGTGAGCGAGTTCAGGATTGCATAGGCACGTACCTCCTCCATCTCGCAACCGTCGTCAAAAAAAACCACCGCCGCATAGATATGTTTCTCTTTTTCTGCTTCTTCTGCCTTCACCGCCGGAATATAATACTGCTGAGGTTCTTTTACAACGGCAGGTTTGGCTTTTTTTAGCTCTACATCGGGATTATCACCATTTGCTTCCTTAAATAAACGCAGGAACATTTTCACCTGCTCCCGGATTTCGCCACTGTCCGCATCTGCTTTTTCTCCTTCATCAAGCTTATCGGTTTCGGTACGGATAAAATCCACCGCACCCAGCGTAAAATCCGTTATAGTGGAACAATCTATAACCTTTGGGTGTTTCTCACGGATATAATAAAAGATATCCTCCACAGAATGTGCCAGAGCAGAGACCTCGTTGACCATCATCATCGCCGCGGAACCCTTGATTGTATGCATTGCACGAAAAATTTCGTTTACAGCCTCCTCGCTGAAGTTTCCGCTTTGTTCGCTTGCCAGAGCCAGCTGTTCCAGCTGCTCCAGGAACTGCCGCGTCTCATAAATGAACATTTCCATCATCGGCTCATGCTCCACTATGATCCCCCCTTTTTGCCAATAATACCTCAGCATTTTATAAGATAGTATTCCCTATTTTTTTACTTTCTCCTTCTATTATTATGCGAAACATTCAGAAATATTTTTGCACAAAAAAACGAAGGAAAAAAATACATGTTTTCTTTCCTTCGCTCCGTTTATCGCCGACATGGTCCTGCCGTATCGCGCTCTATGAGCTTGTTTTCCATCACAACATTTTTTGCCGTACCGGTCTTGATTTTTTCGACCAAAAGCTTGGCGGCATTACTGCCAAGCACGAACATATTCTGCGCCATTGTCGTAAGCTTTGGCTCCATGGAATGGCTCAAAGAAATGTTATCAAATCCTATGACCGACATTTCCTCCGGCACCTTCCGCCCGAGTCGTTTGCAGGCATTTACCGCTCCTATGCCCATAAGGTCATTGCAGCAGAAAACAGCCGTAGCATCACTCTGCGGCATACATTTCACCAGCCGTATTGCCGTATTGTCAACGGTCGTCATATCGTTTCCCTCACCAATATCGACAATAGCATTCTCCTGAAAAAGGCCTCTTTCCTTCATGAATGCCCGGTAAGCCTCTTCTTTTATGCGATAAGAATCACTATGGCGTCCACGCACAAAGAGAATGTGCCTATGTCCATAATCCAAAAGGCATTGCAATGCCGTACGGGTTCCCGCAGCTTCATCATTGGAAATATAGGATATACCCGCTAGTTTCGCATAGCTGTTGATGAAAACCAATGGCATATCATGCGCAATCCTCTCATAAAAACGCTTGCCAATATCCTTGGTATTCGGACTGATGACAATGATACCTGATGCGTTGCGGCTGATGAGCTCATTCACACATTGTGCCTCCTGCCGCGAATCATTACGCGCACATGTCAGCACCAGAGAATAGGAGTCCTGCCGCAAATTGGCCTCGATGCCATTGATAACTTCCGCAAAGAACATGTTATAAAGACTGGGCACTACGACACCTATGAGGGATGACCGCTGCAGATTGAGCTCACGTGCCTGGATATTTGGCATGTACTGCAGCTCCTGTATATATTTTCGCACACGTTCCTTGGTCTCTTCCTTAACCGGATAATTCCCATTTACGACGCGGGATACCGTTGCTACAGATACCCCTGCCGCCTTCGCTACATCAATAATAGTTGCCTTCATTCGTTACTCTTTCCTCAATCTGCCGGAACCGATGCCACAAAGGCGTCAAAGGCAGCCAAACCCTTTGCATCACGCTTGTAAACACCCGCATCGACAAGCACCTGCAGGAACACCCTGCCAATTTCCTGCTGCAGCACTTCCCGAACCGTTTCCTCTGCAAATGTCTCATATTTCTTACGCAGCATCCTATACCAGGCCGCATGACTGGCAATCGGCACGATAGAAGAAATATCCTCCGTATTCTTAAGTAATTCGACACGCACCTGTTCCATTTCCTGCCTGAGCCGCGCCGGAAGAATGGCCAGTCCCTGTACCTCAATCAGTCCGATATTTTCCTTTTTTATATGATGCACTTCTGCATGCGGGTGAAATATCCCCAGCGGATAGTCCGCCGTCGTACGGTTATTACGCAACACGATATCGAATTCATAAACCGCACCTCTGCGACGTGCAATTGGTGTAACCGTATTATGCGGTCCCTTCCCCGTTTCAGCAAGAATATCGACGGACGTATCACTATAGGTACGCCAATGCTGCACAATCTTATCCGCAAGTTCAATAAGCGGCTCCTTTTTCTCCGATTGCAGACGAATTGTCGGCATCGGCCACTTCACCCGGCCTGCCCGGACATCTTCGAAACCTTGAAACACATACTTTTTTTCAATCTCCGCCAGCTCCATGGCAAAGGTATAATGGCCGCCCTGATAATGATCATGTGAGAGGATGGAGCCGCCCACAATCGGCAGATCCGCATTCGAGCCCACAAAATAATGAGGGAAAATATCCAGAAAGCACGCAAGGTTTTCAAAGGTCCTGCGTGAGATTTCCATGGGGATATGTTGACGGTTCAATACAATACAATGCTCATTGTAATATGTATATGGTGAATACTGCAGAAACCATGGATGCCCGTTGATATCCAACGGTATGAGCCGGTGTGTCTGGCGTGCCGGCTGCCCTGTATGGCCTGCATATCCTTCATTTTCGCAGCAAAGCAGGCAGCGGGGATATGAAGATGATTTCTTCAGCCTGGCCCTGGCAATATCGCGCGGATCCTTCTCCGGCTTGGAAAGATTGACGGTAAGATCAAGCACGCCAAATTCCGTTTTTGTTTTCCAAACAATATTTTTGTCGATCCGGGTCTTACGGATATAATTGGACGCTATGCTGAACTGGTAATAATGATCCGTAGCAAGCTGCGGCGACTTTGCATAATCGTTATAAAAGCGTGCTGCTACCTCAGAAGGGCGCGGCATGCAGCAGTTCATGATACGCGTGTCAAAGAGGTCACGTTCTTCAGGCGTATCCTCCAGCAGTCCCACATGCACCGCATAGCAAAGCATATTTTCGAGAATGGGCGCAGCTGTATCCTGCCTCTCCTCAATATTCTCCGGCACGTATTCCGTAAGCCGCAAACAATCCAGCAGCAGATTGGCCGCATAGATAATGTCCTCTTCTGCCACAAGTCCCTGCTGCAGGGCAAAATGCAGCAAACGATTGATTTCATGATTTATTTCCATTTGAGTCAGCCCTCTTTTATTTTTCATATCCTTCCGGATGTTTTTGATGCCATTTCCAGGCCGTACCAATCACAACCCCGACATCGGTATAACGTGGAGCCCAACCGAGTACTCTGCGGGCCTTTGCGCTCGAAGCTATAAGCTGCGCAGGATCACCGGCACGCCGGATGCCGGTTTCCACTTTGATCTCACGGCCTGTAGCCTGTCTTGCCGCTGCAATCATTTCTTTGACCGAAAAGCCCTTTCCATTCCCAAGATTGAAAATATCGCTCTGTCCTCCCCGACGCAGATGCTCCAGTGCAAGCACATGGGCATCCGCAAGATCTATGACATGGATATAGTCCCTGAGACATGTCCCGTCCGGTGTTGCATAGTCATCGCCAAATACCGTGATATGGTCACGCTTTCCCAGCGGCACCTGCAGGATGAGCGGAATAAGATGTGTTTCAGGCGCATGGTCCTCGCCTATAGATCCATCCTCCAGTGCTCCGGCTGCATTGAAATAACGCAAAGATACATAGCGGATGCCATCCGCCAGGCTTACCCACTTCATCATTTTTTCCATGGTCAGCTTTGTCTCTCCATAGGGATTCGTAGGAGCTGTCTCATCATCCTCGACTATAGGAATGCGCCTGGGTTCGCCATATACGGCAGCCGTCGAGGAAAACACGATTTTATCCACATGATGACGCGCCATAGCCTCGAGCAGCACTTGCATACCGTAAACATTATTATTGAAATACTTTAGCGGCTTTTCCATACTCTCCCCCACCAGGGAATTCGCCGCAAAGTGGATAACCGCCTCAATATGGTTTTCCATAAAGATTTTGTCAAGCCCCGCAGCATCACGAATATCGCCTTCATAAAATCGCGCCTGCGGATGGAGGGCATCACGGTGCCCCGTCTGAAGATTATCGATGATAACGACCTGCTCGCCCTTCTCCACCAGCTGATGGACTGCATGGGAACCAATATAACCTGCTCCCCCACATACTAAAATTGCCATTTGCATATCCTCCCTTATAACGCTCCTGCCCCGTCGGCAATATTTGCCACATAGAAATCCGGTGCATACCCAATAACCGCTGTGTACGCTGCACCGATATCCTGCTTAAAAGCCGCGATAGCCTTATTTTTCACGATACTCACGGTACAGCCGCCAAAACCTGCTCCTGTCATACGCGAGCCAATGACCCCCGGCTGCTTCCATGCGAGCTCCGCAAGCGTATCGAGTTCTTTCCCGGTAACTTCATAATCATCACGCAGCGACACGTGTGAAGCATCCATGAGCCGCCCAAATCCAGCCAGATCATCTGCCTCAAGTGCCCGGACAGCCGCAAGCGTGCGCTGGTTCTCATAAACTGCATGCCGCGCGCGCCGGCGCTCCACAGCATCCGGAATATTGCCCGCCAGCGCCTCAAAGGCATCCTCTGTAAGCTCGCCTAACGATTTTATCGCCCGTACCTTTTGCAGGGCAGCCAGCGCCGATTCGCACTGGCTGCGGCGCTCATTGTATTTTGAAGCTCCCAGATTATGCTTCTTATTTGTATTCGCAATCACTATGCTGCAATCCTGCAAGGCTATCTTACTATATCTGTATGCAAGCGTATTGCAGTCCAGTAAAATCGCACAATTTTTTTTGCCCATACCAACCGCAAACTGATCCATGATTCCGCAATTTACACCCACAAACTCATTCTCTGCCCGCTGTGCCAGCTTTACCAAGGCCACACGTTCAAGACCAAAGCCGAATGCATCATCCAGGATCACTGCCATAAGCACCTCTAAAGATGCTGAGGAAGAAAGCCCCGCACCATTTGGCAGCGTACCATAAAATACAATATCAAAACCATGGGAAGCTGGAAAACCAGCCAGCTCCAGCATCCGGACAACGCCCATCGGATAGTTTGCCCAATCGGATTTTTGATCATATACGAGTCCTGTCATAGGGAATTCGATAATGCCGCACTGGCCCAGATTCATGGAAAAAACCCTCGACACAGAATCCGGACGCTTGGCCACCAAGGCGTAGGTTCCAAGGGATATCGCACAGGGAAAAACATGACCGCCGTTATAATCCGTATGCTCGCCAATCAAATTCACCCGTCCCGGCGAAAAAAATGCCTTTATTTTCGCCGGACCGAAATACATGTCGAATGTTTTTTTCATCTCTTGTAAAATATCCATGCCACGCCTCCATTGCTTTTATTATATCATGTTTCGGCACTTAGTAAACGTTTTCTTTTGTAAGAATACTACGAATTATCGCTCATGTCAATGTCTTTAGATAAACATTTTCTGTATGTACAGACATGCATTAAAAGTACGGCTCCGTAATTCATCGAAGCCGTACTTTCGCTATTACAGCCAGGTATTATTACCCGCTTCATGCATTATTTGCCTGCGGTTCAGCCTTTTTATTATCTGTCGTGCCGATCTGCACAGTCACTGCCCCTTTGATGACCTCTTCCGGTACAACTACAGGCGCTATGGCATTAAAATCTTGCTGCGTAACCTCAATTTTCAAGGTACTCCCGTCAATCAGCCCCTGCAGGATTCCACGCTGCGTTGCTTTCATATTCCCAGACTCCGCAAGCATCGCTCCGGCCACACGACGGCAAGGTTCTGTGAGGTCACCGACGATAGATGTAATATACTTTGTTTTTTTATCCACCGTCATCGTAAAATCAATGTCACCCATTACATCCATTACTTCCTGCAGCTTTTTCTGCTCATTTTGCTCCTTCGTATCCAAATTTGCAGCATTCATTTTCTTTTCTACAAGTCCGCCGATTTTTTTGCTATCAAACGTAACCTGCAGCGTGCGGTTTTCCGCCGTATCCTGCAGAACCTTTACCTGCTTTACGCCCGAAACGCACTCTGCAGCATAATCTTTTGCCGATTGTGTCTTTGAGCGCTGCATCATAGAAGAAAACTTCTTCATAATTGATTTTTCCCAGGTACCGTTCCCGGAACGCACATAGCAAATGAGATCATTTCCCTCCTGCCGGGCATAAAAAGGTGAATCATGCCGCGTTTCCATGCCCAACAGATTCGTCATAGTCACATGCATCGTCCCCTGCAGCGCCACTGCCGGCTGCATGTCTCCCCGTCCATCGACTGTGTACTCGATTTGCATTCCCGGCAAGCCCGTATAGGCCGTAAACTTAAAACTCTCACTGCTGACTCCGGCCATGACTTCATAGGCACTTGCCAGATACTGTTCATCTTCTGTAAGCACCTGCGCCGGCTCTGCCCCCGCAGGGACAATAAAAAACATCATCAAGGCCGCTACCGTTCCTAAAAACCTGAAAACTCTCTGCATTTTCCTGCCTCCTTACATTTATTTACCACCCAGTTTTGCCGCCATCTCCTGCACATGACTTGCAAGATTCTGCATGGATTGGCTCTGTGCGGTGATTTTCTCTATCAATTCCGCCTGTTCATTTGTAATTCCCGATAATTGCTTAATTTCCTCATTGATTTTTTGAATGGACTCATAGACATGTGTGAGTGTATCCGTTATCTGCTCAGCAGATTCCGCACTGTCGACAGCAAGCTTCCTTACCTCTTCTGCGACCACGCTGAAACCTCGTCCCTGCTCGCCTACCCTGGCTGCCTCAATCGCTGCATTGAGTCCGAGCATATTGGTTTGTGAAGCTACAGATTTGATAAAACTAATGACCTTGTCCGTATCCCCTACCTGTTTATAAGCCTGTTCTGTAAGCTGCTGCAGACTGTCACCGCTTTCAGCAAGAGAAGTGGCCTTGCTCTCAAAGACCTGTAATGCTTGGGTAAGCTCCTTCACGGCGCCGGACAGTACCTTCGCCGTATTATGCAGCATATCGTGCTGCTCCATGGATTCGTGTACCGCAACCGCACCAGCAATCTGACCATTCTCTGTAATAGGGATGCTGATTGCCACATAAGGTACGCCGTAAACCTCCTTAGGGACCTGCACAACCACACGGCGGTTCTCCCGCATAGCCACCGCAACCGCCGCGTCCGAACTGATAGCCTCTCCCACAACTACCTGATGAGCAATCTCTTGAATGGAATTTGCGGCAATCCAGTGAGTTTTATTTGCAACCACCATGCCGACACGCTGCGTGAGCAGCTGCGGCAAAATCGGCGTAACCTCCTTGAATGCTTCCAGCAAAGATACCTCTGACATCATATATACACCCCTTATTAATATTTATAGCTTCAGGAAAATCTTTCCTTGTTCTTGAACATACGCAAATCTGCCGTACGTAATAATTCCCCGGGACTCTCTGCCGTCTGCGGATAGACCGCGCAGCCGACACTCACTGAAATATCAACGCAAATCTCATCCAAAACAAACATGCGCCGCAGCTCCTGCTCTATTCGCAAAGTACGTTCTTTCCAGCCAGAATCAGCTTCCGGCTCCAGGACAGCAACAAATTCATCTCCACCGATGCGGAAAAGCGAATCCTCGGATTTTAAGCAATGCTTTATACGTTGCGCAGCTGCCTTGATGAGTTCATCTCCAATATCATGCCCATAGGTATCATTGACCTGTTTAAAGTCATTTAAATCCATGTAACAAACCAAAAAATGATCTTTGCGGTTCTTACAACGCTTTGCCAGCTCATCCATAAGAATATGCCGGTTACTGAGCTGGGTAAGCGGATCGGTCACAGCCCTGGCACGCATGTCTTCGCGCTGCTCACGCAACCGCAGGAAGCAAAGCGTCAAAAAAGATACCAGCAGAGATATGCCCAGGCCAATTGCCGCTTCCACCAAAAGGCGGCTTGTATCATGCCACCCAGTGACAGGCTCGACCTCCAGCACCCATCGCCCATTTGGTACATGGATGATTTCCCTCACCGGATCTTCTCCTACAGGAACTGCAGCCTGCGTGATAATCTGCCTGGCATCGGTATCCACACTGCGGAGCACATATGCGTACCCGGCAGACTCAATACCCATAAAATCTGCTTTATCCAAAGCAGCAGGCACGCGCAGCAGGAGCAGGCTTTCTCCCCATGTATCAAAACCCTGCTGCGAATTATGGATATAAACCGGCTGGATGCCTAGCACAGCCATTCCCCCGTCCCGAAGATCAACGGGGCCATAAAGCACAGGATTGCCAGTGCTTACAGCGCTCTCACAAGCTTTTTGCACTGCCTGCCTGAATTCTTGGGGATCTGCCGCCAATGCCAGACAGCTGACGGGCTCCCCCGCTAAAAAATTACCATCCTTAATGAGCTGCAGGCAGAGCACTGTCGGATCTTCATGCAAAGACTCCGCCACCTTATGAAACCAGCTTACATCCTGCGGATTCAGCCGGACAAGCTCGGCAATAATCTTTGCTTTTTGCAGCAGATGTAAGGACATCATCTCTATACGTTGTGCATAATTCTGCGTAAAATACTGCAGCTCAGCACGATTCCTTTCGTACTCTATTTTTTCCACCACAGAAAAAACCATCAGCATACTACAAGCTGAAAAGAGGAATACACTGAGCACAACCTGCCATCTCTTCATAACTTTCCTCATAAACTTCCCTTACTTTTTACGGTTCATCCGATGCCTGACTATGCCGCTGTTTTTCCTCGTACATCCGCCGGTCAGCCATACGGATCAGTTCCTCGCTGTCCATGGTATCGGCAGGATAATTCACATAACCTGTACTGATATCTATATACAGTTGGACAGCATCAAGCTTAAACGGCTGGCGTAT
>WSSedB1CaDRAFT_10000964_pt1 | contig 11586 bp, 14 predicted proteins | sample WetSurSB1Cattail_FD_9460 | JGI IMG/M metagenome (IMG submission 9460)
GGATCGGCCAGCGTAACGAGATGTCCCAATGCCCATGTTACAATATATTGTTCTCCCTCCAAAAAGCCATTGCCTTTTTTCGTACAGGAAAGCACGCGCGCGATATCTCTTCCCACGGAGGGTTTTTCTGCCAAAACACATATTTTTTTCATTCCCATATCCTTCCTTAAATCCTGCTTCTCAACATGTAAATGCTCACTATAATAAGTAGTATATCATAGATTTTTGAAAAAGACATAAAAAAACCGCCTCCCGGTTGATGGAAAGCGGTCAGGCAGCCAGACAAAATTTAAAACCTCAATGCGGCAAAAAGCGCTGCAAAATCCAAAACGCTATAAGACCTACCACAATGCTTTTCGCCAAAGAATGCGTACGCACCGCCACAGCCAAAACAAACAAAGATGCCAGTAAATTGATGTTGTCCAGCTTAAAATTAAAAGTATGATCCGGACCAATAAAAATTTCCGAAAAGACAAGTGCGCCAAAAACCGATGTTGGTACGTATTTCAACCAGCAGGCAAGCACTGGTGATAGTTTCATGCGAAGCAGCACAAACGGCGGCAGCACGCGTGGAATATACGATACGATACACATGCCCAGGGTACAATAAAATATTTCCGCACTCGTCATGACTTCTTCCCCCAGCTTTCCACAATACAACCAATACTCGCCGCCAGAACTGTCGCAACCACAATATGCAGCTTATGATCCAGATAATTGGACAGAATAAGTGCCAATACACCGCCAAGAATGCCTGTCCATATCAATTTTTTATTAAGAAAATGAAAGGACCACAGTCCAATGAACATCGCCGTAAGCGTATAGCTTACTAAGGCGGTGTCCACTACGATGACATTGCCCACCACATTGCCCAGCACATTGCTGAAAATCCAGCAGCCATGCGCCATGATATTCACACCCAAGGCCTTTGATGGGTCCCAGTAAGATTGAATTTCAGAAAATTTATTGAAATTCACTGCGAAGGTCTCATCCGTGATTCCCTGTGCAAAAACACCAAGATATTTGCCTGATTGTCTCATGAGATACTGTGCCAAAGTTGAACTATAGAGCAAATGCCGCAGATTCACGATAAAAGTGGTCATGACAATAGAAGACATCGAACTCCCCGTGCTGCCCATCATAGCCAACGCAATAAACTGGCCGCTGCCCGCAAACACAAGCAAGGACATCACACCAATTTCCAAAGGCGTAAGCCCCACCTTCTGCGAAAGCACCCCGCCTGCAAAGCCCAACGGCAGATATCCCAGCCATATGGGCCATACCGCTCGCACAACCTCCCGATTCAAAGTACAATACATAATAAACGCCTTCTTATCACCTTAAAATATAAATGTTTTTCCTTATTTGTCCTTAAAAATGAAGCAGGCAGACCATAATTAATTTATATTATACATAGAGAGGTAATGTTTTTCAAGCCTAATATATAAAATCCCCATAAATTATAAAAAAGGACTGCCTAAGCAGCCCTCTATCACAAAATAATTCATATCACGAAATTACCATCCCGAAAAATAACGATCTCATTGCCATCTGGCATGCGCCCGGTAATCTGTAAATCCCGTGAGCCAATCATGAAATCCTCATGTATAAGCGACTCATTGGCACCTGCTGCCACCAGTTCAAGTTCCTGCATCTTATCACCATCTTTTATGCAAGTGGGATAAGCCTTTCCAAATGCCAGATGGCAGGAGGCATTTTCATCAAAAAGCGTATTGAAAAAAAGCACTCCGCTCCTGGATATCGGAGAATCATATGGTACAAGCGCAACCTCACCTAAATAACTGGCTCCTTCATCCATGGAAAGAAGCTCCTGCAGAAGTTCTTCTCCCTTTCCCGCCTGATAGGATATTACCTTGCCCCTCTCAAATGTCAGTCGAAAATCATCAATAATATTCCCATTATAATTAAGTGGCTTCGTCGCGACGACTGTGCCATGCACTCCATCACGCTTTGGAAGCGTATAAATCTCTTCCGTAGGCATATTCGCTATGAACCGTATTCCGCCCTTCGTATATTCAGCTCCACCGGCCCAGATATGCCCTTCCGGCAATTCAACCATCAAATTGGTTCCCAGCTTATTCTTATAATGTAAAGAAACAAACGCATGGCGGTTCATGAAATCCGCTGTATGCTGAAGAAATGCGGCATGCTCACGCCAAAGTTCCAATGGGTCTTCTTTTTCATTGATACGCACTGCTGCAAAGATTTTTTGCCAAAGTTTCTCTGCCGCGTCCTCTGGTGTATCCTGTGGGAACACAGCTTTAGCCCAACCCTCGGTAGGTATCGAAACTACGCACCAGGAATTTTCATTTTTCATGATGCGCTGACGATATTCCAAAAGTGCGGCCCCCGCCGCCTGTTGCGAGAACTTCAGCCGTTCCGGTTCAACCGAACGAAAAACTTCCGGATCCTCTGCCAATATAGATATAAAGGCCGCCCCTTGTTCGGCATAGTCCATATAAAGCATTCTCCGCCACTCCGGAAATTCCATAAACACTGGTTTTTTCGCCATTTGATACCGCAGCAGGGAAAATTGTTCATCCTTCCAACAAATGATCACGTCATGCGCTCCGGCAGCATATGCCTCACGGGCAATGCTCCGTGCAAAAGATGCACACTCAATAGGAGCATTAATAACCAGTAGTTGCTCCCGCTGCAAATTCACACCGACACGTACGATAAGCCGTACATATTTATCCAGCAGTTCATCCAAATTTCTCATAAAAGCATCTTCACCATATCCGAACGGCTTATAATCCCCACAAGTTTCGTATCCTCAAGAACTGGCACACGCTTGATATGGTGCTCCAGCATAAGCTGTCCGACCCGGCTTATATCCTCCTCTGCCTGTACGGCAATAATTTTTTTTGTCATAATTTCCTCTGCTGTCGCAGCCGCAATTTTACGAAAGGCTTCTTTATATTCTTTCAGGCCATTGTAATAAATAATCGCCCCAAGAATGCTTAAAGCATCCGGGATTTTCGGTGCAAGCTTTGTCTGCATAAGATCTCCTTCACTGACCATGCCAATTACTTTGCCCTGCCCATCCACGACCGGCAGTCCTGATATTTTATGTTCCACCAGGATTTCCGCCATCTCCCTGATTGTAGTATTTGCCCCGACCGTAATAAGCGCCTGCGTCATAATATCTCTTGCCTGCATGCTTGACATCCCCCTTCTGTTCTACTACGGGCCTCACCGTATAGGATATTATTTCGATTTTATTTGCTCTATCTCCTGCTCATGTAAATATTTTTCACAAACTGGCAGGATTTTTTCTTTCTATCGCTAATTCAACATATACGGAGTAACAGAGCAGAGTAAGTGGCTGCGCGTTAAGTGTCAGATGAACGGGGAGTTGTCATCTGGACGAAAAGTGTTTTCAGACTTGCGGTACAGCCACTGCATCCCGCTGCTGCATTGAAGAGAAATGCATCTCGATATGTAGCAACGTGCATCGACTATCTATCATATTGGAGGTGTTTTTCTTGCGCAAATTTTCCGCAAGACCGGCTGTCTTTGCCGGTGTATTCATCGCTCTTACGATTCTCTTCACCTATGTATTTTCCATCCAGACTCCATTTGTCCGCTTCAGCTTCGGCTTTTTGCCGATTGCCATTTATGCTTCGATGTTTGGTTCCCTACGCGGCGGTCTCATGGCTGCATCCGCTGACCTTTTGGGAAGTATGCTCTTTTTCCCTGGAGCATTTTTTCCTGGCTTTACACTCAGCAATTTTTTAAGCGGCATTATTTACGGATATTTTTTGCAGACAAACGAACTGAATTTACGCAGAATCTGCATCCCATTTATTCTCATCTTTATCTTTATTGATCTTATCCTTAACACGCTCTGGCTGGTCATGCTTTATCACCAGGCAGCAACAGCATTTTTCCTCAGCCGCTTCATCAAAGGCGCGTTATTCCTTCCCGTACAGACTTTTCTCTTTTGCATGGTATACCGGCCTTTGGCTGTACTTATGCCACGTTTCTACACAAACAAATAAAACAATTACAAGGAGTGATTTCCCATGCTATATAGAAATCTACATAGAAAAGCTTTAGCAACCACAATAGCCACTATATGCGGCCTTTCAATAACTTTCTCAGCTGTTCCTTCTCCTGTAGCAGATGCCAGTATACTCGGAGTTGTTCTCAACAACGGCATACAGTATATACAATTCAACAAGGAACTCAACTACTATAACAATGAGGGAAGAGATAAATTCTTTGACGAAATGGAGAAGAAATACGGCGTGAATACGGATGAAGAGCTCAACGGCCGGCTCGATTCAATCATGAAGAATCTTTCCAATGCAATTGCTACCGTAGATCCAAGCATAAATGATAAACCTTACAATTATTTTATCAATAACGACACATCCTTTAATGCTTTTTGCACTCTCGGACATAATATGAGTGTCAATACAGGCCTTTTCAGCCTTATCACCAACGATGATGAAATTGCCGTTGTTCTGGGCCATGAAATGGGACATGGGCAAAAAGATCACCCTGCCAAGAGCTTCAAGAAGGCCATTCCATTCGATCTGGTAGCGCAAATCTATGCAGATTCGCAGGGAGGATCTTTTGGCAGTAATCTGGCTGCCTCGGTCTTTGCCAATTACGCTACTGCCACACAGGTAACCAAGCCACAGGAATGGGAAGCGGATAATCTTTCCTTCGATTATATCACGCACTCCCCCTATAATCCCGGAGCCTGCGCAGCAATTTGGCAACGGGTCATCGAAAAACAAAGCAGCGGATCCTCCGAAAATTTTGTTGGTGAAATTTTCTCCCCCTCGGATCATCCTACCAACGAACAGCGCCGCGACAATTATTCCAAAAAGCTCACCCAATACAGCCATGACAAGGTTATCGTCAAGGACGGAAGCGTTAGTATCAACGGCAGAGAATTCATGAAACCATCTGCTACTGACAGCATGAGCGGCACGGAACGTTCCTATTTTGTGGCAGGAAATTTGGCTGCGGTTTACCATAACAACACTACGTTACCGGATGCCTACGCACAAAACGGGACTGTCATGCTCGGAGAACAGCCTATCCTAACGCCCAACGGCAGCGATCCTGATGCGGAGACTCTGGCAACGTTGCTGAATAATATAAAATAACCTGGGAGGGTCTTATGTGGTCTAAATATCGTACGTCTATTCTGCTAGCTGTTACATGTATACTTCTCTTATCAGCCTTTTGGATATTTCCCTCGCTGGCATTCATCAGTTTTATCGCGATTTTATTACAGCTTTTGCTGCGCTCTACAGTCGAGCGCCTGGCAAAAAGATTGCCGCTGGCTGTTTCGGCCGGAATTGTGGTCATGGGCTTTGTCCTTTTGATGATTGCCCTGCTGGCAATCATATCGGATTCCTTTATCCCGACTTTCACTGAATTCATAACCAGGCTTCCCGATTTATCCAATAATCTCCAAAACATACCCTTCCTGCAAAACTATGCTTTCCTTTCCTCTGAGATTGACAATCTCTTAAAGGAACTTACATCCGCCAGTATCGATACCCTGAAATCTTCACTGGGCATGTTGCTTTCTCTTTTTAATAAGTTCATTGACCTTATTATCATTATTTTTGTTACCTTTTATCTTTTAAAGGACGGTGAAAAAATAAAAAACTATCTCGCCAGCCTTTTTCCCAACCAGGATCACAGGCGTGTATCAGAACTTTTTGACCGCTTGTTGATTACGCTGCGCGGTTACATATACAGCCAGCTCGTCATATGCTGCATCACCGGAATCATTGTTTTCCTTTATTTCACATTACGTCATCTTCCCTATGCGTCTATTTTTGCTGTTGTATCCGGCATTAGTGAGTTTGTTCCTGTATTAGGCCCAACCGTAGCTTCCGCCTTCGGAACCATCCTCACAGCTACACAGGATCCATGGATTGCTATGCAGACTTTGGCCTTTTATCTTCTCCTGACGCAGATCAATCACAATATTGTTTATCCGACCCTCATTGGCAAGACGCTTGATCTGCATCCTGTCGCTATCATCCTCAGTGTAGTACTCGGCGGCGAACTTCTAGGAACAGCCGGTATGTTCCTTGCCGTACCGTGTGTTACGATATGCAAAATTGTAATTGAAGACATCTATACCGATCACAAAAATAAATGTCCAACAAAAAATAATTAAAAAAAAACTGCTATGACAGGGATACGTTCCCCCTCATAGCAGTTTTTTTATTATTTTTTATCATTCAACAACAAACTATCCAAAATACCAATCAATTGGTTGATTTCCGGCTTGGATATCTGACCGCTCGCGCCCAAGGTATCACCCTTAATACGCATCTCGTCACTAATAAGTGAAGAAAACAGCACTACCGGAACATCCTGCAGCTTGCTGTCATTGCGGATAAGCTTGAGCAAACGATGCCCATCCATTTTCGGCATCTCAATATCCGTAACAACAATTCCCACGTAATTCTCGATAGGGCCTTCCTTGCCAGAAAGCACTTCTAAGTAATCCCAGGCACTCTGCCCATTGCTAAAGTCCTTGATATAATGGTAGCCGGACTCTGTAAGCGTCGTCACCAGCAAATCGCGCAGCATTGGCGAATCCTCTGCTACAACGATATGCTTATTCGCACGATGCAGCTTGACAACCGATTCAGCCTCTTCGAATGTGGTAAGTTTGGCATTAATTTCCGGGTTAATCTCCGCGATGATGGTCTCAAAGTCAAGCAGCAAAACAATCTTATCCTTCATCTTGATAATACCGACTACACGGGACTGATCACCAACCTCTGGAGCTGGCTCCATATCCTTCCAAGAAATTCTATGAATACGAGACACATTATCTACAAGAAATCCTATATTGTAGTTATTAATCTCTGTAACAATGATGTTCTTAGGTTCCTCCGTGCTCTGCACATTCAGGCAGCGAGGCAGATTCACAAGAGGTATGGCACGCCCACGCAAGGTGAACAAACCATCGATATACGGATGTGCCTGTGGCATTTTGGTTACGGGCGCACGCGTAATAACCTCACGTACCTTTGCTACATTAATACCATAATTGACCGATCCAATACTGAACTCAACAATCTCAAATTCGTTTGTACCAGTCTCCAAAAGGATTCCTTTTTTATCTGCCTTATTTTCTGCCATACAATCCGCCCCCAATTATAATTTTCCTACTCATATACACTAAAAAATGCCAATTCACCATATTATAATTGAATATTCGCGATAAAAGGGCAAAGTCCTGCTTGCTTATGGAAAAAGTTCTATTTCAGATATGTCCAGCCATCCTTTTCCTCTACAATACCCTGTTTGAGAAGATGCCCCATTGCCCTTTTAAAGGCCGCCTTGCTTATCTGGAATTTATCGTGTATGACTTCCGGAGAGCTGGCATCACTATAGGGCATCTTACCATCCCTTCCCTGCATCAGAAGCAGAATTTTCTCTGCATCGTCCATGAGCGCCTTTTCTTTTATCTCCCGCAATGAAGCATTCAATCGCCCGTCATCACGTACATACGTCACCCGGGCCTCAACGATCTCTCCCACACGCGGTTTCATGGGTAATTCTTTATTGTCGATAAAGGCAATATGACGTTGATCTGTGAAGAGAAATGCCCCACTATCCGTATAATTGTAAATTGCCCCTTTAATAAAATCACCAATATGGACTTCCGATGCAGGCTTGGAAGCACGTCTCATTTCATCTTCTACCCGCATAGTCACAGCAAGCCGACCCGATTTATCTGTATAAAGCTTCGCCCAAACGACCTCACCTATTTTCAGACTGCCACGCATGCCGGCATAAGGCATAAATATTCCCCGTTCGGCACCAACATCCAAAAAAGCTCCATCCTTGCTTACATTGATAACACTCAAACGAGCAATCTGCCCTTCCTTCATCTGCGGCACACGCATACTCGCTGTCAGGCGTCGTTTAGGATCCAGATAAAGAAATACCTTTACCTCTTCTCCCACAGCCACGGGCATTGTCTGCTGTGTTTTATGCAGCAGTATATCATCTGAGGTACTTCCCGTTTCTGCATCCAGGAACGCTCCCATTTCGCCAAGACGGGCTACTTTCAATACAGCTACCGTACTCGGCCCATACTTCATTTCTTTTTTTTCCAGCATCTAATCAGTCCTCATACGCAGTGAATTCAGCATCACTCCACAGACGTTCCAATGAATAAAACTCCCGGCTCTCCTGCATAAATACCTGCGCTACGCAATCACCATAATCCAGAAGCACCCACTCTCCCTCACGGTATCCTTCCTTATGCAGAAACATAATCTTTTCATTATCAAGTTCTTCCTCAATGCTATCTGCGATTGCCCGAACCTGTGTTGCCGTATTTGCCGAACACACAATAAAATAATCCGCAGCGATTGTCAGCCCGTTCATCCCCATTATAACTATATCACGTGCCTTTTTATCACTTGCTGCCTTGGCAATTGCGATTGCCATTTCCCTTGATGTATTAATCAACCTTCATTCCTCCTATACTTTAATTACCATTTTCCGTTGCTGCCGGAAACAATTCACTCAATACCTGTTCCATACTATCCGGAGAAGCTATCCAAAGCGTATCATCCGCTGCTGAAGTTCCTCCCGGAAGCATAATTGTCCTTGGTTCATCCGAGCTGAACTTACGAAGCAGTTTGGTAAAATGCAACGTATCAAGAAGCTCCATATTCGTTATAACATGATTCTGAAAAATATCAGCGAGTAACGGCAGACGGGTTACCGTACCTACCCTGAATAAGCGTTTATAAAACACTTTGAGAAAATGGTTCTGCCGCTGCACACGGCCAATATTGCCAAGTTCTCCACCACGATAACGCAAGTACTGCTGTACTGTATTCCCGTCCATATGCTGATAACCTTTTTTTATATGAATGGATAAATCTTCTTCCGGATCTTCATAATCCATATCACATTCGACATAAAAATCAATACCACCCAATGCATCCACGATATCCGACAAGGTCTTTGTATCTATGGCAATGTACTGCTGAACCGGTATACCCGTCAGCGCTGATACCGTTTGTTTCGTGAGCAATGCACCACCATAGGCATAAGTTTCACTGACTTTTTCCCATGACCGATGTCCAGTGATTGGTGCCAACGTCCCGCCCGGTATAGACATGATCCTGACTGCGCCCGTTGCATCCTCAATACTTAACAACAATATAGCATCTGCCTGCTGTCCTGTCTCCATGCCCTCATCCAGCCCCATGATCAATATATTCGTATAACCGGCAAAACGCGGCTCAAGCGAACTTTGCTGCAAATCCTGTCGGTGTGCATAGTCCTGATAAAGCGAATAATAGCTATGAAACACACGAAAGCCAATCTGACAAATTTGAAACCCTGTCCATAGTATCCCTCCCACTATAAACAGGAAAATCAAAAGCCGAAAAATTTTCAGACGACGGCGCCGCTTTTTGATTTTTCTTTTGCGTATGATATTGTCCCTCGTCTGATTTTCCATAACTATTTATCCCCTGAGTAAAATTTCATTGCGTGCCAATATTGTATCCGGATGAATAAGATGGTTTTCCTTCAATACGAAAGTGATTGACTGATTAAACCCTGCCAGCAAGGCTTCATCGAGTCCAGCCTCGCGAGAAAGCCGCCTCAGTTCCTCCACGCCGGGATAAGCACGTGTCGGTTCAATCATATCAGAAAAATAAATAATCTTATCCAGTACAGTCATATTCCTGCCCCCAACCGTATGGCGATAAATCGCCTGTGCAATCTCACCATCATTCACACCATAACATTCGTGAATGCGTCTTGCCCCGATATAGGCATGCAAAAGCAGCGGCATGGAGCTTTCCACCTCGGTATATGCTATACTCCGTTTTTGCGCCTCTGCAAGCATAGCTTCATTGGGAAATTCCCTGGCACAATCATGCAGAAGTCCCGCAATACGTGCTTTATGTACATCCGCACCAAAACGTCCTGCGAGAAAAACTGCTGTATTGGATACACCAAGGGAATGTTTATACCGTCCTTTTTTCAGCCGTGAAGCAAGCAGCGATTTCATTTCATCGAACTCCATCTTCTCCTACCTCTTTTTCTACTTATAAAGACCTTCCTTATAAATATACGCCTCCACCTGCTCAGGCACAATATATTTTATAGAATAGCCTCTTTTTACCCGTTCCCGAATATCTGTCGAAGAAATCTCCAATGCAGGCGTAGACAAGCGGTGGATATTCGCCATACCCAACCTGCCAAAGCTTTCTCGTATGGAATCAATATCCGGCGTGCATCCCGGCCGCGTTGCCGCTATAAAATGACAGATGCCTAAAAGCTCTTCTATACGATGCCATGTATGGATTTCCTGAATTGTATCCGCCCCTGTAATAAAATAGAATTCCGTGCCCTCGCCAAAACGACGAAAAAGCTCATATACCGTATCAATCGTATAAGACAACCCTGGCCTTTCGAGTTCAAGAGACAATACCTGAAAATGCGGATTCGACGAGGTTGCATATACTGCCATTTTAAAACGATGACTTGCGGGTGTGACCTGCTGATTTTGTTTATGTGGCGGATGCGCTGCTGGAATGAACAGGACTTCATCCATACCATATTCATCACGGACTGCCTCAGCCGTAACAAGATGCCCAATATGGATTGGATCAAATGTTCCGCCAAAAATACCCATCCGGTGTTTACTTCCCGCCATCCTTACCGCTCCTTATATTCATAAAATATATTTCACGACTAAATAAACAAGCAGCATAGTAACTAATATGACAAAAATCGCAAAGGATTCATCCTTCAGGTCATGATATCCTTTTGCTGTAGAAAAATACTGCTGGATTGTCCTGACATATCCTAAAAGCTTATCTATCATCTTATTTGCCCGTTCCCGCAAATAAGATATTTCATGCTGGTAAGCGCATCAAGCCCCATGGGGCCACGCGCATGAAGTTTCTGGGTACTGATGCCAATTTCTGCACCAAAGCCAAATTCAAAACCATCCGTAAAACGAGTTGAAGCATTCACATAAACAGCCGCCGCATCGACCGCCCACTGGAAACGATGCGCATTTTGAAAGGAATCCGTCACTATGGTCTCGGAGTGTCCTGTATTGTACTGATTTATATGTTCAATGGCCTCATCTATGTTTTTTACGACCTTAACGGATAGTATCAAATCACCATACTCCGTACTCCAGTCTTCCTCCGTAGCCTCATTCATACCTGGGCAAATCGCGCGTGCCTTATCGCAGCCACGGAACTCGACTTTTTTCTCTCTCATAGCAGCTTCCAGCCGTGGCAGGAACGCTCCTGCTATATCTTCATGTACAAGCAGAGTCTCCATGGCATTGCAGACTGCCGGACGCGAAGTTTTCGCATTCACAGCTATACGAAGCGCCATGTCAAAATCTGCTGAAGCATCAACAAATGTATGACAAATGCCTGTACCCGTTTCTATAACAGGCACTGAGCTGTTTTCTACAACCATTTTGATGAGTCCGGGCCCACCACGAGGTATAACAACATCCAAATAGCCATTTAAACGCAGCATAACGTTCACAGCCTCACGTTCTGTAACTTC
>WSSedB1CaDRAFT_10000965_pt1 | contig 11585 bp, 9 predicted proteins | sample WetSurSB1Cattail_FD_9460 | JGI IMG/M metagenome (IMG submission 9460)
TCCTATGCATAATACAACGGTGCAAATTGCCGGAAAAACAGGTACTGCCGAAGTAACGAATGTAAAACAGGACAGGTGGCATTCATGGCTTGTTGCATATGCTCCTTTTGATGGCTCGACAGAAGATAGAATTGTTGTTGCTGTTCTTGTTGAAGCTGTAAATAACTGGGAATGGTGGGCACCTTATGCTACCAATATTATTTTTCAGGGAATTTTTGCGAATCAGACTTATGAGGATGCTGTCAAGACTCTAGGATTCAGTTATTTGATTAAACCTCATACCCGGCAGGAATGACAAGGAAACCGTAAATGAAATTCCATTTTTTTGATTTTTTTGATTATATACTTTTTTCATGTGCATCAATTCTCATTGTATTTGGAATAGCTTTTATTTATTCATCAGGAATAAGTTCTGCCGGAGTTTCCGTTTCCTCTGAATATATAAAACAGATAATTTGGGCAGGGTTGGGAATGGTGCTTATGCTGGTCGTATCAATCTATGATTATAGAAGAACAGAACGATATGTAACATGGCTTTTTGGGATACTTGTTATTATTTTGTTGTATACAAAACTGTTCGGCAGATATGTTAATGGAGCAAGAAGCTGGATTGGTATTGGAGATTTTGGTCTTCAGCCCTCAGAATTTTGCAAAATAATCTATATCCTCTTTCTTGCACATTTCTTTGATAATAGCGATAGTCAGGATAATCAGAAGCGTTTCTTAGTTGCACTTCTGATTATGTTGGTCCCTATGGGGCTAATATTGCTTCAGCCAGATCTGGGGACTGCAAGTGTTTATATCCCGATTTTTCTTGTAATGTGTTTTGTTGCAAATATTCCCATACGATATATTATGATAGTCTTGTTGACCGGTATATTAACGATTTTTTTTACGGTACTGCCTATATGGCAGGCTGATATAGCAAAAAAAACTTTTTCTGTAATAAATGTCTTAATAAATTTCCGTTTGCGTATAATTGTTATTCTTGGAATAACCCTCATTGGAATAATAGGTATGATTGGAAATAAAATTTTTAAAAAAAATAAATATTATTTGTGGATAGTTTATTTCTCTGGAATATTTGTAGCTGCTCTTTTAGCTTCTTTTGCCGCAGGGAAAGTATTAAAAGAATACCAGCTTAAGCGTCTTATTATCTATATTGATCCTTCAAGCGATCCTCTCGGTTCCGGGTGGAATATTATTCAATCGAAGATCGCTATCGGTTCAGGAGGTCTATTGGGGCGAGGTTTTCTCAATGGAACGCAAAGTCATTACCGTTTTTTACCACAGCAAAGTACGGATTTTATTTTCAGCATTCTTTCTGAGGAAACTGGTTTTTTAGGAAGTCTGTTTATTTTTGTTTTATATTTTATAATTATGTTACGAATACTTTTCATTATGAAAGATACAAAAAACCGGTATGGATATTATATTTCCGCCGGTATACTGGCAATGTTCTTTTTTCATTTCATTGTAAATGTCGGTATGGTTATGGGGATAATGCCTATAACAGGGATTCCGTTACTTTTCCTTTCATATGGAGGATCCTCTCTATGGACAGCCATGATATGTATTGGAATACTAATGAGTATAAACTGCCGGCGTCTTGATTTTCTTGACTAAAATCAAATGTCTTAATGAGTAATAATTAGTACAGGATATCAAAGTAGACAGAATACACATTATAGTCTTAATTGTTGTCTGGACATTTTTTATTATATTACTTTTGTGAGTTGGTTTTTATAATTTATGCTCTTAAATAATGGATCTACTCGTTTTAGTATTTGAAGCAGCTTCGGGTTGAACGTTCCGCATTCTCCGTTATTAATCATTTCTATAGCTTTTTCATGTGAATAAGGCTCTTTGTAGCAACGTTTTCCGACAAGAGCATCATATACGTCTGCGATTGAAACAATTTGGGCACATATAGGAATTTCTTCACCTTTTAAACCATCTGGATAACCTTTTCCGTCCCATCGCTCGTGATGCCAACGTGTAATAGCTAGACAATAATTATAAAATACAGGATCATCATCCAAAATATCTTTAAATAATGTTTTTAGAATCTTATAACCTTCAATCGTATGAGGTTTCATTATAGCGAATTCTTCCGGAGTCAATCGTCCGGATGCCAATGATTTGTTTAAGATACTATCTGGAATCATATATTTACCTATGTCATGTACTGCAGAGGCTCGTACAATTTTATCTATTGTCAATGGCCTGAATTCTCCCGGATATTCCTGTGCTATGTCAGTCATCAGAATTTTAGTGAGTTGTCTTATATTCAAAATATGCCATCTCGATTCTTTATTCCGTGATTCCACCATAGCACTAAAACCATTGATTATTTCATCACTTGTATGTTGTATTTTATTTGTTAGTTTTCTGACAAGTTCTTCATTATTATTTTTATTTTCATACAGCTCAACTGCATTCTTAACACGCTGATATACAACATCAGGAACAAATGGCTTCGATATAATATCTGTAACACCCAGTTTATAACCACGCCGTTGATATTCAACGCTCTCAGCTTCACCTGTAATAAAAATAACAGGAATTCTTTGAAGAATATTCATTTCTTTCATTTTTTCCAGTACGTAAAAACCGTCGGCTTTAGGCATTATTATATCCAGCAAGACCATAACAATAGAATTATCTTTTTGTAGAAAATCTATCGCCTCAAGTCCATCGCCAGCTTCAAGAATAGTATAAAAATTTAAAGAAGATCCTTCATTCTTATAAGTATTGAATGCTTCCCGGAGAATAATACGATTCATTTCTACATCATCAGCGATTAATAAGGTCTTTTTCAGAAAACTGTTACCATCCCAATTAAAATTATAACATTCCTATATCAGATATTCCAGCTTTTCTTTTATAAACTCACTTTTTTCTTTTAATTCTATTTTACCTGTCTCAAGTAAAAGCATATTTGGTTTAGACGGGTCAAGCTTTACATGCCCTGAACTTGATTTTATTAATTTCAAAACCTTGTCTATTGCAATATTTGAAACTTTTGAGAAAACGATCTGTATAATTCCTTGTTTTTCTTTTATGGAATTGATAAAAAGCTGCCGGCATATTATTCTGATTTGTGCCAGGGATAGTAAACTGACAACTTCATCTGGTACCGTACCAAAACGGTCATTTAGTTCACTGTATACCTGCTCAAGCTCATCTCTGGTTTGCACTGAGGCTATTTTTTTATATATTTCCATCTTCGTCTGCGGATTTTGTACATATGAATCCGGTATAAAACCTGTATATTCAAGTTCCATAAGAACTTCATCCTGCTCTTTATATCCTGTATCTGAAAGCCTGTGCACAGCGTCATTAAGCAAACGTAAATACATATCAAAGCCTACAGAGTAAACATCTCCTGACTGGTCAACACCGAGCAAATTACCAGCTCCACGGATTTCCATATCTTTCATAGCGATTTTGAAACCGCTCCCAAGTTCTGTAAAATCGCTTATTACCTGAAGTCTTTTCATTGCAACTTCGCTAAGTGCTTTTCCCTCTGGATAAAATAAATATGCATAAGCTTTCCTGTCACTACGTCCTACTCTTCCCCGTAACTGGTATAGTTGTGAAACACCATACATGTCAGCCCTGTCGATAATTATGGTGTTAACATTTGGAATATCTATGCCGTTTTCTATTATAGTTGTAGCAACCAGAACATGAAACCCACCCATTTTAAAACGCCTGAATATATCATCAAGCTGTTCACTGGACATTTGACCATGTGCGGTATCGACCATCATCTCTGGAACTAGTTGTTCTATTTTTCGTCTGGTTTCATCAAGTGTTTCGATTCTATTGTGCAGGAAAAAAACCTGTCCGCCTCGTTCAACCTCTCTGCGGATTGCAGCTGCTATGCGATTATCATTATAGCTGTCTATTACAGTTTCTATCGGCTGTCTGTTTTGTGGAGGTGTTGTTAACAGACTCATATCACGAATTTTCAGCAAACTCATATGCAGCGTCCGGGGAATCGGAGTAGCAGACATGGCAAGGCAATCTATGTTTGTTTTCATTTCTTTAAGTTTTTCCTTATCTTTTACACCAAATCGCTGCTCTTCATCTATTATCATAAGTCCGAGATTCTTAAATATAACATCCTTCTGGATAATTCTGTGTGTTCCTACAAGAATATCTACTTCTCCAGCTACCAGTTTTGCAAGTATCTTTTTCTGATCAGAGGGCAAAACAAAACGGGATAATTGAGCGATTCTGACAGGAAACTGTGAAAAACGTTCCATACACGTATCATAATGCTGTTCTGCAAGAATTGTCGTTGGAGCAAGAAAAGCAACCTGTTTTCCACCCATTATTGCTTTAAAGGCTGCCCGCATTGCTATTTCTGTTTTTCCATATCCGACGTCTCCGCAGATAAGTCTATCCATTGGTATCGGTTTTTCCATATCAGTTTTTACTTCTTCAGTAACGGTTAGTTGATCCGGTGTATCTTCATATGGAAATGCTGCTTCGAAAGCGGTCTGCCATTCTGTATCTTTAGGAAACGGATATCCACGAGCCAGCTTTCTCCTCGAATAGAGATCAATAAGTTTTTGTGCAAGATCCTCAACCGATTTTTTTACTTTATTTTTGCGATTTTCCCAACTTTTACTTCCGATCCTGTCTATTCGCGGATTGTCACCCTCATTTCCTATATATCTTTGAACCAGATTTACCTGTTCTATAGGTACAAAAGCGAATTCTTTATCAGCATATTCTATTTTTATATAGTCCCGTTCATTATCACTTGAGTGAATTCGTTCTATTCCACAAAAGATGCCAATGCCGTAATTAACATGGACAACATAATCGCCTTGATTAAGATCGACAAATGTATCAATAACTGCACTTTTGACACGGTGAAGAGATTTCGGAACCTGTCGCCGTCTGCCAAATATCTCGTTTTCCTGAATTACAAGCAGCTGAAGATCAGAAATAGAAAAACCTGAAGAGATGGCTTCCGGTATCAGACGTATCGGTTGCAGATTTGAATCAGCTGGATGCGTAAAATCATGTAATATTTCATCTATACGCAGTAACTGATTTGCATTATCAGTATATATAAATATAGTCCACCCATCTGTCTGGAGTGATAACAGTTGTTCCTTTAAATAATTTATATTACCGAAGAAATTTCTTGGCCCCTCACAATCAATATGTATATGTTGATTAGTCTTGTTTTCATTTGTCTGATCTTCAGATGATGTATGCAGTGTTCTGAAGCGTATATTTTTTTTACATAAAGAAATCAGAGACGAAAATGTAAACAGCATCGCCTGAGGTGGCAGAACTGGAAAAGTAATTCTGGCTTTACGATACATTCCCATATATTCTCTATCAAGACTTTCCTGTGCATTTTCAAGTCGATCATAATCATAAAAAAATACAGCGGTATCTTGTGTAATATAATCAAAGATGGAATAGTTACGATCCCACAGACAGGAATAAAAAAGCTCCTCTCCTTCACTTTCATGTTGTGTCTGAAGTTCTTCCAATAATTTTTTTTGCGCGGAATTATTTTCTCCTGTAAACATAAAAGGAACAGATTCTGTATCTGCATTATCTTCAGCATGAAGTTTTTCTGAAAGCCGCTGAAGCAGTACATCATCCCAGATAACTTCTTTCATTGGATAAACAAGAATCTCAGAAATTGTATCAATTGTGCTTTGTGTATCGGTATCAAAAGTTTTTATTTTTTCGATTTCATCAAAATCGAAAAGTATACGATACGCATATTCCTCCCCAGGAAGAAAGATATCAAGGACTTCACCACGCAGTGTAAATTCTCCACGTACTGAAACTTTTGGAACCCGTGTATATCCGATTGTAATGAGTTTTTCTGCAAGCTTTACAGTATCAATTTTTTGCTTTTGAGCAAGCCGAAATATAAGAGAGCGTATATAATCCGGCGGCGGTACAGGCGTTTGCAGAACTCTTTGAGTTATTACAAAAATGCGTGGTTTTGTATCTACGGACATCGTAGTTTTTTGACTGGCAAGTCTTGCAAGAACACCTGCCCTTTTCCCGAAGACAACAGCACCTTTTGCGGCTGGACGATATGCTACCATTCCCCACCATGGCAACTGTAAAATTTCAGCATCCGGATAAGCTGATGACAAATCAGTACTGACCTCTGTTGCCTCTTTTTCTCCAGGGACAATAATAACAATATCTGAAGATAGTTTTTCCTTCTCGTCTTCGGCAACTTGTGAATATCGTCCTGTTGTACTATACTGTATGGAGTGTATACGTTTTATCTGTTTAGAATAAATATATTCAGCAGTAAAAAAACTGTAAAGACTTCCTTTTAGTCCTTCTATTTCGACAGGAAAGGCTAATTCATTATTTACGAGATGCTGAACCGGGATACGGAAATTGTCCCATTTTTCGAGAATTGCTGTAATGGAATTTGGTAATAATGTATTCATAGATAATATCCGATAATATGAAAAAGAAAACAGTAATATTGAGTATGCTGACATATAAAATCATGTACAGCAGCAATTCTGGATATAAAAGCAGCTGATTGGAGATTTGACTTTGAAACGTACATTGTTTTGTATTATATCAATTTTTGTTTTTTTTGCACAGTTATTGCTATCACAAAATACCAATACCGAAACTAATACGGTGCAGGACTATTCTACAGCACAGCTATCTATTAAATTTTTTGACAGAACAGTTTATTACGCTGGAGATCCTGAAGATAATCCGATTTATGTACATATAACGATATCGAACACCGGCACCCAGACATTGCGCTTTAAGCTAGCAGATGACCGTATGTTCAGTATTGATTTTAATGCTTTTACAGTAAGAAATGACACTCTTTCATCGACAGATGTTTTGATAAAAAAACGGACCACTAGTCAAACTGTATATTTTAGAGAAATTTCGCTTGAACCTGGTGAGGAATATTCATTTATTGAAAATGTGAAAGATTATCTGCTTATCCCTGAACCGTCAGTCTACTATCTTGAATTGTCGTTTTATCCTGAAATGTATAAGAATAAGCAGATTTCATTGAAATCAAACAGATTATCTCTTGAAATACAGCCATCCCCTTCTGCTGCATCATCTTCTTTTGTCCCGGTTAAAAATAAAACAGCAGCATTACTAAAACCGCAGGAAATTTCACCAGATAAAGTTGTTGAGCAGACTATTATCGCGAGACAGAAATCCTTATGGGATCAGTATTTTCTTTACATTGATATAGAAGAATTGTTACAGGCAGACGAAGCACAAAAACGTAAATATCGTTCGGTATCTGCAAATGAACGTGACCGCATGCGTGAAAACTTTAAAGCTGATCTGATGCAGGATAGAATTGATAATGATATAGTTGCGATTCCTGATAAATTTGAAATCGAAAGGACAGCATATTCTCAAACGACAGGTACGGTAGAAGTTATCGAATGGTTTAAGCATCAAACCTATAGTGAAAAGAAACGATACACCTATTTTGTCCGGCAAAGAGATGGTATTTGGCAAATTTATAATTATAGTGTGGACAATCTGGGGACAGAATGAAGGCACTTTTAATTATTGATGATAATGTTGCCATCGAACGTTTTTCTGTAGTTTTGAAATCAGCAGGATATGACGTTATTGTTTATCGTTGGTTGATGAAAGCTCTTGATAATATTGAAGAAATTGCACCCCATTTAATTATAATAAGCGTGCAGGAGTATCCAAGACATTGGAAGACTATTGCACAATATATCAGAGTTGGAATAGTAAGTATTGTTCCGCAAATAATACTTTTTACAGGCACGGATTTTTCAGATGACGAAAGAAAAAAAGCTTCTGTCCTTGGAATCCGGGGAATATTTTCCTCCTATGATGTAGATGGCCTGGATACTTTGCGTGCTATACTTGAACGTACCGATGATATATTTTCCGGTAACCTTGAAACAGATGAGAAACAGATAGCCGACAACAGCATACAATTTATTTTTACAGATCCGGATACGAATGCCCTTGTGACAGGCCTTGTGTTATCGTATGTTAATTCTTTTTTGACATTTATTCCTGATTATTATTCGATCGGGCACTTTCCTGTTGATAAAGTAATACCATGTGCAACATTTTCATATGGTAATGCTATAAAAAGCGTAACAGCAATAGTAAAGCAAACCGGTAAAGTTCTCGAATTTTTGATAAAGGGACAATAATGAAAGATAAACCTGCAAAATTTTTTTGCGAAAACTGTGGCGCCGAAGTTCCACAGAATGCAAAGTTTTGCAAAAAGTGCGGGCGTTTTTTTACTTCTGTAAAATGTCCACGTTGTAGCTACACAGGGCCAGTATCAGTTTTTATCGATGGCTGCCCAAACTGCGGCTATGCAGAAAGAAAAAAAAAATCCATGATGCATCATAGTTCTTTTTCTTCTGCCTCATATTTAACAAAAAAGAAAAAAAATGAACTGGATAATACTTTACCTGTCTGGATCTATATAATAACAGCAGGCATTCTGGCTGCTGTATTAATTGCGCTTTTAAAATTATATACGAGTTAATAATGGGCGTAGTGCATAAAAATATGTTTTTGCAATTGCAAATAAGCCAAGGCTGAATTCCGCAGCTGCACAAATTTTATCAGCTGTAGTCACAGCCCAGGCTTCCCTGCTGGTCGGTACAGGTCCGAAAGGAAACATGTGCGAAAGAATAGCTTTATTTTCTTTATCTGTTAGTATAAAATGTTCCCTGCTGGTCCTCGCGGCAGCCTTCGGATGATAAAATAACTGTAATTTATGGACATAATTGTTTGCATGGAAATCATATAAGCAGAAATCATGAAGTAATCCCGCTCTTGCAGCGGACCGCTTATCGAGTTTAAAAATACCGGCAATCTTCCATGTAATATATGATACATGAATACTATGCGTTAATCGTGAAGTTCCAAGATGCTGGTAATAATCTGACAGTTTCAAAAAATCTTTGTTCAACAGAATATCATCAACAGAATCAAAGAATCCCCGTTTATAACGTAAAATATAATCCCTCTTCATATCTCTTTTAACCTGATAAAAAATATATATACAGCTTTTATATTAAAGACAGCTGTTATGCATAAGAATAATTGCTGTGTATTCTATTTAAAATAAAAACAGGTGTGCCCAGCACACCCTGCTAAAATTGCCCGGAACAAGACTTGAACTTGCACACCCGTGAAGGCTCTAGTACCTGAAACTAGCGTGTCTACCAATTCCACCATCCGGGCAATACTCCTATTGAAAGAAGGTATATATAATATATAGAAAAGCCGATTTTATGTCAAGCATTCATAGCTGGAAAGCAGTTTTTACACCGGTAATCGGATGAGGGAATTCTATACCAGTTGCCTCGAAACAAAATATTCGGCTTTCTGTATCTTCCGGATTATACAACGTGTCTCCGCACACTGGTAATCCAATCCAGGCAAGATGGCAGCGAACTTGATGCCGGTATCCTGCAGTTATACTACATATGACAGAAATCTTTTTTTCATCATAACTTTTTCCATCCGTATTCAATTGAACTTTCGTACAGTATAATCTGCTGCCAGCTTTTTGTATTGCAGATATAGAGGAATTTTTGTTTACCGGTCTGACTTCAGAACTTCTGATTCCATAAGGTCTGAAATAACTTTTAATAAGCACGTTTTTTCCGGAAAGAATATCGGGCAGATAAGCCTGCTCAGGTGCAGGCCATCCGGGAAGCTTTATAAAATAATTATTTTCAATGGAACATACCGCTTTATATGTTTTAATAAAAAATCCGTTTTTTTGAGCAGCAATCAGTGTGTTAAAACAATGCTGGTCTGCTGCAATAATCAATAATCCTCGGGTAACAGTATCAATTCGATGGATAAGTCCATATTCTATAGGTTTTAATCCTTTTATCAGAAGAATTTGTGGAAATAATTGGGCAGTCTGGTATAAAGCATTTTCTCTGTCTGTCTCCTTTAAAGGAGCTGACGGGAGACCTGCAGGTTTATCAATGACAATAAAAGGATCCTTCTCATCAGGAGCATGTAAAAGTTTTATGGTCTGATTTTTCATTTTAATATCTCTTTGGAATATTTTTTATGTAAAATCATTAGTATGTTTTTAAATCGAACAGGTATTTCGGCTTTAAAGGTATCATAGATATATTTTCCCGGCAGTCTTATTTGTAAAAGTCTTGCATGTAACATCAGGGTAGCAGTATTAAATAAGAGATCAGTTTTTTGATTATATATCGGATCTCCCAGTATCGGACAACCTATGTATTTCATGTGTACACGTATCTGATGCGTACGGCCGGTTTTTAGACGCAAACGCATAAGCGAATAATTACCATAACAGGCAATACAATGATATAGGGTTCGTGCGGATTTTCCTTTTTCAGCTTCCCACGGTACCGCTTTGTAACGTTTCCTGTCAAATGGGTCGCGGACAATTTTTGTTCTGATATCTCCATTCGCGTGAGGAGGACGTCCACATACAATCGCTATATATTCTTTTTTAACATAATGCTTTTGAAATTGTCCCTGCAACCATTCTTCAGTTTCACGGTTCCTCGCTGTTATAATAGTACCTGAAGTATCTTTATCCAGCCTGTGAACAATTCCCGGTCGTCTTGCGGCCAGTATTTCAGATGTTGATCCGGTNCTATTTTGTGGTAAGGCATTATAGCCCCAGTGGAACAGTAACGCATTAACCAGTGTACCATGCCAATTACCTGCTGCCGGATGTGTTACCATGCCCTGTATTTTATTAATAACAGTGACATTTTTATCTTCATAAATAATGGAAAGCGGAATATCTTCTGGTTCTATATTATCAGGAATATTATCTTCCCAGTCTATATCTATACGGTCTCCTGCATGTACACGAAAAGAAAGCTTTGCGCGTTTACCGTTTACTAAGACTTCTGATATACCGCTCTTCAGCTTCGAACGGTTCATTCCACCGGGAATAGATGCTATATATGTATCCAGGCGTAAATTATTTGCATAATTTGAAGGGATAACGATACTAAAAAATGGCACTTTGCATACCACCATAGAGATATTCATGACTCTCGTCATATTCCAGAGGAGGACCTCTGTCAGCAGAAGCAGATCGGTCGTCAAGCGGCTCTATAATAATAGGATTATTGATAATAGCCATATGCTCTTTTTTTTCTCTATTCTTCTGCCGTATCAGATTAATGGCCAGATCAGTCAACCCTAACCCGACACTTATTATAGCAGCATTCCGGATAATCATCATCTGCTCACCGGTATCAAGATTTGCTGAATCTGATGATTTTGCAAAAGGATTGGGTATATAACTTGATGAAAATCCATGATAATAATATCTATATAAGGAATAAAAAAGGGTCGTTCCCAGAGTAACAAAAGGAAGCGAACCGAAAGAAATAATTTCCGTACGTCTCAGATTGTCTGCCCACTGAGGAAATTCATCTTTTTCATATGGTACAGGAGTTGTATCAGTCGTTCCAGAGGCTGTTGTTTCAGCGAAAACCCTCCAACTTCCTCTGGCAAACAGACTTATGAGACAAAATATTTTGATCAGTTTTGCATGGAAC
>WSSedB1CaDRAFT_10000966_pt1 | contig 11579 bp, 12 predicted proteins | sample WetSurSB1Cattail_FD_9460 | JGI IMG/M metagenome (IMG submission 9460)
CCCGCGTCAGTGGTCTCCCGCTGCTGAAGATTGGAAGTTGCCTGAAAATTGGCATGAAATCATAATGAAGGGCTTCAAGGAACGGCTGGAGAAATACAGGTCCTTCAGACTCTTCATGGACATCTGTGTTCGGTGTGGAGCATGCGCGGACAAGTGCCATTTTTTTATCGGATCAGGTGACCCCAAGAATATGCCGGTCCTTAGAGCCGAACTTATCCGAAGCGTGTATCGTAATGATTTCACGTTACTCGGAAAGATGCTTGGTCGTCTCGGAGGAGGCAGGAAACTCACTGTCGATGTTCTAAAAGAGTGGTTCTATTACTTCTTCCAATGCACCGAATGTAGGCGTTGTTCAGTTTTTTGTCCTTACGGCATTGACACGGCGGAAGTTACAATGATCGGCAGGGAATTGCTCAATCTTGTCGGTCTGAACATTAACTGGGTAATAGAGCCTGTAGCGAACTGCTATCGCACGGGCAATCACTTGGGCATACCACCCCACGGTCTAGTGGACATGTGGCAGTTCATGACGGATGACATCGAGGACCTTACAGGAGTTAAAATAGACCTGCCCATTAATAAAAAGGGCGCAGAGATTCTGTTCGTAACCCCTTCAGGTGACTACTTCGCTGATCCAGGGACCTACACATGCATGGGATACATGATGCTTTTCCACGAACTTGGTCTTGATTATACCTGGAGTACTTATGCGTCCGAAGGTGGAAATTTTGGCCTGTTTACTTCCCACGAGATGATCAAACGCCTTAATGCAAAGATTTATGCAGAAGCTAAGCGACTTGGTGTCAAATGGATTATTGGCGGTGAATGCGGGCACATGTGGCGAGTAATCCACCAGTACATGGAGACCATGAACGGTCCTGCGGATTTCCTCGAAGAACCGGTGTCTCCGATTACAGGAACCAAATTTGAAAACGCAAAGCAATCTAAAATGGTCCATATTACGGAATTTACTTCCGACCTTATCAAGAATGGCAAGCTAAAGCTTGATCCAAGTCGTAACGATAAATTCATAGCCACATATCATGATTCATGCAACCCGGCGCGTGCGGCCGGACTCCTTGAAGAGCCTAGATACATCATTCGGAATGTAATGAACAATTTCCATGAAATGCCTGAAAACACTATCAGGGAACAGACCTTCTGCTGTGGTGGCGGCGCAGGACTCGGAAACGACGAGAACATCGACATGCGTATGCGAGGGGCGTTCCCCCGGGCTAGCGCTGTGCGCCACGTGAGAGACAAACATGATGTGAATCATCTATTGTGCATGTGCGCAATTGATCGCGCCACACTGACCGCCATGAATCATTACTGGGCGCCGGAGGTTTCGGTTGGTGGCATTCATGAACTTCTGGCCAACGCATTGGTTATGAAGGGTGAGAACGAGCGAACTCTCGATTTGCGAGGCGAACCCTTTGGGGACGAAGAGGAGGACGAGTAGAATGTATAACGCTGGAAAAATATTAATTGGAATCGTTATATTTCTCGCCCTGATTACATCGCCCTTTTGGTACAATTTCGGCAAGGCGTCTACACCGCCAAAACTGGAGGTTGGCACGAAAGAGAAGCAATGCGTGGAATCAAAGGCTTTCATGCAGGCCAACCATATGGAACTCTTGAACCAGTGGAGAGATGAGGTGTTGAGAAATGATAAGCGAATATATGTGAACTCCTCTGGTAAGGAATTCAACATGAGTCTCCAGAACACCTGCTCCAAGTGTCATTCAAGCAAGACCAAGTTTTGCGACCGATGCCACAACTACTTGAATGTGGCCCCGAACTGTTGGGATTGTCACATAGCGCCGAAAGAACAGGAGCAGCAGGCCGGAAGGAGCGTTAACTAATGGACGAGACAAGAAGAAATTTCTTGAAGGTCGCCGGTCTGTCAGTGCTGGGTTTAGGCGCCAAGCCGGTGGCCGAGGCTGTAGCGGGAAACGCAGAGCCCAAATTTGAAAGAGACCCAAAGGCCCTTAACGGCAAGAGATGGGCCATGGTCGTGAACCAGAAGAAATGCCTTAACGCCAAGGAGGGCTGCAAGGATTGTGTGCAGGCGTGTAATGACGCTCATAACATTCCAGATTTTGGTAACCCTAAGGATGAGGTTAAGTGGATCTGGCAGACTTCTTTTGAACATGCCTTTCCGGGACAGGGAAATCCTTACATCGAGGGTTTTGTGAAGGATAGTCTTAAAGGTTTGCCGTTTATGGTCCTTTGCAATCATTGCGATAATCCCCCTTGCGTTAGGGTTTGTCCGGTCCAAGCCACTTTCCGCCGTCCAGACGGAATCGTGCAGATGGATTATCATCGTTGCATCGGTTGTCGTTTTTGTATGGCGGCTTGTCCTTATGGCGCAAGAAACCTTAACTGGCGGGATCCCAGGCCTTTCATAAAAAAGGAAAATCCGGAATTTCCGACACGAAGCAGAGGCGTCGTGGAGAAATGTAATTTCTGCTCGGAGCGTTTGGCTGTCGGTAAAATCCCGGCTTGCGTTGAAGCCTGCAAGGACAAAGCGCTTGTTTTTGGAGATTTGGAGGATCCCAACTCGGAAGTTCGCGAATTGTTGCGAGCCCATCCGTCAATTCAACGTAAACCCCATTTAGGCACACGTCCGCAGGTTTATTANATTTTGTGAGGTAACCATGCTTGAAAAGGCTTTAAGAGGTAATAAGAGCTATTTTGCGTGGATAGGTTTTCTACTGATCCTGGTCGGAATGGGCTTCAGGTTTTACCTGATGCAGCTCAGCACTGGTTTGGGAATCACCGGGATGAGCCGTGATGTTTCCTGGGGACTGTACATAGGACAATTCACGTTCCTTGTCGGCGTGGCCGCTTCGGCTGTTATGTTGGTGCTCCCATACTACCTTCACAATTACAAGGTATTCGGAAAAATCACTATCCTGGGTGAATTCCTGGCNGTGGCCGCCGTTACGATGTGTCTATCATTTATTGTGGTAGATCTAGGGCGCCCTGACAGGGCATTCAATGTCCTGTTATATCCCACGCCTAATTCGGTGCTCTTTTGGGACATGGTCGTGTTAAACGGATACCTGTTCTTAAACATCTTTGTCGGCTGGACAGTGTTGGAATCGGAAGCCAAATCCTGCCCACCTCCTAAGTGGATCAAACCGTTTATCTATCTTTCAATACCGTGGGCCGTTAGTATTCACACGGTTACGGCGTTCCTTTACGCCGGCCTTCCTGGGCGTGGTTTTTGGTTGAGCGCCATCATGGCGCCTAGATTTTTAGCGTCTGCGTTCGCCGCAGGTCCAGCCCTTTTGATACTTATATGTATGTTCCTCAGGAAATATACGAAGTTTGATGCGGGTTGGGAGGCGATTCAGGCTTTATCTAAAATAGTGACTTACGCCATGATCATCAGTGTGTTTTTTGTGCTGTGTGAGATTTTCACGGTATACTACAGCCAAATTCCAGAACATATGTATCATTTCAACTACTTGTTTGTGGGCCTGCACGGCCACAGTGGATTGGTCCCATGGATGTGGGCCTCAACCATATTGGCGGCGATTGCGCTGATTCTCTTGATTAATCCGAAGACCAGGAATAGCCCTGGAACTTTGTCTGTTGGATGCGCTGCGGTATTCTTCTCATTATGGATCGAAAAGGGTATCACGTTGGTTCTTACCGGTTATATCCCTTCTCCTTTGGAAACGGTGACTGAATATCATCCCACAGTCCCTGAGATCGGTATCGTAATTGGAGTTTGGGCCCTTGGATTCCTGATCCTGTCGGTGCTCTACAAGGTTGCCCTAAGCATTAAACTTGAATCGGCGTAAAGCTTAAATTCCGAATAAAATTCTTTGATCGGTAAAGGCGATTCTTTATAGGATCGCCTTTTTTATTGCTTTCTGAAAAAGAAATGTTAATAATAATAGATTAACTTGCACATCCCCCTAGATCGGGTCGCGATGATTCGTGTACTGGGGATGGAAGAATTAACCCGAAAAGGAGTTCCTTAATTGTCTCTAGTCACAATGAAACAACTGTTGGAAGCTGGCGTTCATTTCGGACATCAAACCAGACGATGGAATCCGAAAATGAAACAGTACATCTTTGGCGCTCGAAACGGCATCTATATTATTGACCTACAGAAAACGGTGCGCCTTTTCAAGAGAGCTTACCAGTTCGTCCAGGACGCAGCCGCTTCAGGAGTGGGAGTATTATTTGTTGGGACTAAAAAGCAGGCTCAGGACGCAGTCCTCGAAGAGGCCTCCAGGTGCGGCCAATTCTACGTGAACCAAAGGTGGTTAGGCGGGATGCTTACCAACTTTTCGACGATCAAACAGAGCATCGAACGCCTTAATCAGTTGGGAACTATTCTAGACAAACCAGAAGAGACTAATTTCACAAAGAAAGAATTGGTCAACATCTCCAAACAGTACGACAAACTCAATAAGAACCTGTCCGGTATCCGTGACATGAAACGTCTCCCGGGAGTCGTTTTCGTGGTAGATCCCAAGAAGGAAAACATAGCGGTCAAAGAAGCCCGAAAACTTGGAATCCCCATTGTGGCCATAGTTGATTCGAACTGTGATCCTGATGAAATAGATTACGTGATTCCTGGTAACGATGACGCCATAAGAGCCATCAGGCTGTTTGCGGCGAAGATCGCGGACGCCTCCATCGAGGGGCGAGCGATCTATGAGGCGTCTTTGAAAGAAGACGGCGGTCTCGGAGACATTCCTATTGTGATGAAAGATGAAGATTCTGATCAAATATCTAGTGATATTGATAAGAAAGACGTGGTATTAGGAGAGACCGCTGACGATTCCCCGGTGGATGAGGAATCCGAAAAAGAACCGGTTTAGTTCAGTTAGCGTAAAATTTGATCTTGCCCTTTTTTCGCAAGTCATCGACAGGCCATGTACCTAACTCGTAGGCTTTTGTAACCGCCTCGAAGTGTTGAGTTGAGAACTTTTAATTATCGATGATGGCGTGGACGCCACGATTCCAGGTCTGCGTACCTATTTCTTAATAATGGACTTGGATACTGAATCACGTGTGGCCTGGGGCTACTTTATTGGACCATTCGACAAAGAGGAGACGATCCGATGGACATATCAGCAAATCAAGTAAAGGAACTTAGAGAAAAGACCGGATTGGGACTAATGGATTGCAAGAAGGCTTTGATTGAAACATCCGGTAACATGGAAGAAGCCATTGATTATCTTCGTAAAAAAGGGGCTCTCAAAGCGGCTAAAAGGGAAGGAAGAGCTACTTCGGAAGGTAAAATAGGTTCATACATACATATGAACGGTAAAATCGGGGTTTTACTGGAACTGAATTGCGAGAGCGATTTTGTGGCAAAAACCGAGCAGTTCGCAGAATTACTTAAAGATCTGAGCATGCAGATCGCCGCCAGCGCGCCAAGGTGGATTTCATCCACGGATGTTCCGGAAGACATCTTGGCCAAGGAAAAAGAGATATATATGGCGCAGGCAAGAGACGCGGGTAAACCAGAAAAGATGTTAGAGAAAATAGCGGAGGGCAAACTCAAGAAATTCTTTTCAGACACGTGTCTGCTTGATCAGCCGTTTGTAAAGGATGATAAAAAAACTGTTCAGGATATGGTCAAGGAGAAAATGGCTCAGCTAGGAGAAAATATTACAGTGGGAAGATTCTCCAGGTTTCAGTTGGGTCAGTCTAACTAAAGGAGACAACTGTGGTACCCAGTTATGGCCGAGCTCTTCTAAAAATATCCGGCGAGGCGTTGGCCGGAGAAAAGGGCTTTGGTTTTGACGGATCCAAGATATCCTGGATTGCTCAGGAGATAGTTTCATGCGCCGCTGATGATCGTCAAATTGGAATAGTCGTCGGCGGTGGAAACATCATTCGGGGTGTTGACGCTGATTCGGTAGGCGCTGAACCTTTAGTAGGGGATGAGATGGGGATGATCGCTACTGTGATCAATGCCCTGGCGCTGAGATCCGCTATTAGGTCCTTGGGTCGAGATTCGTCAGTAATGTCCTCGTTCAACGTAGGACAATTCGTTGACGCCTATTCCAGAGAAGCCCTAAAGAAGTGTTTCGCAAACGGGGAAATTGTGATTTTCTCTGGGGGGACGGGAAACCCCTGTTTTACAACCGATTCAGCCGCAGCTCTTAGAGCGGTTCAGATGGATGCAGATGTCATGATCAAGGCGACTCAGGTTGATGGCGTTTACGACAAAGATCCTCGAAAATTCCCCGACGCTTGTCGATTTGAATCCATATCATCGGAAGAGGTCTTACAAAAAAAACTGAAAGTAATTGACGCCGCAAGTGTTGAAATACTGGGGAGACGTTCTATCCCTACAGTTGTTCTGAACCTGCACGTTCGGGGAAATATTAAGAAAGCTCTGAGAGGTGAGAAAATCGGGACTGTCATAATGCCTTGATTTTCTTTGTGTTAACCTATTCATAGAGGAGAGGCCGACCCAAATATGTTAGAAGATTTGCTCAATGAAACGAAGCTTGCGATGGACAAATCAATTGACGCTTTGAAGAAAGATCTAAAACGCATAAGAACTGGAAGAGCGTCTCTTGCGTTGCTGGATGGAATCACACCAAATTATTATGGGACGCCCACCCCCCTGAATCAACTCGCCACACTGTCAATCCCGGAGCCTCGTCAGATAGCCATCCAGCCGTGGGATTCCCAAGCTGTCTCAGATATCGAAAAGGCTATCTTGAAATCGGATCTGGGGCTGAATCCTATGAATGACGGGAAAGTGATCAGAGTTGTTTTGCCGCCTTTAACCTCCCAGAGGAGGAAAGAGCTGGTGAAATTGGTCAAGAAACTGGCTGAAGAATTTAAAGTTCAGATCCGAAACCACAGGCGTGACGCCAATGAATTGCTTAAAGACCTGAAAAAGGATAAGGAAATCTCGGAAGATGATCTGCACAAGGCTCAGGAACTAGTCCAAAAGGCTACGGATGAATTCATCAATAAAGTTGATTCCGTGGCTGCAGAGAAAGAATCCGAAATTATGGAAATATAGAATCCAGTTTGTGTTCCATTATTTAGCTCTAGTTTTCTTTACTGCTAAAACCACCCGGCTGATCTAAGAGCGCCCAATTGAACTCTAATTCCGACTCTTCTTCAAAAGATGTTCCCACTCATGTGGCCATCATAATGGATGGCAACGGTCGTTGGGCAAAAAGGCGATTAATGCCGCGTTTAGAGGGGCACAGGCAGGGCGCCAAATCGGTGCGACGCGCTGTCGAGTTTTGCAGACGCAACGGGGTGAAATTCCTGACTCTGTACGCATTTTCTACTGAAAACTGGCAAAGGCCGGAAACGGAAGTGTCGGGCTTAATGCGGTTGTTATCACAGTTCATCGACTCTGAACTGGATGAAATTCACAAGAATGACATAAGATTCAATATAATTGGACAGTTGGATAGACTGCCACTGGTAGTCAAGGAGAAGGTCGGCTCGGCTCTTGAAAGGACTGCCAACAATAAGGCGATGGTCCTTACCGTGGCTCTGTCTTATGGAGGGCGACAGGAGATAGTGTCCGCCGCTATCAAAATGAGTAGATCCATCCGTTCAGGAGCGCTGCAAGAGAAAGACATAGATGACAAAGTTTTTAAGTCTTTTCTAGATACCTCCGATATTCCCGATCCTGACCTTCTTATACGTACTGGTGGAGAAATTCGTATCAGCAATTTTCTGCTTTGGCAGGCCGCCTATTCAGAACTTTATTTTACGGATCTGTTGTGGCCGGATTTTGATGAAGAGGCTTTTCGGTCCGCGATAGAGGTGTTTCGCTCGAGACAACGACGTTTTGGAAAGATTTCCGAACAGATCCGGTAAATTGACAAGGAACTCAAATGCTCGGTGTTAGGATAATTGCGGCCGCCGTGCTCGCGGCAATAATAATACCAACCCTTATATGGGGCGGGACAAAAGGAATTGCAACCCTTGTCGCGACATTCACGCTTGTCGCTGTTTGGGAACTTACTTCAAAACTTTCCGGGCTAAAGGCACTCTTTCCCAAATTGATGCTCGTGGCTCTCACGCTCATCATTCTGCTGCTTTTTTATGTAGTTCCGGTGGCGGCTATAGCTAGCGTAGTGGTTTTTTGTCCTCTGTTAATTCTCGCGATTCATCTTTTTTCCTACAATCTTATTGAAAACACAGTTGAATCAGTCTCACAGATGATATTCGTATGCGCTTACGTGACGATCCCCTTAGCCCATGCCATTCTCCTTGGACGAGCGGACGCCGGTTATTTATGGATCATATTTACGCTTGTCGTAGTGTGTCTCGGAGACGCCGGCGCTTATTTTGGGGGAAAATATTTCGGTAGGCGCCGTTTGTCCGCTCATGTAAGCCCTTCCAAAACCGTTGAGGGATTGATAGGTGGATTTGTAGGAAATTTGGCTGGCATGATAGTGATGAAAATCATTGTCCCCTCATTCCCCCCGATCGGGGCTTTACTAAAGTTGACAATACTGCTTGCGCTCGCGGCTCCAGTTGGCGATCTTTGCGCTTCAGCATTGAAGAGAAGGCTTGAGATCAAAGATTTTGGCTCAATAATACCGGGACATGGTGGGGTTTTGGATCGGGCGGACAGTCTTATCCCATCGATTCCTATAGTCTTCTACTTCATGATTTTCTCGGGTTATGGGATCTTCTGATGAAACGAATTTCGATTCTTGGGTCCACCGGGTCCATTGGCGTTCAAGCTCTCGATGTAGTTCGATGCAATCCTGATTCTCTGGAAGTTGTAGCACTTGCTGGCGGTTCAAACGTAGATCTATTAGAGACTCAGGTTCGGGAATTCCGCCCCGGCCTGATATCCGTTCCCAACGAAAAGGTTCTAAACAAACTTCGTAATCGTGTCAAAAACCTGTCCGAATCGACTGAAATGTTTTTTGGCGCTGAGGGTCTCAACGCCGCGGCTACCTTTGACGCCGCTGATCTGGTTGTAGGGGCCCTTCCTGGGAGTGTGGGCTTGCGTCCCGCATTCAAGACCGTTTCTGCCGGCAAGGATTTGGCCTTGGCTACAAAAGAAGTTTTGGTTCTGGCTGGCGGAATTTTCATGGAACAGGTTCGGAATTCTAACATATCTCTAACGCCAGTAGATTCAGAAGAGTCTGCAATCTTTCAATGCCTCCAGGGGTATTCGGATCACAAGGTCCAAAGAATTTTGCTCACTGCTTCTGGAGGCCCGTTTCTGCGAAAAACTCCGGAATACATGCTCAATGTCACGAGAGAGGAAACTCTAAACCATCCCAGATGGAAAATGGGACCCAAAGTTACAGTTGATAGCGCTACACTTATGAACAAGGGCCTGGAGGTTATAGAAACCCGGTGGCTTTTCGATGTGCGGCCCGAACAGATTGAGGTAGTGATTCATCCACAAAGTCTAGTTCATTCAATGGTTGAATTCACAGATGGCTCAATACTGGCTCAAATAGGCGCAACCGACATGAAGGTTCCTATAAGCTATGCTCTAGGCTTTCCCCGTCGAATTTGCTCTGGAACCATGCCACTGGATTTTACGAAAATTGAGGCCTTTACATTCGAGAAACCCGACATGGGGAAGTTTCCTCTGCTCAAGGCCGCATATGACTCTCTAGTCTACAATGAGACCGTAAGTCCTGTGATATTGAACGCTGCCGATGAAGTTGCCGTCGAATTGTTTCTGAGTGGCCGCATACCCTTTCCATCAATAGCCAGGATTTGTCTCGACGCCCTGGACTCGATCCCTTGTTCTCGGCTGGTTTCACTCGACGACATAGAGCAATTCCACGATGAAGTAAAAAAGACAGTCCATGCAAAGTGGAACAGACCGATTTGACGGTGACCCATTTTTCAGGCCAGCCTATTGATTTCTATCATCAAGACATATAAAAAAACCACTTAGCGCAACAATTTCTAAAAAGGTGGGAACGGTGAACAGAGATGGTTAATCGAAGTCGCTTTTTTCTGGTTGTCGTGATGGTGTCCCTTTTCCTGTTTCCAATCAGTGCCCGATCCGAGATCGCAGTTCTGGAACTCTCATGCGTCAATTGCGGTTATAGGGGACGACTGATTCAGGGCGCTGATGGAGTTGACCAGGCTCACAACATTCAGAGTATAATAGTTGTGTGTGAAAGGAATCGTCAGATCAGGAACATTAAAATCCCGATAGACCCAGGAGCCCCTTCCTCCGGAGAACCTCTCTTGGCAAAAAGATATGGAAATGGTAGGTCAGAATTGCTCGGGATTGAGCTTCCTAGATTCCTTGTTCCGGGGAACACCTGTCCGTTATTTCCCATCACAGCCTACCTCGACGCAAACATATGTCCTATAGATGGGAGCCCAGGTTTTGCTTACACGGAGATAGGCCGGTATTAGCGGGGATGCGTTAGTTCATCGGTATCATGACATGCGAAAGGAAGAGAATGAAAATCTTGTTTTGTGGGACTACATTTGCTGAATCAGTTCAGCTTTTGTCCAAATTATTGCCTGAGCATAAGGTCATGAACTGCTCAAATGAAGATTTACCAAGAGAAAGCAGGGAAGCGAACGTACTGATACCCCTTATGACAAGAGTAGAACGCTCAATAATGGACAGCAGGACTGTAAGACTGGTCCAGCAGTGGGGTGTTGGACTCGAGGGCGTTGATATTGTAGCGGCTTCAGAAATGGGGATACTTGTTTGCAATGTTCCGGGTGACGTTACCCCGAATGCGGACTCGACAGCGGAACACGCCGTTTTTCTTATGATGGGAGTTTCTCGAAAGATTAATCAGTGTTTTGACTCTCTCAAAAAAGGGGTCTGCGGTTCCCCTATGGGCGAAGCGCTGTTCGGGAAAACCGCTCTAATAGTTGGTTTTGGTAAGGTGGGTCGAGCGCTGGCCCGCCGTTTAATTCCTTTGGGAATGGTTGTAGACATTTCAAGAAGAAGTCCTGACGAAGAAATCGAAAAGGAAATCGGCATCAGAAGGGCTGGTAAGCCATCGGACATTTTAGAGATGGCGGCACAATCGGATTTCGTCGTATCGACCGTAATTCTTACCGACGACACTCGTAATCTTTTTAGCGGAAAACTCTTCGATAGAATGAAGAACTCCGCTTTTGTAATCAATGTATCTCGTGGACCGGTAATAAACGAGGAGGATTTGATATCCGCTCTTAAAGATGGTTCGATAGCAGGCGCAGGATTGGACGTTTTTGCTACGGAACCGGTTGATCCGCATCATCCTCTGCTTGGCATGAGTAACGTGCTGGCGACTCCTCATATCGCTGGTGTTACTAGACAGAATTACAGGGCGATTGGGGAGCAGGTCCGAGAGAACATACTTAAGCTGTCTAGAAATGAAATCCCGAATTATTGTGTAAATCTTGACGCAGTTTCCAAAAACAAGTGAGTCTCTGACAAATTTTCATATAAGGTCGATCTTAATCGCTTCGGACCAATGGCTTTGGATTTGCATTTTCCCTTTTTAGCAACTTCAGGAATTTCATGATTAATTTGGACGGCAATTGGCTTTTTTGTTGATCGCTCAGGCTAGCCAACGGAATTTGGCCGCCAGCCATTTCCCTGTGGCCACCGGCGGATCCGG
>WSSedB1CaDRAFT_10000967_pt1 | contig 11576 bp, 6 predicted proteins | sample WetSurSB1Cattail_FD_9460 | JGI IMG/M metagenome (IMG submission 9460)
GGGTGCGAAGTTTTTACGGATCGGTGATAATATGCGGCAGGTGGCCGTTACGGAGGGAGACAAAGTGGAAGCAGAATTAAAATTCGGGTACTCGGTAAATACCCATGGCGTAGGCGATCTGGTGGATATCATTCAGCGCGTGTCGGAGGCGGAGGTCAGTGCACTCACCGAAGAATATGCGCAGCGCTATGAGCTTACAGACGGCTTGAAAAAGGGTAATCCAAAACATGAAGCATTAAGAGACGCTGCCCGCCTTGAAGCCGGAATCAAAAAAATGCTGGAAGCCGGAAACTTTAAGGGATTTACCGATACATTCGAAGACCTGCACGGCCTGAAACAATTGCCGGGCATTGCCTCCCAGCGGCTGATGCAGTCGGGTTATGGTTTTGCAGGCGAAGGAGACTGGAAAACGGCAGCCCTCGTGCGTGCCATGAAAACGATGGCTACGGGATTGCCTGGTGGAAATTCCTTTATGGAAGATTACACCTATCACCTGGAACCCGGGAATGAAATGGTGCTGGGTGCGCATATGCTGGAAATCTGCCCCTCCCTCACTTCGGAAAAACCTTCCTGCGAAATACATCCCCTCGGCATCGGTGGCAAAGCTGACCCCGTGAGGCTGGTTTTTACCGGCAGCGAAGGCTCTGCACTAAATGCAACCCTCATTGATATGGGAGAACGTTTTCGCATGCTCGTCAATACGGTAGAGGCGGTAAAACCTCCCGCAACCATTCCCAAACTTCCGGTAGCCCGCGTTCTTTGGAAACCCCTTCCGGATATGAAATCCGCCTGTACAGCCTGGATCCTCGCCGGCGGTGCACATCATACCTGTTACAGCCAGAACCTTTCTGTTCAATGCCTGGAGGACTTTGCGGAGATGGCAGGAATTGAGTTTGTATTAATAGGAAAGAATACAGATATTTATCAATTAAAAAATCTCTTGAGATGGAATGACCTGTATTACAANCTGAATTCATAAATTTCTGCCGAAACCATTTCCTTAAACGCGATTGCTGACGCATGAATAATCAACTGGTCTTTTCAGATTACCTGATTTTTTTCCTGTACCTCGTATTAGTCGGGTCCTACGGATACTGGATATATCATAAACGTAAAAGCAAGGAACACGATTCGAAAGGATTTTTCCTGGCAGAAGGCTCCCTGACCTGGTGGGCGATCGGGGCCAGCCTGATCGCATCCAATATTTCAGCCGAACAATTTATTGGCATGAGCGGCAATGGTTTCTTTGTCGGCATCGCCGTTTCAGCTTATGAATGGCTGGCTGCTCTATCACTTATCATCATCGCCGTATGGTTTATCCCGATCTACCTGAAGAATAAGATCTATACCATGCCGCAGTTCCTCAAAACGCGGTATAACGAAACTGTGGCCATGATCATGGCCATACTCTGGTTATTCATATACATTTTCGTTAACCTGACTTCCATTTTATATCTCGGGGCTGTGGCCATCAGCGGGCTCCTGCCGCCGGGTAGCAATGTAGACTATCTGCATATCGTCATGATCGCCCTGGCCGTCTTTTCCATCTTCATCACACTGGGCGGTATGAAAGTGATCGGATTCACCGATGTGATCCAGGTAACCGTGCTGATCATCGGCGGACTGGCAACTTCGTATATGGCACTGGATAAAGTGGGTGCCGGTCATGGCGCCCTGCAGGGCTTTTCGACCCTGATGCAGGAAGCGCCGGAACATTTTCATATGATATTTAAAAAGCCCACCGCACTGTCGACCCAGGAGGATATTAATAAATATCTGATCCTGCCGGGCATTCTCATGTATGCAGCCGGTCAGTGGATCGTGAACCTGAATTACTGGGGTTGCAACCAGTATATCACCCAAAGGGCTCTGGGAGCTAATCTGCAGACAGCCCGCAATGGCTTATTGTTTGCGGCCCTCCTGAAAATGATCATGCCACTGATCGTTATGCTTCCTGGCATCGCAGCTTTTGTGCTGGTGAAACAGGGGCATCTGCATCCGCTGGAAAAAATGGATGATGCTTATTCTTCCGTTCTGGGTTTTCTGCCCGCCGGATTGAAAGGTCTTTCCATTGCAGCTTTAACAGCCGCTATCGTAGCCTCACTGGCCGGTAAGATCAACAGCATTTCCACGATTTATACCCTGGATATTTATAAGAAGTACATCAATAAGGATGCGTCTGAATATAAGATGGTCTGGACCGGCCGTGCGGTTGCCCTCGGGGCATTGATCATCGCGATCCTGTTTACCTGGAAAGATGTACTGGGCATCAGCAGCGCAGGCGGTTTCACCTATATCCAGAAATATACCGGATTTATCAGCCCGGGCGTATTTGCCATGTTTATCCTCGGCATGTTCTGGAAAAGAACGACGGGCGCTGCCGCTGTTGTGGGCGTGATTACCGGGCTGGGCCTTTGTTTTTTCTTTAATGAATATGCCCCGGCTGTTTTTGGAAACGACACCTGGTTGTACACAGCTTATCCTAATGGAAATGGCGGTTATGAAATTCCCTTCCTGATTGCCATGGGCCTTTCTTTTTTCTTTACCATACTGGTGATGGTATTGATCAGCCTGGCCGGGCCTAAAATAAATCCCAAGGCGTTCGACCTGGATTCTTCCATGTTTAAATTAAAGCCGCAAACAACCGCACTGATCGTTTTGATCCTGCTGTTGCTTACGGCTCTTTATATTAAGTTCTGGTAAAACTTAACTTAATGATGAGTTATGAACAAACTATTATTCATAACTCATAACTCATAACCAAACTACGGTTTCATCTCATCAATCTCCGCCGCCGGCACCAGAACCTTATTTAATTTCTGCAACTGGATTTCTTTTGGCAGTGTAAATTCCTTTGTCAGCCGGATATCTTCTGCACTGACCCCTATTTTTACCTGGTAGGTTCCTGCATCGGCCACCCACCTGGTCAGGGAGGTATTAAATGAAGCCAGGGAGGCTGCATCCAAAACCATTTGAACGGTCTGTGATTCGCCCGGTTTCAGCAAACGGGTCTTAGAGAATCCTTTTAATTCTTCTTCGGGTTTGTTTATTTTACCGGAAGGCGCAGTCAAATACAATTCCACCACTTCCTTTCCGGCAACATTTCCTGTATTGGTCACCGTTACACTCACCGGCATTTTGTTGATGAATGAAGGACTACCCAGTGTAAGATTGGAAAATTTGAATTTCGTATAGGACAAACCGTATCCAAAGGGATAAGCCGTTTTTACGTGAAAGCTTTGGTAATAACGGTATCCGACATAGATCCCGTCTTCATAAATCACTTCAGAAGGCCTGCCCCTCATAGGATTCGCGGATCCTGTCGTATCCAGCACACGGCCCGGAAAATACTTTGCGGAAGGAACATCATCATATTGTAAAGGAAAACTGGTAGCCAGTTTCCCGGAAGGATTCTGTTTCCCGGAAAGTACATCGGCCATGGAATTACCACCTTCCAGCCCGGGCTGCCAGGCAAGCAGGATGGCGTCTGCTTCATCTCTCCAGCCGGCTGTTTCAATCACGCCTCCGATATTCAGGACCACGATCAGTTTTTTCCCTTTTTTATGAAATGCTTCTGAGACCTCTCTGAGCTGGTTTGCTTCAACGTCCGTCAAATTAAAATCATTTTCCACTTTCCTGTCCTGACCTTCCCCGGCATTCCTGCCCAGCGTAAAAATGGCGAAGTCTGATTCTTCTGCCGCCTGATTCAGCAGGTCAGCACCCGGTTTCATTTCCGGAACCGGTGGCGGAAGCATAAAGAAAAACCGTGGCTTGGGGCGTTTGGCATTTTCTTCTTTTAGAAAGTTTTCATAACTGCCAGTCAGTTTTTCACTCAAAACATATCCGGCATTTTCAAGTCCCTGTTTGAGAGAAACAGTATATGCTTTATGCACGTCACCGCTTCCTGTTCCGCCGGCGATCAATTCATAGGAAGTATTTCCAAACAGGGCTATGTGTTTCTTTGCTGCAACCGGGAGGGCATTTTCATTTTTCAATAAAACCATGCTTTCAGCTGCTGCCATACGGTCTAAAGCTGCATGGCCATTCAGATCGGGCTTATCAGAAGCATGGAAATTTTTGAAAGAAGGGGAAAGCAAAATGATATGCAGGATTTTTTCCACATTCCGGTCCAGCAGCTTTACGTCCAGCTTCCCGGCTTTCACTGCATCTATGATTGAGTCGGTCTGAGGTCTGGTCCCCGGCATCAACAGGTCATTGCCTGCTTTCATTTGTTCCACCGGTTTTCTACCTCCGAACCAGTCGGACATCACCATGCCCTTAAATCCCCATTCATTCCGAAGTATGGTGGTAAGCAGTTCGGGGTTTTCCGACGTATAGATGCCGTTTATTTTATTATAGGAACTCATGACGGTCCAGGGGCTGGATTCCTTCACAGCGATTTCAAAACCTTTCAGGTAGATTTCACGCAGGGTCCGCTCACTCACAATGGTATTGATCTGGTTCCGGTTGGTTTCCTGGTTATTGGCAGCAAAATGTTTGATGGAAGTTCCCACGCCGTTGGACTGAATGCCCCTGACCATAGCGGCGGCCATTTTGCCTGTCAGCAGGGGATCTTCTGAATAATATTCAAAATTTCTTCCACCCAGGGGATTCCTGTGAATATTCATACCGGGCCCCAGGATGATATCAATACCATAATCGCGGATTTCAGCACCGAATGCAGTTCCCACTTTTTGAACGAGGGCGGTATCCCAGGAAGAAGCCAGTAAGGTTCCTACCGGGAAAGCCGTTGCGTAATAGGTCCTGCTGCTATCCCCGTTACGAATGGGATTGATGCGTACGCCGGAAGGTCCGTCTGATACGGTTATACTGGGAATCCCCAGCCTGGGAATGGCATGTGTTCTGCCAGCAGCTCCCGGAACTTTTTCCGGAATCGCTGCGTCGGCCGGGTCGATGGCCGGCAACCGGAAACCTTCCTTGCTGACAGAATCTGTTTTCGGCTTTTCAGCATTCGCCTGTTTTGCCGGGGCTGGTGCACCAGGCATTCTGAATCCCATACCCACCACCATTTTCGCCTTTTCTTCCAGGGTCATGGCAGCAACCACTTGTTTAACGGAAGCCTTACCCAATTGCGGAGCCTGCTCCTGTGCGATACCTGTCGTATGCAGCAACAAGGCTGCAGCAATCGTTGAAATCCATTTCATATGCAGTTGTATTTAAGAATTAGAAATTATTATTGCATTCCCTGCATCGCATCCTGGGACCCGGTGCCATTCATATTCTTTCTTTTGAAAAGAGAAACATCCATTTTCCCGAATCGATAGGTAAAGTTAATCCTGACCAGCTGGGGATCCCGGAGCCGGTTGTATTGCTGGTCAAAAAGACCTTCCTGGAAGGAATACTGGTCAGACCAGCGGCTGCGAAATATATCACTGATGGAGATGCTCACCATACCGGCATCGTTTTTAAGAAAATTCCGGCTCATGGCTGCATCTACAGCCCAGAAGGAAGCAATATATCCCTGCGATGCACTGCCTGGCCCCCCACCTCCCGGCCCCATGCCTGGTCCGCCCCCACCGGTATTCACTGGCAGGTTGGATTTGGACTGGTAGAAACCGGTAATCTGAAGTTTTAACTTCCAGGGAAGTTTGAAATTCGTATTGAGTTTCCCGTACCAGCTCCATAAAGCAGGCTGGGAAGCGGCAGGCAGATTATTGGTGTTGATATAGGAATTGTATACGTTCACATTGGTCGTCAGGTCCCACCAGCTGGTGATTGTATTGACCGCGGTAAATTCGGCCCCGACCATCTGGCTGTAATTTGCGTTGACCCAGGTATTCACCAGGTCCTGTTTTCCGGAGATCGCATTGGTAAAGGTATCCACGTACCGGGTGATCAGCTGGTCGGTCTTTTTATAATACAGTGATGCGAGGAAGGTATTATTTCCGGTCATCGTTTTCAGGTAAGAAAATTCCAGGGAATTGGTGAACTCCGGAAGCAGGTCGGGGTTACCCCTGGTAATATTCAGACTGTCTGAATAGTTCGTAAACGGTATAAGCTGAAAGAAATTCGGGCGGTTTATACGGCGCGTATAACTGATTTGCAATTCCTGTTTATTCTTCAGTTTCTGACTCAGGAATAATGAAGGGAATAAACTGATGGGATACGAGTTGTTGTAATTTTGCTTTTCATTGATCAGTTCACCTGTATAATTGGAACTTTCAGCCCGCAAGCCCGCCTGGTAGCCAAAATCCTTGATGGCACTGGTAAATGAAACATAGCCGGCATATACATTGTTGGTATTCTGGTAGTTGACGGTTGCTGCAGAAATCGGGTAGTAATTGCCCTTGCCGGTTGTATCATAGTACGTGTAAGAATTATTTTCGAGGTGCTGGGAAAACATTCTTAAACCGGTTTCCAGTTTCGTTTTTGAATTAAATGGACGCACATAGTCCGTCTGTATGGTAAGGAACCTGTTGGTGCCGTTTCCGTCCACCATCTGCTGCTGGGTAAATGCAACCGGTGACCCGGGCATTCCGGTCAGGTAATCTGTACTGGTTAACGAATTGTTGTGATTCATACCCCCGAAATAATTCGCATCGGCCGTAATATTTTCTCCTTCCCTTGGAAACAGGTGTTTGAAGGCAAACTGCAGCCCGTTGGCATCAAATACCCGGCTGCTGTTTGCATTCCGCTGGCTGTAATCCGTTTCTGTTGTACCGGGGTAATAATAACTATTGGTAACATTCATGAGCTGGTTGGGTTTGAATTCACCATGAACATGAAGAGCGGTTAATGAAAATGTGGTCCGGTTGGTTGCAAAAAAATCCAGGCCCAGGCTTCCAAAGGCAAAAGCACCATGGTTCTTGTCGTAAAGGGTCTGGTCAATGGATGTAGGCGTATCCGTATAATTATACCGGCTTACATCTCCGTTCGTAACCCCCTTGTTCTGGTTAAAAAATCCATTGGCCGTAAAATTGAATTTGTTCTGGCGGACATTAAAATTCAATCCGGCATTGATGGCACCATGGCTGTCAACACCACCGCGGACGTTCCCGTTATAACCGGTTTTACGGTTTTTCTTAAGGATGATATTGACGATGCCGGCACTGCCACCGGAGGCATCGTATTTGGCAGAGGGATTGGTAATCACTTCCACGCTTTCGATGGCATCGGCAGGAATCTGGTCCAGCGTAAGCGTGGTGGGCCTGCCATCTATATATAGCTGCGGCGGGGCATTTCGCAGGGTGAGGTTCCCGTCAATATCCACGTTTACAGACGGAACGTTTTTCATAACGTCCAGCGCAGTTCCGCCAGCATTCACAATGTCTTTCTCTACATTATAAACTTTTTTATCAATATCCATTTTCAGCGTGGGCTTGGTAGCTGTAACGGTTACGGTTTGTAATTGGGCTTCGTCAACTTTCATCCGGATATTTCCCAGATCCTTATCAAACCCGTTGATGGTGCCGCTCATGGCATTGGCGGCCTGGGCAGGATCCGTTACATTTTTCGGAACACCCCCGGCAGGCATTTTTACCTGGAACACCACGTTCTGTTCGATGGGTTTATATCCTGTTGCGGATATTTTCAGTTTTAAGGGTCCGAAAATAGGCAGGTCCTCAAAACTGAATTCACCTTTTGCTGTAGTGGTGAGACCTTTTAACAATACCTGTTTTGTTTTCTTCGTTGCAGAATCATATTTATTATGCAGCAGGAGTACCGTAGCATCTGAAATCGGCTTCCCTGAACTATCCACGAGTTTTCCGTAGACATGGCCCATATTCGGAGCGGCCTTTCCGGGCCCGCCTCCAGGAAACTGGGCCTGAAGGGTAAATGTCCCCGCAATAAAAAACAACAACAGCGTCAAATTTTTCATAATATCTTATTGTGGACGTAAAACTAGTCCGGCATTTTTGCATTTCATGTTGATTTGAGACGAGTGGTTAAAATCCAGCGACCAAATGCAGGATCATTTGTTTCCCTGTCCTATCTCCCGCATCAAATCGTCTTTATACAGGTCGCTCAGGGGCAGTTCCAGGTCCCCGAGGAAAACGGAATTTCTGCGGATGGCAGTGATATGCGAAACCGAGATGATATAGGATTTGTGAATACGGAAGAATTTCCCCGGCGGCAGTTTTTCTTCAATGGTTTTTAAACTCATACGTATGACCAGCGGTTTTGATTCTCCCAGGTGTATTTTAATATAATCCTTTAATCCTTCGATCAAACGGATATCAGAAAAAACAATTTTCACGAGGCCGTATTCCGCATTCACGAAAAAATATTCCGGAGCAGTATTTGTTTCCGCCGGTACATTTTTCTTCAGGCGGTAAAAATCGATCGCCTTGTTGCAGGCCTTTAAGAAACGCTCAAAAGGTACCGGTTTCACGAGGTAATCAATCACATCCAGGTTGAATCCTTCCAGGGCATATTTTTCATAGGCCGTGATCAGGATGACCATGGGCCTGACCGACAGGGATTGCAGGAGTTGAAGGCCTGTCAGACCGGGCATTTGAATATCCAGGAAGATCAGGTCCACTTCCTGTTCATTCAATACCGCCAGGGCTTCCATGGCCGTACTGCAGGATGCCACGAGTTCCAGGCCGGGCACCTGCCGGATATTATCCTGCAGGAGGGCGAGGGCCAGTGGTTCGTCGTCTACCGCAATACATTTCATTTTTAATGAAGTTTAATCTGAAGCGAAACCATGAACCAGCCATTTTCCTTTTTTATGGAAAGGATATGTTTCTGATCGTATAATAAATTCAGCCTGCGTATCACATTGGGCAAACCAATTCCCGAAGTTCGGTCTTTAATCTCTTCGTTTGCAGGATCATACTTGTTTTTCACCCGGAAATCAATCAGTCCTTCCGCAATTTTCAGTGAGATCTCTATAACCGGATCGGCAATGGCACCGGTACCGTGTTTAAAGGCATTTTCAATAAAGGGAATGAGCAGCATCGGCTCAATCAGCTGGTTGTCGCCCGGATCCATATCCACCCGGATATTCAGCGTTTTTGCATACCTGATCTTTTGCAGTTCTATATAACTGTTAACGTATTCAGTTTCCCGGAGCAGGGTAACGGAAGCTTCATCCGATTCATACAACATATACCGCATCAGTCCAGAAAGCCGGATCAGGGAAGGCTCCAGCTGGTCCGATTTGAGCCGCGCCATGGCCACCATATTGTTCAGTACATTGAACAGGAAATGCGGACTCACCTGGGACCTCAAAAAGGAAAGTTCGGTTTTCAGGTTTTCATTTTCCTTTTCTTTCAATAATTGTTCGGTCTTTATTTTATCAGTCACAAACCAGTAGACGGTACTCATGGCCCAGATAAACAAATAAGGGAAAATGGCGAAAAATGATTCGCGCTGAATACCCCGTTTATGACCCTGCATCGGTATGATGTTCAATAAGTTCAGAAAAACGATGAACAAAAAGATGATGATTGTGATATAAACGCCAATTTTTTTTCGGTTTAAAAACCGGGGTATCAGGACCCCCGAATTCAGGTAGAAAAACAAAATGCAACAGGCATCAAAAATCAGGGATCTGGGATTGAGGATGGCATTCCAGTTCAGGCGCGTCTGGTCGGGCTCGCGGTGGAAAAGCAGGGGCAAAGAAAATAATACCACCCAGGCGAGGATATGAAAAAAAACAATAGCAAACCGGGACCTGTACCAGGGGGTGTTCATAAAAATTTTTTATCTCCTGCAAGGTCACGATATATTATGTGTACGAAACCCCCTATGCGACAAAATGCTCATTTTCTGAGATGAAAAGCCTGGAAAAAGCCTGAGGCCTGCGGTTAATCGCTGAATGCCTGACGCTTTTTCTCAAATTCAATGAAACCGGCGAATCATTTGAATAAAAACCCCCGCCTCAGACAGGCAGGGGGGGTATTCATAAAATGCTTTAAGCTTTGGGCCTTCGGCTTTAAGACTTCGGCATTTCAAATATCGCCGGATCGATCGTCTTATTCAGTTCTATTTTTTTGGTAGATGTTGTTACGCTGAACTGACCGCCATAGCTGATTTCGGTGGAATACGGGAATACGACTCCGAAGTCCGTCTTCTTGAAATCAGAAAAACTGAGGGTTATTTCCATGTCCTGTCCCATCATAGTGCCCGTTTTTGATATCTTGGTCAGGTAATAGGTTGCGGTATCAATAAAAGCCGTGGTTTCTCCTGCATCCGGATTGGTAATTTTTATTTTATACGCATTGCCTTCCTTACCCTCGAGTTCCACTTTATTTCCTTTAGCAGCATAGTTATACAACGGACCTGTAACGTCAATCTGGCCCTTGCTTTGTTTGTATACTTCATCGGGCATAGGTTGTGGTGTGGTGGCTCCCATATAAGGATTCACCTGCCAACCGCCCTTATCTGTCAGCACCTGTATCATCTTTTGTCCGTTCACTTCAGATTCAACCCGGAAATCTTTTCCGTTCACGATATTGGTGGTACTCGGCCCCTCGTTGCCCATCACCTGTACCGTGTTTTCAATGTATACCGTTTTGACCTGTTCCAGTTTATCCTTGCCGCCAATCGCGTCCACATATTTATTAATGATATCATCAACTGTCTGGGCCCGAATGCCACTGAAACTTGTTGCAGCCAGCAAAAGGGACATCCCTATTTGTTTACATTTCATAAGAGTGTTTTTTTATTTAGTGTTAAAGATCCAGATTTTTTTTAAAACGCCCGCTGCCCATTTTTTCCGCATTGTGTAAATGCATTTACCGAAACCGTAACAGGATACCCGGATAAAATAATTCTTTTGCCGGATGAAATACACCCTTTTCCTGTGTCTCCTTCCGGTTATAATGAGTCTAAACACTGAGGCTCAAAAATTTATAACGACCAGCGCCCAAAAACTCGCCATGACCGGCGAGGATTCACTCGAGGCCGGATCCAACACCCGGAAGACCGTTATTTCGGGATACGGAAGTGCTTTTTACCAGCGAAATTTTAACGAACAACAATCGACTGCAACCCTGGAAAGGGCCGTACTTTTTGTGGGACACCGGTTCTCCCCGAAAATATCTTTTTTTTCTGAACTGGAACTGGAAAATGCCAAAGTGGAAGGCGGGGTCAGCAACGATGCCGAAATATCCATGGAACAGGCCTTTCTCAAATTCAGCCTCAATGCCCGCCGGTATATCGTCGCCGGATTATTTACACCTCGTATCGGCATCCTCAATGAAAACCACCTGCCCGTCAATTTCAATGGTGTGGAACGGCCGATGGTGGAAACCCTGATCATTCCGGCTACCTGGCGTGAACTGGGAATCGGGTTTTACGGAAACAGTGAACGAATTCCCCTGAATTACAATATCGCCCTGTTGAACGGACTGGATGGTGCAAATTTCGAACATGGCACAGGCATCCGGGGCGGACGCGCAGAAGGTAATCTGGCATCTGCAAATAATATTGCCGTCACTGCCGCTCTCCAGTATTATTGGAAGAACTTTAAATTCCAGGTATCAGCATACTGCGGCGGCACCGTAACCGGCAGTCCTAAAAAGTCCGACAGTCTTGGCCTGAACAGTGGAGCATTCGGTACACCGATTTACCTCGGTGAAGCCGATGCGCAATATGAAAACAAT
>WSSedB1CaDRAFT_10000968_pt1 | contig 11565 bp, 6 predicted proteins | sample WetSurSB1Cattail_FD_9460 | JGI IMG/M metagenome (IMG submission 9460)
TCGGCGAGAGCGGCGAACGCCTGACCGCAGCAATAGAGGAAACGCCCACCGGCAGCCGCGAGCTGCTGGCCCGAGTTGACTTCGACCCCGCCACTGACGCTGGCATGGAGTCCATGCTCGGCTTCCGCCAGGATCTTGGTTTTGCCGGTTCCGTGCAGTCGGTGGCCGCCGTTGCCATTCACCCCGAGATCGAAACGCAGGGTGCCGGGGGCCTCAATGAGGCCGCCATGCGCACGTGGGAAAGCATGAACCTGGGCGATGAGTTTGAGGCCGAGGTTGGTGCTGCTCAGGTGCTCGCGCGTCTCGCGCACAACTCGCCCAATACCGTCATCGCCGCGTTGCCGTTTGCCTCCGTCGGCTGGCGCAAGGGCAATTCCATCCTCCGCTATCGCATGGCCACTGCCGTCGCGCCCCAGGCTGGCTACGACGAGGCCAGTGCTTCGGCCTATCTGTCCGCGGCTGCGCTCCGCGAGGGTCGTCTCGTCTTGGAGCACGGCATGCATCAGGAAATAGGCTGGGAGCGCCGTACAGACGACTCCAGTGTCTCTTTCACTGTATTTTCTGACCGGCTCGAAAACCCCGTCATGGAGGCCGCTGTTTCCGGCGCACTGCCGTCCTCTGAGGGTGTGCTCCTGGATCCATCCAGCAACCTGCTCCATGCCGCGGGCGCCGGCTTCTCCGGCGCGGGCGTCACGGCCAGCGTAGAGCGTCGCCTGCCCGCCGGCAATCGCGTGCGTCTCAGCTATGCCAATGGCGACGCGCTCGCCGTTCCTGTCACCATGCACCCGGTAGCGCTGTCCCAGTTGTTTGCAGCGGCGCGTCCGCGGCGCGTGCAAACGTACACGCTCGCACTCTCCGGCACGCTCGACGGTACCGGTACACGCTGGCGCGCCAGCTATAGCTGGCAGTCGGACGACGCCATAACATCGTCAACACCGTTCGCAGAGGATGCAGCCGCGCCTTATCTCAACGTGCATCTGCGCCAGCCAATCGGCGCTCACCGCGAGGGCACGATGAACGTTGACGCGTTGCTCGATGTCCGCAATCTGCTCGCTGAGGGCTATCGTCCTTACGTCACCAGTGACGGTGCAGTGCTCATCTTTGCTCAGGATCAACGAGTTGTTCGCGCCGGTCTCGCCTTCACTTTCTAGCGCGTTTTCCTCTGCCCCGCTACCTTGGGAACCCACCGCACTTTGTGTTACTATTCTTCATGGCAGCAGTGATCTTTTGTCTGCCGTAGCCGTGCTCCAACTCTCCTGCCGCATGGCTTTCACAACCTCTGGACGCGTAGCTCAACTGGCAGAGCATTCGGCTCTTAACCGACAGGTTGTAGGTTCGATTCCTACCGCGTCCACCAGCAAATCAAAATCTTAGCTAGAATTGCGCACCGCATGCGTTCCATTTCTCTGGAATGCGCGCCGACTTATATGCCCATCCCGCGGCTTGTGAAGCTTGTTCGCGCTCATGCCAGCTGTGGTGCAGGAGTAGAAAAGTCGCCAGGGTCTGAATGGACTGGAAAGAATTCGATTCTTGACTCCCGAAAATCCTAGGCAAGAACAAAGCCCTGATTGTGAGATAGTCGGTCGGTATCGCATCGGTTCAGAAAAGCACAAGAGCCTTTGTAGCCCTCTGGTCATTCAGCCTCAGGATGAGGGCTGCCAGCGACTGCAGGTTTCCTGCTCGGAAGCTCTCAGGTAGTGCCGTGGCGATAGTTGAACTGGCTCCGTGGCTCGCTGTTATTAAGCTGTTCCCGCGAATCTGCCTGACAGTAGTGGTATTCGGGAACCAGCCAGAGCGAATGCAATCCGCTGGGAAGCAAACTATCCTCTCGACGCAAATCCCAGGCATGGAGCAGGCAACGGTGGCCAGATCACAGCCAGGGATTATGACGAGGAGTAGAGTTCAAGTCGAAGAGGGCACTCTCCATATGAGTATTCGAGCAGTAATCCTCTGTTCCACGTTTCTGTTTGCCGTATCTGCCTTCGCGCGCGAAAAATCCGACGTAATCGTGATGAAGAATGGCGATCGCTTGACGGGGGAGATAAAGGGCCTCGATTCCGGCGTGCTTCACTTCAGCACTGACTACATCGACGGTACGTGCTCGATTCAATGGTCCAGGGTAGATCACCTGGAAAGCAAGCAATTGTTTGTCGTGATAACTGAGGACGGGTCGGTGTACAGCGGAACGCTCCAGACTGCTGGAGCCGTCGCCGGGCGACCGATGCACATTGAGGTCTCGGAAGGCATCGAACGGGCGAAGACGATTGAACAATCACAGATTGTTCAGGTGATTCAGACCTCCGACAGGTTCTGGCAGCGGTTTAATGGCGAAGTCAATTCCGGAATCATGTATTCCAAGGGCAACGAATCAACGCAGTATAGTCTAAGTTCGTCCCTCGAGTATCCGCGCCAACGGTGGGCCGCCGGCGGGGCGTTGAGCTCATCGTTGTCCTCCAGCGAGGGTTCCAGCGCATCGGCCCGAAATTTCTTGAGCACGAACGCTCTGCATCTGATGCGCTGGAACAATTGGTACTACACGGGGATAGCTAATTTCCTGCAGAGCTCAGAACAGAACATCCAACTCCAGACCGAGCTCAGTGCCGGGTTGGGGCGCTTTCTGAAGAACACAAATCACGCGAAGATCTCGGTGCGAGCAGGCCTTGCCTGGCAAGATACAAGATACTCCCAATCCGCCGATTCACAGGATACCGAAAAAGTCGTCGCCGCCATGGTGGGTACCAGCTTGAAGTTCTTCCGGTTTAAGCAAACCAACCTGAGCATTACTGCCGTAGCACTCCCAGCCCTGTCCGAACCCGGGCGTGTATTTTTCGACACCAATATGACTTATTACGTAAAGCTCTTCGGCAAACTGAACTGGAACACCTCGTTCTACGGCAATTGGGACAACGAGCCCCCATCACATTTCTCAGGCAGCGACTATGGAACCAGTTCGGGGCTCGGCTTGACGTTCGGCAATCGATAACGATCGTCACGTGTTGGTTGTCAGGCTTACGGATTACGGGTGGATGGTGCTCAATCGGAAGTTGCTTCGTGGAGGACATCGCCACCATCGAGGATTCGATTCCTGCCGTGTCCACCGCAACACGTCTCACAATCGCAAGCCATCAGGAAGCGACTCCGCCAGCTTCGCGCTTGCACAGCCGTTGGCGAAGTCGCCCCCTATTCTACTTCGATTCCAGCACTAGCAGACGAAACGTTCCCGGCTTCACCTTGGGCCATCCCGTCGTAGCAGGTTCAAAGTCGGCCGCCGGCAGATACAGCCGGTGATGGGCCGCATCCACCGCCATTGTCCGTGACCCCTGATGCGTCTGGACGGTTTGCGCCGATCCGAATTTTCCGTTGCTTGCCGACACCACAGTGAGGGTGCCATCCGCGCAGCTTGCGAACGCTTCAGAACCAAGCAGAGCTGTTGCGTCCACGCCCGCTCCAATGGGGAACGACGCTTCCACGGCGCCCGTCTCCGTGCTCATCACAACCAGCATCTTTGGATTTCGGCCGCCAATGAACAGCCGTTTCGCGGCAACGTCGATGCTCATACCGGTCGGATGGCCCCCGGGCGCCAGCGGCCACCGCGCGATCACCTTGCGCGCAGCCAGGTCTACCTTCGCCACCAGGCTCTTGTCTTCCAGATTCACAAAGACTTTGCCCTTGCCGTCGGCCGCCAGAAACTCCGGTCCTCCGCCCAGCTTGATCGGTACGCCAATTGTTCCTTTTTGCGGATCAACATCCGGCTTGAAGCTGAACAGCGCCTGCCCATCCCCGGAAACCGCAAGCACTGAGTCCGTGCCCGCGTCGTAGATGATGCCGTCCAAATCCGGAACGCCCGCAAGTTTGCCAAGGATCTTATAGGTGCTCAGATCGAAAACGACAATTGCTCCAGAACCTCCGCCATCGGTGATGAATCCGCGATTGAGCCGCGGCACCAGCGCAGTGCCGTGCGATTGCTTCAGGCCCGTAATGTCGCCAAGCACTTTGCCGGAGTCGAGATCGATTGCCTGTGCATGGGACGACCGCGTGACGAACAGGCGATTGTGGCTCGAGTCGACGGTCAGGTAGTCCCAGCCGCCATCGCCGCCAACGGGTAGTGTTTTCACCACGTGCCATGCAGACTGAGCCTGAAGAGTGGGCAGGGCAAGACATATCAGCAGCGCCAGCCGAAGAAGGTTTGTGTTCCGTGACATCAGTATTCTCCTTTAGATACAGGTGACGACGAACAGCATGCGCAGTGTGGGGATGCTCCATTAGATCGGAGACTGCTCGCTCGCAACAGCACGGTTGCGGGTCAACAGGAAGTACACCACCGGCGTGACAATCAGGCTCAGTGTCATCGAAATCGTCACACCGCCGATGATGGCGATCGCCAGCGGCTGCAGCATCTGCGAGCCGGCGCCCAGCGCAAACGCCAGCGGCAGCATGCCGCAGATGGCCGCGATGGCCGTCATCACAATCGGCCGCAGTCGCCGTTGTGCGGCATGCATCATGGCCACTTCCGCCGACTCGCCTTGCGCGCGATAGCGGTCGTCAGCATCAATAAGCAGGATGCCGTTCTTGGCCACAATGCCGATCACCATGATGAGTCCCATGAACGAAGCCACGTTGAATGTGGTTCCGGTCAGCAGAAGCGCCAGAATCACGCCGGAGATCGAAAGCACTGATGAAGTCAGAATCGCCACCGGAGCAGGGAAGTTGCGGAACTCCACCAGCAATACGCCGAACACGAGTGTCAGCGCCAGCAGCAGCACACGCAGTAGATCGCGGAATGATTTTTGCTGCTCTTCATACGTGCCGCCGTAGGTCACATGGACTGAAGGCGGAAGGTGCAGTTGCTCGACCGTTTGCTGCACCTTGGTCATCGCGCTGCCTAGATCGGAGCCCTCCAGCCGCCCCGTGACCACCACCATGCGCTGCAGGTTCTCGCGGCGGATCTCGTTCTGCGGCGGCAGCTGTCGGATTGTTGCCAGCGAACCCAACGATGCCATGTGTCCGGTGCCACTGTTGAACACCGTGTTCTGAATCGTGTCCAGGGATGCGCGATGCTCTTCACCCATCCGTATGCGAATTGCGTACGGGCGTCCATTGGCAATCAGCGGATCGGCAGCCGGCAGGCCGTCCAGAATTGCACTCGCATCCTGGGCCACTTCAGCTGGCGTGAAACCCATGCGCGAGGCCAGCGAAGGATTCACTTGGAAGTTCGTCGCCGGGCTGCTCATGGTGTTTTCAACGCCGTTTTCCACGTCTACCACGCCTGGTATCTTCTCAATCGCATCGCCCACCCGCGGCCCCAACTCGTGCAGCAGCGTCTCATCCGGCGAGAAAATCTTGATCTGGATCGGCTCCGGTGCGTTCGAGAGATCGCCAATCATGTCCTGAAGAATCTGGATGAACTCCACGTCGAGCTCAGGCTCTGTTGCCTTGATCTGCGCTCGTGCATCGGCCATGATCTCGTCGATACCACGCGAGCGTTTGGCCTTCAGCCGGACCGTGAAATCGCCCGTGTTGGCTTCGGTCACGGCAGCCAGTCCCATCTGCAGGCCTGTACGGCGCGATGTGCTTTCCACCTCTGGCATCGACCACAGAATGCGCTCCACGTGAGCCAGCACGCGGTTGGTCTCCGTCAGCGAGCTGCCCGCAGGCATGATGTAGTCGAGGATGAATCCGCCTTCGTCCATCTCCGGCAACAAGTCAGAGCCCAAAGCCCGGTAGCCGAGCCAGGCGCCTGCAGCCAGCACAAGACACGCCGCGCCAAGCATTGCTGGCCGCAGTAGAGCCCAGCGAATCACTGTTCGATGCACACTGAGAATCCTCTCCAGCAGCTTACCCGCACCATGATCACTATGATCGCGCGCGCCGCGCTGCTCGTGGAGCAGCAGGTAGCTCAACCCCGGCGTCCACGTCAGTGCAAGCAGCAGCGAGGTCAGCAGCGCTGATGCCATCGTGATTGCCAGCGCGCGGAAGAAGCTGCCCGGCACGCCGTTCACCCACACCAGCGGCAGAAACACCACCACAGGCGTCAGCGTTGAGCCGATGAGAGGAATGGTAATTTCCTTCAGCGCCAGCTTCACTGCTTGGGTACGCGTCTCGCCCTTGTCGTAGTGCATCACGATGTTCTCGACCACGACAATCGCGTCGTCGATCACCAGACCGATCGCCGCCGCCAGTCCGCCGAGGGTCATCAGGTTGAAGCTCTGGTCGAGCAGCTTCAACACGACAATCGTGGAGGTGATCGTGACCGGGATGACCATCCCCGCAATGAGCGAGGAAGTCCAGTCCCGCAGGAAGAAGAACAGAATGCCGCAGGCCAGAATCAAGCCAATAAAGATCGCGTCTCGCACGCTCGAAATGCTGTCGCGCACCAATTGTGACTGATCGTAGAACGGCGTGACGTGCACACCCGGCGGCAAACTCTTCTGCAACTCCTTCATCTGCACTGCCACTGCATCTGCCACGGCCACTGTGTTGCTTGCCGGCTGCCGTGCGATGTTAATCAGCACTGCGGGCTTGCCGTTCGAAGTCACTGACGTCCAAACTGGCTCCACCGATTTCTCAATCACGGCCACATCGGCAAGCCGTACCGGTGCCCCCGATGCAGTCGTCTTCACCACCAACTGCGCAAGCCCCTCGGCGTCGTGTACCTGCGAGCCCACCAGACCGAGCACCAGCTGGTGACTCTCCTCGTAGAGCCCGGGAGACTCCACGATGTTGGAGGCTTGGATGGCATTCGAGAGGTCGGTGATCGTCACGCCAGCGATTGCCATCTGTGCGAGGTTTGGCACCACGTGAAACTCCGGCACCTGCCCGCCCTGCACCACTACAGTGCTCACGCCGGCCACGCGGTTCAGCGGCGGTTTCAGCTCATATGTCGCGATCTCCCAAAGCTGCGTCTGCGGAACAGTATCCGAGGACAAGCTGTAGCCCAAGATGGGAAATGTAGCAAAAGTGAGTCGGTTGGTGGTGATGTGCGCAGTGGCCGGCAGCGTCTGCGCCACCTTGCTCACCGCCGCATCCACCAGTTGCAACTGGCGGATCATATCCAGATTCCAGTCGAAGAAGATGCTTACTTCCGCCGAGCCGCGGCTGGTGATCGACCGCACGGTCTGCAGGCCCTGCACGGAGTTCACTGCATCTTCGAGCGGACGAGTGATCGTCACCTCCATCTGCTCCACCGGCATCGCGCCAGCGTCCACGCCGATCACCACGCGCGGAAAGTTCGTCTCAGGGAAGACCGAGATGGGCACCTGCAGTGCGAGATAGATTCCCGCCACGGTTAGCACCACGGCGAAGAAGACAATGGGCCGCACCCAGCGCGTCAGCCAGAAATGTTGTTTCGCCCCGGTTTCAGGCTGCAGTGAGTTCGCAGGCATCACTTTTCTCCTTCTTTGCCTGCGGCGGGCTTGTCGTCGCTGTCTGAGTCCGCCGGACCGGCCTTTACCTTCGTCCCATCATCCAGTCCGAATGCCCCCACGGTGATTACCCGGTCAGAAGGTGCGAGACCGCTCAACACCTGCACGTCTTCGCCATCCGACACGCCGAGCTTTACTGCCTTGCGATGCGCTGTGCCGTCTGCGCCGATAACCAGCACAGCCGTGCTGCCATCCTGTGCTGTCAACACAGCCGTGTGCGGAATTTTCCATGCCAGCGCAATCGTCTGCGTTGTGATCAACGCCTTGACCGGTGTGCCCGCTTTTAAAGCTCCGCTACGGTTATCGATCTTCAACCACACCTCCACCGTGGTACTGCCGGGGTCCAGAGCCGGGCTGATCAGCGAAACATAAGCCTTCACTGCTGCATCCACTCCGGGAACACGCACTGCTGCTTCGTCGCCGAGCTTCATCTGCTGCGCCACTCTCTGAGCGACGTGCGCCTTTGCCAGCAGGGACGAAGTGTCCATCACGGTGATCAGCGGCGCACCGGCTGCTGCCGTCTCGCCTGCAAACAGCGGTCGATCCGTCACCACGCCATTGATAGGGCTGCGAATCTCCGAGTAGTACACCTGTGCATCTGCGCCTTTCAGCTTGCCCTCGGCCGAGGTCAGCTGTCCCTGCGCTGCTTTCAGCGCAGCCTCACGGCTTACCTTCTTCATCGACTCGGCGTGCAGCAAAGCAGTCTGATGCGCAGCCTGCGCCTGCACCAGCGCCGCTTGTGCCGTATCCAGATCCCGGCCCGGAATCGCGCCTTCGGCAAACAGTTGCTTGCGACTCTTCACAATGCTTTCGTTCAGGTCGAGATTGGCCTTGGCCTGCGCCAGGTCCAGCTCGGCGCGTTGTGCATCTTCCGGAACCTGCGCCTTTGTCGTCGTGACATAAGCCGCCTGCGCGGCCTCGTACGATCCTTTGTTGTCCAGCGCAGCCGCACTCAAGTCGGCGTTCTCCAGGCTCGCCAGCAATTGCCCGGCCTTCACCTTGCTGCCGCGTTCCACATAGAACTTCTTCACTGGAGCTGTAATCTTCGGTTCCATTGCTGCCTGAGCGATCGGCGCCAAGACGGCATCGGCAGTCACCTGCTCAGAGATCGCGCCCTGCTCGGGCTTCTCCGCCTGCACTGTGACTTCAATCTCCGGCGCAGCTTCTTTCTTGCATCCGGCAAGAATCATCAGCGGCAGGACCAGTGAAACGATGATGGGACCAGCAACTGAACTGCGCAGGCTGAGTCGCCGGCGGTGGGCTGTCCTTTCGTGCGTAGCAATCGTAGGCATCACATCGCTCCTGTGAGAGTCTTCAAATTGGTTAGCGCAGACGCGTAGCGCACGCGGCCGTCCTCGCGCGCATTCGCAGCGCTCACATACGCGGTCTGGGCATCCACCACTTCCAGCACGGTGGCCTCGCCTCCGGTGTAGCGCATCTTTGTCAGACGCAGGCTTTCCGCCGCCGTCTGCTCACTCGCATCAAGCGAGTCCAGTTGATGGCGTGCCGCCACTGCCTCGCCATACACCTTCTCGAACTGCGCAATCGTCTGCCGTTGCGCTGCCGTCAGAGCCACGCGCGCCGCATTACGCCGAATCTCGCTCTGCTTAATCTTGTGCTGCGTGCCCAGCCAGTTCCATACCGGCAGGTCCACCGTCACGCTGGCAGAGTAGCCAAGGTTGCGCACGTTATCCGGCCCGTTGACGGCGAATTGCTCTGCATCGATGCCGTAGTTATAGTTCAGACCGATTGTAGGCAGATAGTCGGCACGTGCCGACAGCACGCCGGCGTCACTTTCGCGCAACGCGGCCAACGCACTCTTCAGTTCTGGATTGTTTGCTGCTGCAGCCTGCGCGTACTCGTCGCGGCTGCTCAGCGGTGCGCTCTCCTCCGCTTCGTCCACTGTGTAGGCCGTGCGCGGATCGGGAAAGAGCAGAACACCCAGTTCCAGCCGCGCGTTCATTGCCGTCAGTTGCGCGTCTTCCAGTTCACGCGCTCGCTGTTGGTCTTCCAACTGCGCCTTCACCACATCCGCATGCGCGGCCTCGCGCGCCTCTTCGCGCTTTTGCGTCAGGCTCAGGAAATCCGCAGCTTCGTTGTGCGCCTGCTCCGCGATATGGGCGCGATGGCCGGCATCAATCAGCCCGAAGTAGAGCCCGCTCACGGCAGACACCAGTCCACGCCGTGCAATCTCAAGCTCTGTCGCAGCACGCAGATCTGCGGCGGTTGCGCGGCGAATATCAGCCACCTGACCCAGCCCCAGCGTCGTCGCCACCATTCCCTGGCTCGTGTACTCGTGCACCGCATTGTTCGCTATAAAGCGCGGTGAAGTCGTGGCCCCCAGCGGCTGCGTGTAGAGTGCCTGGTTGTGAAACAGCACTGTAGGCAGTGGCGCCATGTGGGCCATCGTGCGGTCAATGTGCGCTAACTGGCTGTTGGCAGCCGCGGCAGCATAGTCCGGCTGGTTCTGCTGCGCTCTGCGAATGGCCTCGTCCAGCGAAATCATAACGGCAGCAGGAGCAACATCCGTCTGGCTCTGCAGCGCAGCGCAGCCCAGGCAGAGCAGAGCCGCAGCGGTTGCCCATGGAAGGAAGCAGCGTGGATTTGTCATAACAAGTCGATTCATTTCCATTACGTTTCTTCTCAAACAGCCATGCCCAAGTGACCATGAATTACGCCAATCTCTCCCTGGCGTCTGAGTCTTCAGGCGTAGTCAGCGACTGCCTGTAACCAGACAGTGCCCCGGCAGCGCGCCGTACCGCAAGAGAGAGTCCGGTCCAAACCAGCAAAATCGCACTCAGACAGGCAAGGGCTGCAATCGTCTGTCCTACCCATCCCAGTTCCTCGCCCGTGTGCAGAAACCGCGCCCAGGCTCGCAGCTTGCGTCCGGCGTTGTTGTCGCTGAACCGCTTTACAGATTTCACGCTGCCGCTCTGACGGTCGATCACCAGCTGCGTCGCCTGCTCCGGCTGCCCGCCCACACTCTTATCAACGTTGAGCGTCATCACTTTGTCTTCGGGTTTCGGCAGGCTGACCGTGATCATCTTCCAGGCCGGAATCTGCAGTTCTGCCGTCAGTAAGGCCTGGTTCAGACCCTGCGCCGTCGCCGCCTGAGCCCCTGCGCTGCTCGCTGCGCGGTTCGAGCCATTCCGCTGCGGACCGCCTTCTCCGCGCCATCCACCTGCCGGGGGCTGCGTCCCCGTCACCGTGTAGAGAAGATTCGATGCCCAGGGATACGAGATGACGACGCCCGTCAGGACCACACAGAACAGCGGAATCAGCGACCACACGCCGAGGGTGTGATGCCAGTTCCACTCGCGCGCTTTTCCCTTCAGCCCACCGCGGAACAGAACACGGCTCTTCAGGCTCGCCACGCTGAGCGACTTGGGAAGCCAAAGGAACGCGCCAGAAACCAGCAGGGAGAGAAATACCAGATTGGCGGCTCCCGTGATCCCGCGTCCCAGCGCGCTCCGCATGCCCAGCCCCAGTGAGCGATGCACCCGCTCCACTATGCCGAAGAAGGCGCGGCTGCTCTCCGAAGGCTGGCCGACGACTTCCGCTGTCCATGGATTCAGAAGCAGCGTCCGCTCGCGTCCATACCGCGCTTCAATGGCTGCATTCGGGGCGTTCCGCAATGCAAGTTCGGTAGGGACACCCTGGCCCCCGTCGCGCAGGTCCGCAATCACGGACTCGATCTGCAAATGAGGTGCCGCATCGGTGGGCCCTTGCAGAACCGCGGGCGCATCCACCCACGCATTGATTTGTCGCTCGAATGCCAACAGAAATCCCGTCAAGGACAAGACAAGGACCACAATGCCGGCGCAGACTCCTGCCGACAAGTGCAGCCAGAATAGCACGGTGCGAACCGACCTCATTCCCAGACCTCCCGATCATCAATGCACTCCTAGAGTGCCCGACGAATCTTAAAGAGGTCTGAAGATGGGAAGATTATTCAGGAAAGGTTGGCGGCGGGCAGTTGCACCGTAAATGCAGTTCCTTTGCCCAGTTCGCTCTGCACAGAGATTTCCGCGCCATGCTGCTTTGCAATCTGCGCCGCTAGCGAGAGGCCAAGACCTGCTCCTCCTTCGGCGCGCGAGCGGACCTTGTCCGCCCGCCAGAATCGATCGAAGATGTGGGGCAGTGC
>WSSedB1CaDRAFT_10000969_pt1 | contig 11559 bp, 7 predicted proteins | sample WetSurSB1Cattail_FD_9460 | JGI IMG/M metagenome (IMG submission 9460)
GCCGGCCTGCCCGCGGACGAGCCCCTCGCCTACAACTCCGTACTCACCACCGTGCGCATTCTGGAACAGAAGGGCTACGTCGGCCATCGCCAGGAGGGCCGCGCCTTCGTCTATCGCGCCTGCGTGGCCGAGCGCGAAGCCAGCCGCTCTGAAGTCCGCCACGTCCTCAGCCGCTTTTTCGGCAACTCCCGCGAGCAACTACTGCTCTCTCTACTCGGTGACGGCGACATCTCCCCAAGGGAACTCGAGCGCCTGAAAGAGGCGATCGCCCAGGCCGCGCCCGACGCCACGAAGGAGGACGAGTAATGCATCCATTTGACTCCTTCGCCCAGGCCGCCGCGCCCCTTGCCGTCGCCTCGTTCTGGCAGGGCATCGCCGTCGTCGTCGCGCTTGCCGTCGGTCTGCGTCTCGTTCCGCGCATCACTGCAGCTCAGCGCTTCGCTATCTGGACCGCTGGATTCGCCATCGCCGCCGCCCTGCCGTTCGCGCCTGCACTGGCAGCACGCTTCGCTTCTGCGCCCTCCCCCAATCTTTCTGCAGCTACTCCCGGCGCATGGCTCCAGCTCGATCCCCGCTGGACCCTCGCCATCGCCGGCCTCTGGCTCGCAATATCCGCCTTCCGCGCCGTTGATTTGCTCATCCACACCATCCGGCTGCGCAGCCTGTGGCGCTCGGCCCGGCCCGTCGACATGTCCCACGCCAACGCAGGTCGCCGCTTCGAAGTCTGCATCACCAGCCACGTGGACCGTCCGAGCGTCATCGGCTTCTTCGCCCCGCGCATCCTCATTCCCGACTGGCTCTTCGCCCGGGTCACTCCCGCCGAGCTCGATCAGATCGTGCTCCACGAAGCAGAGCACCTGGGCCGCCGCGACGACTGGACCAATCTCGCGCAGAAGCTCGCCCTGGTTGCCTTCCCGCTGAGCCCCGCACTCTGGTGGATGGATCGCCGGCTGGCCCGCGAGCGTGAGATGGCTTGCGACGAAGGCGTCGTGCGGATCACCCGCGCCCCGCGCGCATACGCCGCCTGCCTCGCCAGCCTTGCAGAGCGTGGTTTGGCCCGTCGCACTGAAGCTCTCTCGCTCGCAGCATGGCAGCGCCGTCCTGAACTGGTCGAGCGCGTCCACAGCATCCTGCGCAGCCGCCGCGCCCTCAACCCCATCGCCGCGCACACACTGCTCGGCGGTCTCGTCTGCGGACTGCTCGTTGTCTCTTTTGAACTGGCCAAGTGCCCACAACTCGTTGCTTTCGTGCCCGCGCAGTCCACGCCAGTCCTGAGTGCCGCCATGCACACAGGCTCCGCCGAGACGCTTGGCGACGCAGTCTACCGCCAACAGCCCCGCGCAGCGCAGCCCTATCGCGCCATCCCGACCAAGGCAGTTCTACCCGTCCGCAACAGCGCCGCGCATCCCGCAGTGCCCGCAGCAGCATCCGCTTTGGAACCCTCCGAGCAGCTCGCAGCTCTCAGGCATCCTGCTGACGCCGCTGAAGGCCAGCAGTGGATCGTCTTCACCGCCTGGGAGCAGGTTGAAACCGCCCAACTGTCCCCGCAAACCACGGCCGACTACGACGGTACCGCAGATGCCGTATTCCGGACTGCGCAGCCCGCTGGCCGCATCCGCGTCACCCAACTCATCCTGCGCGTGCTGCCCCCGAATTCTCGTGCTTCTCAGCCCACCGCCGTCCCCCTCGGCAACGGCTGGTTCGTGATCCAACTTTAACCATCGATGTGTCAAACGGAGAGAACACTCATGACCACAACAACTAATTCATTAATTGCAAAGCTGAAGAAGTTCGCTCTTCCCGCCTCCGGCACTGCCGCTCTCGTTCTCAGCGGAGCGCTCCTGCTAAACCACAGCTCTGTCCACGCCGCCAGCAGCGCCAACGGTGCTACTCCGCTCGACGACTCAAGCGTTTCCTCACTCGTTGCCCTCGATAACGCCGTTGAGGCTGTCGCCGCCCGTGTCACGCCCGCCGTGGTGAATGTCTCCGTCACATCGCGCGGCTCTGAAGAAGCCGGCGACGACGACGGTCAGCAGCAGGATCAGGACCAGGGCATGCAGAACATTCCGCCCGCCTTCCGCTTCTTCTTTGGCCCACAGGGCCACGGCCAGCAACAGCAGCCGCAGCTCCAGCGCGGCATCGGCTCAGGAATCATCCTCACGCCAGACGGCTACATCCTCACCAACAACCACGTCGTCGACGGCTCCATCAAGATCAACGTCACCCTTGATGATCGGCGCGTCTTCCCCGCCAAGCTGGTTGGTGCTGACAAACTCAACGATCTGGCGGTGATCAAGATCGACGCCAAAAACTTGCCCACCATTGGCTGGGGCGACTCCACTCAGCTCCATCCGGGCCAGACCGTGCTCGCCTTCGGCAGCCCCTTTGGCTACTTCCAGTTCTCTGTCACCCGCGGCATCGTCAGCGCACTCAACCGCCCCAACCCCTACACCGATGATCCGCGCAAGCCCGGTGACTTCATCCAGACCGACGCCGCAATCAATCCCGGCAACTCCGGCGGCCCGCTGGTGAACGCCCGCGGCGAGCTCATCGGCATCAACACCTTCATCATCTCGGGTTCGGGCTCATTCGCTGGCGCCGGCTTCGCCATCCCCTCGCAAATTGCCCGCTCCACAGCCGAATCCATCATCAAGACCGGCGAAGTGCACCACGGTTATCTCGGCATCACCATGAACGACGTGACGCCTGAGAACGCCAACTTCTTCAACCTGCCCGACGCCACCGGTGCCATCGTCGCCCAGGTCACGCCCGACTCGCCTGCCGGCCATGCCGGCCTCAAGCAGGGCGACGTGCTCCGCGAACTCAACGGTAAAAAGATCGTGAATGGCAGCGCCCTGCAGGTGGCGGTCTCGCAAACCAACCCTGGCACCGCCATCAACCTCGGCATTCTGCGCGACGGCAAACCTGAGACCCTGAAGCTCACCGTCGGCGAGTTCCACAAGGAAACCGAAACTGCATCCAGCAACAACGGCGGCGATGCCAAGCACGGCAGGCTCGGTCTCACCCTGCAGAACGTCACACCCGACATCCGCGCCCAGCTCCACCTGCCAGACCAGCTCAACGGTGCCGCCGTCGCGGCTGTCCGTCCGGCCAGCCCCGCGGATGACGCGGGCCTGACCCCCGGCGACATAATCCTAGAAGTCAACCGCAAGCCCGTCCAAGACGTCGAAAACTTCGCCGACCAGGTACACAACGCTCCAGCCGGCAAGGACGTGCTTCTCCTCGTCTGGTCCCGTGGCGGCACTACCTACCGCGTAGTCCACGCCGCCCAGGACAAGGAAAGCGGCTTCTAACCTCGCCCTTACGCCTTCCACCCTTTCCGCAGCACGATTGCGGAAAGGGTGGACAACCCTTTCGCAGAAAAAGCTTTAAGCTCCGCCCCCCAATTTCGGACCAATTTGGTTGCATTTCTCCTCATCCCCTGCAATCATCTAATGCATGGACCGTTGCTCCTGTTGTCGCTTCTGTATGCCGCCTCGCGCGCACCGGTGACCTAGGTCCGACTTGATCCGCATCTCAAGGTTTCCGATGAGCCCGCGAACCAGCCCAAGCTGACGCGGGCTTTTTCCATCTGTCAAAAGAGGTTCTATGGACCAGGCAGTACCCGCAAAAGAAACCAAAGCCCAGCGCTCCGAACGCCTCAAGCTCGCCAAGAACCCATGGAACGCCTTTGATGAAGTACGCCAGTTCGCCCGTGGGGGCCGCTCCAGCGTCCTCCCCGAGTGGGCCTCTTTCTACTTCAAGTGGTGGGGCATCTACACGCAGGGCGACGGCTTAGGCGCTACCGGCGGCAAAGGGGGTGAAGGCATCACTTCTGACTACTTCATGATGCGCATCGGCATCCCCAATGGCATCCTCTCAGCGCACCAGCTGCGCACCATCGGCGGCCTCACCCGCAATCATGCACGCAACCTGGCTGATATCACCGTACGCCAGGCTATTCAGCTCCACTGGCTCACCATCGAGGCTCTGCCTGAGGTTGTCGACGCGCTTGACGCCATCGGCCTCTCGCCCAAAGGCGCTTGCGGCGACGTGGTCCGCAATGTGACCGGCTGTCCGCTCGCCGGCATTGCAGCCGACGAAGTGCTGGACGCCTCGCCCATTGCCATCGAGGCCGCGCACGTGCTCACGGGCAATCCCGAGTTTTACAACCTGCCCCGCAAGTTCAAGATCTCGGTCACGGGCTGCCCCTCCTGGTGCTCCCACCCGGAGATCAACGACATCGGTCTCACACCTGCCAAGCGCAACGGCCAGGTGGGCTTCTCTTTGCGCGTAGGCGGCGGCCTCTCCAACGAGCCGCACCTTGCCCTGCGCCTCAACGCGTTCCTGCTGCCCCACCAGGCCGTGCCCGCCATCCAGGCCGTCGCCGAAATCTTCCGCGACCAGAACGGTCTGCGTGAGAGCCGCGACCGAGCCCGCCTGAAGTACCTCTTCATGAGGGAAGGCTGGACCGCCGAGAGCTTCCTCGCCGAACTGCAATCGCGCGTCGATTTCTCCATCACGCCCGCAGGCGACGAACTGGTGCCGAGCGATGTTTTCCGCGATCACGTCGGTGTGTATCCTCAGCGCCAAGCGGGCCTCAGCTACGTGGGCGCCACGGTACTGCGCGGCCGCCTGACAGGGGAGCAACTGGAAGCCGCCGCCGAACTCTCCGAGCGCTTCGGCCAGGGCGGCCTGCGCACCACCGTCTCGCAGAACCTCATCTTCCTCGACGTTCCCAACGCCAAGACCGGTGAGTTGGTCCGCGAGCTCGGCCAGATCGGCCTCTACGTGGAGGCCAGCAACTTCTGGCGTGGTACCGTGGCCTGCACCGGCACCGAGTTTTGCAAACTCGCCATCACTGAGACCAAGGGCTTCGCCCGCTGGATCGTCGACGAGCTCGAAGACCGCGTGCCACAATTCGACCAACAGCTACGCCTGCACGTTACCGGCTGCCCCAACGGCTGCGGGCAGCATTGGATCGCCGACATCGGCATCGAAGGCAAGAAGATCAAGCACGACGGCAAGCTCACCGACGCCTACTACTTCTGCCTCGGCGGCGCCGTCGGCCAGTTCTCGAGCGTCGCGCGCCCCGTCGGCTATCGCTGCCTCGCCACGCAGGTGCCTGAATCCATCGAGCGCTTGCTGCACCACTACCTCGCCGGCCGCACCGAGAATGAAAACCTCCGCGCATGGTTCGCACGCCACACCAACGACGAACTGCGCGCGCAGCTCGCCGGAGAAGCCCTTGCGGCCGCCGAGCGCGACCTGCCCAGCGGCCGCGTACCGCACGCCGTGGCGGAGTAGCCATCTATGCGTCTGCTGCCCAACTTTCTCAAGCTCGATAACCGGCCCGGCCTTCTGGTCGGCGCAGGCACCGTCGCGCTCGACAAGGCCGGCAGCCTGCTCCAAACCGGCCTGCGTCTGCGGGTCGTAGCCCCACAGGCACAAACGGAAATCCGCCGCCTCGCCGCAGAAGGCCAGCTTGAGTGGATCGAGCGAGCCTTCGAGCCTGGCGATCTCGACGGCAACTTCGTCGTGATCGCCGCCACCGATGATCCGGCAGTCAACACCGCCGTCTATCAGGGCGCGCTCGAGCGCGGCATTCTCTGCAACTCCGTCGACGACATCCCCAACTGCGATTTCTTTTTCGGATCTGTCGTCCGCCGCGGCGGCCTGCAGATCGCTATCTCCACAGCCGGAGAAAGTCCCGCCCTCGCACAGAGCCTGCGGCGCGAAATCGACGAGCAGCTACCCGCCGACCTCGGCCCCTGGCTCGCTCAGCTCGGTGAGCTGCGTCGTGAAGTCCTCGCCACGCATCCGCGCAGCGAAGAACGCAAGCTGCTACTGCACCAGCTAGCCCAGCGCCAGCTCTGCGACTCAACCACATGCCCCTCGCGACAGCTCGCGCGCGCTCCGCTCGAACCCGGCAAGGTTCATCTCGTCGGCGCTGGTCCCGGCGACCCCGACCTGCTCACCGTCAAAGCCCTCCGCCTCATCCAGTCGGCAGCCGTCATCCTACACGATGACCTTGTGCCGCCCGCTATCCTCGCACTGTCCACACCCACCGCAGAGATCGTCAACGTGGGCAAGCGCTGCGGCTCCAAGAGCATCACGCAGGAAGAGATCCACGCGCTCATGATCGAGCGTGCACGCGCCGGCCGCAGCGTCGTCCGCCTCAAGAGCGGCGACCCGCTGTTGTTCGGCCGCGCCACCGAGGAAATGGCCGCGCTCACTGAAGCCGAAGTCCCATTCGAAATCGTCCCCGGCGTCAGCGCCGCCTTCGCCGCGGCCGCCGCAGTGGGCTGCTCTCTCACCAGCCGGCACGCCGCCTCCAGCGTCATCTTCTCCACCGGCCACCACGCGCAGTCGCACGACCACGCCGACCTGCCCGGCCGTGAGAGCTCAACGCGCGTCGTCTACATGCCCGGCCGCGATCTCCGCCTACTTGCCATCGAGTGGCTCAGCGAGGGTCTGCCGCCCGAACTTCCTTGCGCCCTCGTCTCCCACGCAGGCCAGCCTGGACAGCAGGTGGTTCACACCACGCTCGGCGCACTCCATGATGCGGCACACGTCCCCGCGCCCAGCCTGCTGCTCGCCGGATGGGCTATTGGGCGCTCCGCAGATGCACAAGCTGCTGCTGCGGACAGCGCCGCACTTTCGGCCTGATCCCTTCACAATTCGGGCAATCCTCCTGGGCCTCGCCCACGGCGCCGCCCCCAGGCCTCCTGGAAGCTCCGCTGTTGCAAAAAAAGCCCCCAGCCTATTCAGACGCTTCCGCAACTCCTGCCTGCATTTCACCAAACCCCTGTGCCAAATCGATTAAGTTCTGCTAGCGTTATCCGTTGTATTCCGGAGACATTCATGCGCACTCGCACCCATACGACCACTCGCATTCTTCTGCTCTCTTGCGCCTTCCTTCTCAATCTGCTTCCTGCAGCGTGCGGCGGCGGCAGTGGTGGCTCCTCAACTTCGCAGCCCACCACCTACACGCTCACCGTCAAGTCCACTTCGCCCACCAGCGGCGTTTCCATCACCGTCTCTCCCGCAGACATCAACGGCTCCTCTTCCGGTTCCACATCGTTCACCCGCACTTACAACAAGGGTGCCACTGTCACCCTCACCGCACCCGCCACCTCCGGCTCCGGCATCTTCTCCGCCTGGAGCGGATGTACCTCGGCCACCACCGTCACCTGCACCGTATCCATGAATGCAAATACCGCGGTCTCGGCTGCCTATACATCTGCCACGATTTCTGTGTCACCCAGCTCGCCAACCATAGTGATCGGAACGCAAACGCAGTTCTCGGCCGCCGTCAGCCCGTCGGGCGCGCTCAGCAACTCGTTCACCTGGTCGGTCGCTGCGCCTTCCGGCAACACACTGAGTCCCGGCACCGTCTCCTCCGCTGGCCTCTACACCACGCCTTATCCGGCACCGGCCACCGTCACCGTTACGGCCACCAGCACGCAGGACAGTTCCATCTCAGGCAGCACGACCGTTACGCTGACCGCGCCCGCTGCTGCCGCCGGCCCCGTGCTCACCGTCGATGCAGCGAACCAGACACACGCCATCAATCCGCTCATCTACGGCATGAACGCCTGGACCCTTGCATCAACCACCGGAAAGGCTGCCAACATCTCTGTTGACCGCTGGGGCGGTGATGCCACGTCCCGCTATAACTACCTGCTCGACATCACCAACTCGGCTTCCGACTGGTACTTCGAAAACAACACCAGCGCCACTGGCGTTCAAGCCACCAGCGCGTTCAACCAGCAGGTCCAGAACGACGCAGCCATCGGGGCAAAGACCGTGGGCACCGTTCCAGTCCTCGGCTACGTCGCCAAAGACGGCACCTCCTGCAGTTTCCCCACTTCCACGTACCCCACGCAGGTTGCCTTTGATCCCTACAAGAGCTCCTGTGGCAATGGCCTTTATCCCGAGGGCACCAACGGCTGCACCTCGGCCTCCGGGTGCAACATCACCGGCATCGATCCCACCGCCACTTCTATCGCCGTCAACTCCAACTGGGCCGGCAACTGGGTCAGCTACCTTGTGAGCAAGTTCGGCAGCGCGGCCTCCGGCGGCGTGGCCATCTACGACTTGGATAACGAGCCCGCCTGGTGGGACGCTGTCCATCGCGACGTACACCCCCTGCCCTCCTCCTACGACGAGGTGACCAATAACGGCATCGCAACCGCAAAAGCCATTAAGACCGCCGATTCCACCGCCGAGGTCAGCGGACCCGTCGTCGACTACTGGTGGAACTACTTCTACTCAAAGAAAGACATCGAGAGCGGCTGGGGCTCCGGCTCGCCTTGCTGGCAGCCCTGGTCCAGTCCCGCCGACCGGAACGCCCATGGCGGCACTCCGTTCATCCAGTACTATCTCCAACAATTCAGAACAGCCGAAACCACTTACAGCAAGCGCCTGCTCGACTACCTTGATCTGCACACGTATTTTGCCGGCAGCTACAACGGCTCTTCGCTGGGCTTCGCTACGGCTGGTGACACAGGCGCGCAGCAGGCACGGCTCAACTCCACGCGCGTCTTCTGGGACTCCACCTACACCGACCCAAACTACCCGCAGCCCAACTACACTACCGACACCAACTACACCTCAAGTTGCAGTGTCCCGCTTCAGGCACCCGAACTGATTCCGATGATGAAGAACTGGGTCAACGCCGACTATCCCGGCACCAAGCTCGCCATCACCGAGTACAACTGGGGCGCACAGGAGCACATCAACGGCGCTCTCGCCCAGGCCGACATCCTCGGCATCTTCGGCCGCGAGGGCCTCGACCTCGGCACCCTCTGGGGCACCCCCGACCCCTCCACCCAGATCCCCGGCCTCATGGCCTTCGAAATCTACCGCAACTACGACGGCGCCAATTCCACGTTTGGCAACCAGGCGCTGGCCTCCACCAGCTCTGACCAAAGCCGGCTATCGATCTACGGCGCGCTGCGCACGGCAGATAACAAGCTCACCATCGTCGTCATCAACAAGACATACGGCGACCTGACCTCAACGCTCTCGTTCGACAACTTCACACCCAACGGCGCGGCGCAGGTCTACCTCTACTCAAACGCCAACCTCAACGCCATCGTTCAGCAGTCCGCCCTCACCGTCATGCCGCTCTCCGGCAGCGGAACAGGCAGCACCCTGACCGCCACTTTCCCTGCGCAGTCCATCACTCTACTGGTCGTCCCGCAGTAAGAGCCGTACATGCTACATGCCCCGTGGCTCAACCCACGGGGCATACACCGCAGCCTTTATACTGGAGTGTTTGCAGCCCATTCATGGCGCACAGGAGCACTCCTTGGCACAGGCGGAAATCGGCATCATCGGCGGCAGCGGACTCTACTCCATGCCCGGCTTCACCAACCAGCAGGAAGTACGTGTGGAAACGCCCTTCGGTGATCCCTCTGACGCCTTCGTGCTCGGCGAGCTCGAAGGCCGCAAGGTCGTCTTTCTGGCGCGCCACGGCCGTGGTCACCGCATCCTACCCTCCGAGCTGAACTTCCGCGCCAACATCTACGCCATGAAGAAGCTCGGAGTCGAGCGCATCCTCTCCGTTTCTGCCGTCGGCTCGCTCAAGGAAGAGCACAAGCCCACCGACTTCGTCGTCCCCGACCAGTTCATCGATCGTACCTTCCATCGCACGTCCACCTTCTTTGGAGACGGAATAGTCGGTCACATTGCCTTCGGCGATCCCGTCTGCGCCACCGTCGCCAAGACCGCCGCCGAAGCCTGCGCCACCGCCGGCGTTGCCGGAAAACTGGGCGGCACCTACGTCTGCATGGAAGGCCCGCAGTTTTCCACCCGCGCCGAGTCCAACCTCTACCGCAGTTGGAGCGCCGACGTCATCGGCATGACCAACCTGCAGGAGGCCAAGCTCGCCCGCGAAGCTGAAATCTGCTACGCAACCGTGGCCATGGTCACCGACTACGACTGCTGGCGCGAAGGCCACGATGCCGTCACCATCGAAGAGATCGTCGCCGTCCTCCACCAGAACGCCGCCAACGCCGCCAAGGTGGTCAAAGCCGCCGTCGCCGGCCTGCCCGCCGAGCGCAAATGCGCCTGCGCCACCGCCGCCCAGTTCGCCGTCCTGACGCAGCCCGATGCCATCCCGGCCTCCACAAAGGAAAAGCTCAAGCTGCTCTTCGGCAAATACCTAGGCTAGACACCTGTGGTACAGCACATGCCTTCGGTCGGCCGCGCAAGAAACTGGATGCGGGATCGAACCGAGCGGCACATGTTTTTGTAGGTTTGGACCTCGAAAGGAACTTGCATGGCCATCACCGTCGTAGGCAGCGTAGCCTTTGACAGCATTGAAACCCCGGCAGGCCGCCGTGATCGCTGCCTGGGCGGCGCCGCCACCTACTTTTCCCTGGCCGCCAGCTTTTTCACCGACGTGCGCGTCATCGCCGTAGTCGGTGAGGACTTCGGCCCCGCCGAGCAGTCCGTCTTTGAAGCCCGAGGCATCGACACGCAGGGCATTGAGCACGCCGACGGCAAGAGCTTCTTCTGGGAAGGTTCCTACCTCGAAAACCTGAACGAGGCCAAGACCCACGCGACCGAGCTGAACGTCTTCGGCACCTTCGACCCCAAGATCCCCCCGGCCTATGGCGACTCCGACTTCCTCTTCCTCGCCAACATCGATCCCGTCCTGCAGCGCCGGGTGCGCCAGGCCACGCCAAACGCCAAACTCGTCGCCGGCGACACCATGAATTACTGGATCAAGGACCACAAGCCCGCTCTGCTTGAAGTCCTGAAAGGCCTCGACATCCTGCTCATCAACGACACAGAAACACGCATGCTCGCCGGCAACCCTAACCTGGTGCAAGCCGCGCGCCACGTGCTCACCCTCGGCCCCCGCATGCTCGTCGTCAAGCACGGAGAGTACGGCGCGACATTGTTCCACAAATCCATTCCGAAGGGTCAGGAGTCAGAGAGCTTCCGCGCACCAGCCCTTCCGCTCGACGAAGTAACCGACCCCACCGGCGCGGGCGACAGCTTTGCCGGCGGATTCTTCGGCTATCTTGCCTCGCAGTCTGAACTCACGCCCGGCTCCTTCCGCCGCGCCATGTTCTACGGCTCCGTCATGGGATCCTTCGCCGTGGAGCGCTTCGGTACCGAGCGCCTTCAAGAACTCACCCGCGAGGAAATCGACCACCGTTTCCGCCTCTTCCGCGAGCTGACCCACCTTGACTGACGCACCCCGCAGCCGCGCTGAAAACCTCGCAGTCCTGGCCTCTTGTGCGGCTCTGTCCGTCGTCGCCGTCGCCTGGAGCTGGCAGCATCACGCGCTGCTCAACTACGGCGACGCCGTCGCGCACATGCAGATCGCGCGTCGCGTCTTCGACGGCCACAATCCCGGCTTCCGTCAGCTCGGCTCCGTGTGGCTGCCTCTGCCGCACCTGCTCCTCATGCCCTTCGTTGCTGTCTACGCGTGGTGGGCCAACGGCTTCGCCGGGGTCATCCCGTCGGCGCTCGCCTACCTCGCTGGCTGTGCGGGCCTCTATCGCCTCGCGCGCCGCTGGCTCGCACCTGCCGCCGCCA
>WSSedB1CaDRAFT_10000970_pt1 | contig 11558 bp, 9 predicted proteins | sample WetSurSB1Cattail_FD_9460 | JGI IMG/M metagenome (IMG submission 9460)
TAAGAAAATGCAGGTTCATGGCGCCAGCTCAGGCGGCAGGCCGCGGCTTCACCGGCCGCGCCAGCCACGTCACCAGCAGTGCGAACAATAGTCCGCCGACTGTGAACTTCAGCGCCACCGGCGCATGCGACGGTGAAAAGAACCCTTCCAGAATCCCCGCCACTGCCAGCATCGGAATCACGCCCGAAATCAACCGCGACGCTTCCATGCCGCCCTGTGCCACCGAGTCTTTCCACCCCAGTGCACCTGGGAAGAGCATCGCGTAGCCCAGCCGGAAGCCTGCTCCACCCGCGATCAGAATTGCTGGCAGCTCCAGCGCGCCATGCGGCGCAACAAAGCTCCACAGCGCCACCGACATGCCGTACTGGTGACACGCCGCACCAATCACACCCAGCATCATTCCGTTCACATAAAGATAGAAGAACGTGCCCACGCCGAAAACAATTCCGCTGGCGAAGGTCACAAAGCTGACGGTGAGGTTGTTTGTCATGATGTAGCTTGACGCCATCGGCGCCACGCTCACCACCGACTCGGTCCACATCTGGTGCCGCTCCATTGTCGCAATCATTCGCGGCCCAACAAAATGACGCATGAACTCCGGTCGCGCATTCGTCACCGCTGCTCCCACCACGCCCCACGCTACCGATACCAGCACTGAGGTCAGCACAAACTTCCACTGTCTCTGAAACACCGCAGGGTACTCGTCGCGCAAAAACAGGAACAGTGTCTTCAGATTCGTCTTGCGGCCGGAATAAATGATATGGTGAGCGCGAGCCAGCAGTTGATTTACGTGCTCGGCATAGGTCCGTGCCGTCGCATCCTGGCGTAGCACGGAGAGGTCCGCGGCCACCTGCCGGTAGAGCAACGCCAGCTCCTGCAACTCCGCGCGCGAAAGCTGACCCAGGCCGCTCTGGTTCGACTGCGCCAGCAGCGCCGCCAGCCGGTCCCAATGGGGCCGTCGCCGGGCAATCCACAAATTGGAGAGAATCTGGGGCATGGACCGGAATTCAGATCAGCTTAGCATCGACACACCCGAACTGGTCGCCATCCAGATGCCTCTTGCCGGCATCGGTAGCCGCTTCATCGCCATCCTCATCGATACGCTGATATGGGGCGCTGGACTCGTCGTGCTCGGTCTGGCGCTGTGGGCCTTCCAGCCTGCGCTGCGCGCCTTCTCCACGCTGTCGTACCAGTGGGCCGTGGCGTTGTTTACCTTCGCCCTCTTCCTGCTGAACTGGGGCTACTTCACGCTGTTCGAGGCCTTCGCCAACGGCCGTACCCCGGGCAAGCGCATCGCGCGCATCCGCGTGATCCAGCGCTCCGGCCGCGCCATCGGACTCTTCGAGTCCATGGCCCGCAACTTTATCCGCTATATCGACCAGATCCCGTTCTTCTATGCAGTCGGCGTCATCTGCATGTTCGTTACCCGCCAGCACCAGCGTCTCGGCGACCTGGCCGCCGGTACTCTTGTGGTTTGCGACCGCGAACAAGAGAGCCCCCTCTGGGGCGAGACCGGCGCCCGCACCTTCACAGCGCCTTCCTTTGCCCCGGCCGCTTCGCTACCTGAGCCGCAGGACACCGTGGTCCTTCCCTCAGCCGGCATTGCCCGCCTCACCCCCGCTGACCTCGAAGTTCTGGAAAGCTTTTTCTCCCGCCGGCTCGATCTGCCGCTCGAAACCCGCCGTCAGCTCGGCCAGCGCATCGCTGGCGCCCTTCAGGCCAAATCCGGCCTCGAAGTACCACCCGACGTCAGTGTCGAAACCTTCCTTGAGGCCGCCGCTCGTCAGCTGCGCGACCTCGCCCGTCTGCGCTAGACGACTTTCCCGTAATCTTCGCCTGCTTCGAGGGAACTCCGGCAGATCCTTGCTCAATCACGAGTTAGCGGAAACACCATGCCGGCCAGACTGTCCATCCAGGCTCCGCCTGTAGATTGCACTGACGTTTTCCTTGACAACGGTCAATTCCGCGTCATTTAATGGCTCCCGGCTTCGTGACAGGGGCCGGTTTGCGCAACGAGGTAAATCGTTAGTCTTGTCGTACTGAAACGTTTAACCGTGAGAATTCTAAATTGCGTATTTCCGGTGTAAGACGTCTTCCATTCATTGGAGAAAACCCAGTTCGAAACCGCCTTTTCGGGCCTGCAGCACAGCCCTCGAACAGGAGAAATTGAGCATGGTGCTGCACCGGCGTTCTGAGGAGCACGTCGGTTCAACTTGGAGCGCAGCAAACCCCGCAACCCGGCAGATTCGACGCCGGCGAACCGCCCCGAAGCTCAATGGCGGCATTCGATGAAGACGGGAAGGTAAATCAGGGAGTCACCAAGTAAAGGGATTTTCTTCTTGACATTCCTTGATTCACGCGCATTAAATGGCTCGGTCGCAAGGCAGGACCAGCTGGAAAATCGATGTACGAGCGCATTTCCGGTTCCGGCACTACCGCAGCTGTCATGTTACCCCGCATCAGCGGTGCGGCAGACGGCTGTTTGTGTTCCCGGCGGCATCAGGCCCTACCACAGGGCGCATCTGGGCGGAATCAGTTTGATTGCGAGCGTTGCACCGGTTTTCAAGTGCGTCACTTCCAGCTTCATGTCCCACAGACGGGGAGCGACAGCAACAACAAAACAAGAAAGACTTTTCAAAAGGAAGGTCACATGAGACAAGCGAAATACAGGTTCCTTCTGTTGCCCTTGATCTTCGTGCTGGCAAGCGTGGCAGCACTCGCGCAGGCCAACGCGGATCTCACGGGCATCGTTACGGACCAGACAGGTGCAGTGGTTCCCGATGCAAAGATCGTGATCACTGATCCGGCGACTGGGAATACCAAGTCAACCGTCACAGGTGCGACCGGTCTGTACAACATCTCCGGTCTGAACCCTGCCAACTACAACATGAAGATCACAGCCAAGGGCTTCCAGAGCTTTGCGCAAACCGGTATCGTGGTGAACGTCTCCTCGACCGTGCGCGTAGACGTGAAGCTCACTGTCGGCGCCGAGTCGCAGACAGTCACCGTCGAGGCCGACGCACTCGCTGTGCAGGCTGACTCCAACGTTGTCAGCTCCCTTATCAGTTCCGAGCAGATCAGCCAGATCGCGACGGAAAACCGCAACTTCGCCGCCCTCGCGGCACTGGGTCTGGGCGTCAGCTCGGCCCTGCCTGACAGCAACACGCCGACCTCCGTGGCGGCCAACTTCACCATCAGCGTCAACGGTCTTCGTCAGAGCCACAACATCTGGCTCATCGACGGTGGTGAGGCCGATGACCGCGGCGGCGCCGGCGGCATGGACATCATGCCCTCTCAGGATGCGATCGCCGAGTTCACGATGATGACCTCGAACTATCCTCCGGACTATGGCATCTCTTCGGGCGCTACCATGAGCCTTTCGCTCAAGAGCGGCACGCAGAAGTTCCATGGCACGCTCTGGGAATTCAATCGCACCCCGGCCTACAACGCCTCGGATCCGATTGCACATAGCAAGACCAACGTCCACTACAACATCTACGGGTTCAACCTCGGCGGCCCGGTTTTCATTCCCAAGACCTACAACACAGACAAGAGAAAGACCTTCTTCTTCTGGAACGAAGAATGGCGCAAGATCTTGTCCGGTTCCGGCTCTAGGAGTGTGAACACGCTGAACAACGCGGACCGTCCGACGGCGGGAACTGACTTGGCCTATGTGCCTCCGGCCTCCGCCTCCGACACCAAACTCAAGGTTCCCTCGGTTGCAACTGACACGTACTATGCAACCAACGTCCTCACGCCTCTCGGACTGGTCCCCGGCGCATTGCCCGGAGCCGCCGGTGGCTTCAAGCTCGACGCCAATGGCCATGCGGTCATTCCGCATCAGCTGTTCGACAACAACGGCATGCTCTACCTCCAGAGCGGCGCGATTCCGTTGGCAACGAATTCCTCTGATCAGGCCGTTTCCAATCCCGCCGTGCCCATCAGTGTGCGCGACGATGTGGTCCGCATCGATCACAACATCAACAGCAAGTGGACCATCCTGGGCCACTACATGCACGACTCTGTATCGCAGGGCAATGCCTCGCCGTTCCTTGGCTGGCTGTGGGCAAGCTACAACAGCATCACCAGCACCCTGTCCAACCCGGCGAACTCCGCGGCCATCAAGCTGAGCGGCACCATCAATCCTAACCTGCTCGTCGAAGCCAGCATCAACTACGACGGCAACACCATCGACATCACCAACAGCGCCAATGCGCAGCTGCCTCCCGGCTGGGTCAGCAATCCGCTTACCTCGTCGTTTGCCATCACGCGCAACGCGCTGCCCGGCATCAACTACATCGGACCCTACGGTGTGGCTGAGGACACTGGTTCCGCACCGTGGCACAATGCGGCCCAGGACTACATGCCCAAGCTCGACATCTCGTACACCATGGGCAAGCACGCCATGAAGTATGGGTTCAGCTACAACCGCTACACCAAGAACCAGCAGATCTTCGGCGACACGCAGGGCTACTACAGCTTCGGCCAGCTCTCCGGCGACAGCTTTATGGACCTGTTGATGGGTCTGTCCACTGGCTACAGCCAGTTCCAGGCTTCTCCCATCCGTCACTATGTCAACCAGACGCCTTCGGCCTATGTCCTCGACAACTGGCACGTGACGCCGCGCCTCACCCTGCAGCTCGGCCTTCGCTACGACGCCCTGCCACATGCCTGGGAGCGCAGCAATGCCGTCGCCAACTTCAACCCTGAAGACTTCGTCTCCAGCCAGACGCCAGTCTGGGATGGGAATTTGATCAACACCTCAACCCAGGGCCTGCTCACCTACAGCGGCGCTCAGTACTATGTCAACGGCATGGGTCTTGCCGGCCAGAACGGCTTCCCGCCGGGATTGGTCAACAACGACTACAAGACACTGCAGCCTCGCGTTGGCTTCTCTGAGGATCTCTTCGGAAACGGCAAGACCGTTCTCCGCGGCGGCTTCGGAACCTTCTATGAGCGCATGCAGGGCAACGATATTTACAACGCTGCCACCAACTCGCCGTTCGCCAACAACGTGAGCGTCAGCAACACCACCTTCAGTAGCCCTGGAGTTAGCTGGCACGATTTCGATTCCAACAACACCGGGCCTTCTGACATCGCAACAACGGGCGTGCCCGTGTTTGTCACCGGCGTGACCAGCCTGGCACACACCTACAAGGCCCCGGCCGTAGCTCAGTTCAGCCTGGGTCTGCAGCGCGAAGTGGCTCCCTCGTTGATCTGGGTCATCCAGTACGTCGGCAACATGGCGTGGCATCAGAACATTCAACGCCACATCAACAATTTCCCGGTCACCACGGATATGAACATCCGCTGCAGCGCGGGTGACGGCAGCGGCAACTATCCGAACGACGTTTGCCCGAATGGCAGCAAGCCGAGCTCTCTGGCCAATGCGAACGTATACCGTACCTATCAGGGATACGCCGACATCAACCAGCAAGAGAACACAACCAATGGAAACTACAACGGTTTCCAGACCGGCCTGCGCGTGCAGAACCGTTGGGGTCTGAGCGGCGAAATCGATTACACGTATTCGCACGAAATCGATTTGACCACGTATGACCTGAATGCCGTATCCAATCCTTGGAACCTGAAGTACGACAAGGGTTCCGGTGCACTGGATCGTCGTCACATCCTGAGCATCAACTACATCTACAACCTGCCCTTCTTCGCGAAGAGCACCGGACTGGCGCACTCCATTGCTGGTGGATGGACTGTGGCTGGTACGGTTCTCGACCAGACTGGCGTGATCATTGCCAACCAGGGCCCGGGCCTGTCCATCTCCTACGACAGCATCGGCCTGGGCGGCAACTACACCAACCGCCCGAACGTCGACGGCAAGGTCACCTATCCGAAGAAGTACAAGCAGTGGTTCAACACAGCACAGTTCAGCAACCCGGTTCCGGCGTGGCTGGGCGGTGCCAACCAGGGCTTCGGCAGCGCCCGCAAGGACGCGGTTGTTGGTCCTGGACGTGTGAACTTCACAACGTCCCTCTACAAGTCGTTTGCGATCAAGGAGCGGGCACACATCGAACTCCGCTTCGAGTCGTTCAACACATTCAACCATTTCGAGTGGAACGGCGTAGGCTCCTCGCAGGGTAACAGCCAATTCGGCCAGATCACCACTGCGTGGGATCCTCGTAACTTGGAACTGGGCGGCAAGTTCGTTTTCTAGCCCAACTCCTCAACCCAAGGGCGCGACGGGTTCTGCCTGCCGCGCCCTTTTTCTGTCTTTAGCCTTCCAGTTGCCCGCGGCTGCGCTAGCGAGCGACAATCGATAGCAACCGGCGCCGTAAGCGCCTAGGCTTCTCTTTGCATGCGGACTGCCGGCGCGGCCCGGCAGAAGGAAAAGGAAACGCGTGATCTCGCTGGCACACGGCTGGCTCCGTTTTGCATGGCTCGTGGTCGCGGCCAGTTCCCTGGCACAGACTCCGCAGCCTCCCACGCGCCAAACTGCGCTTGCCCTCGAACAGCAGGGAAAGTACGTCGAGGCCGAGGCCGCATGGACTGCAATCCTGAAGGCTCAGCCGCAGAATCCCGAGCCCTACGCGCAGATCGGTCTCATCGAGGCGCGCCAGCAGCGCTACAAGGAAGCGATACCCTATTACCGCAAAGCGCTCGCCCTCAACCCCGCCGTTCCCGGCCTGCGCCTGAATCTGGCGCTGGCCCTGTTCAAGGCCGGCGAACTGCAACAGGCCATTCCGGAGTTCGAGGCGTTGCTCAAGGCCGCGCCGCCCAACTCGTCCGACACTCAGCGTTGCACCGTCCTCCTCGGCATGTCCTATTACGGACTCGCACGCTATCAGGAGGCCGCACCCCTTCTACAGCAGGCCGCAGATCGAGATCCAAAGAACCTGCCCCTGCTTCTGACTCTCGCCCACAGCTATCTGTGGTCGAAACAGATGCAGAAGGTCCTCGACGTCTACCACCTGATCCTTGAGATTGATCCGGATTCAGCCGAGGCCGATATGATCGCCGGCGAAGCCCTCGACGATATGAAAGACAACGAGGGCTCAACAAAGATGTTCCGCGCCGCCGTGAAGGCCGACCCCAAGCTGCCTGACGTGCACTTCGGCCTCGCCTACCTGCTCTGGACGCAGAAAAAGTATCCCGAAGCGGTGCCGGAGTTTCAGGCCGAGCTGGCCAACGACCCGAACCACGAGCAGGCGCTTCTCTACCTCGGCGACACCTACATCCAGATGAATCGGTTCGCTGATGCTCAGCCTCTGCTGGAAAAAGTGGCCGCTCTTTCACCGGAGTTTGGCCTGGCGCACTTGGATCTCGGGATCGTTTTCATGGAGGCGGGCCACAACGACGATGCCCTGCGCGAGCTGACCCTGGCCGTCAAGCAAATGCCCGATGACGTGAACGTCCATTGGCGCCTTGGGCGGCTCTATCGCACCTTGGGTAGAAAAGATGAGGCTCGCGCCGAGTTCGATAAAGCAGCCTCTATTAACAAGGCCGCAGACGATGATCTTTACCAGAAGATCGCCAATGGCCGCAAACACTCGCCCGCAGCCGAGGCTCCCACAACGCCGGCGCCACAAACGCAGCCTTAGCAAGGCTGCGGGGCATGCTCGCCTTCAACCCTGGTTGTGCGGGTGCTGAGCATGCGCTGCTGCTGCCATCTCTTCTGCCAGCAGGTCGGCCAGCGCCCGTTCCGGGCAAATGTGGTGGGCTTCCAGCACGACCAACTCCTCTTCCGTTTCAACGGCGGAGGCAACCGTCATAAAGCAATACAGGCAGCGCGTGTTGTAGGTTCCGTTTTCGTTTTGGGTGTGGCTGTACATAGCGTCGGTCGCACCCCGTGCGATTTTTTGATCCTACGCAGATGCAACATTCTCAAAACGTGACCTGGATCACCTATCTGTGTGAGCGGCCGGGCGCTAGAAGGTCTCGCTCTGGTTTGGGTTCCGGCGCAGCTTCCAGCAGGCATCCAGTCCATCCTGCGCGAACAGCGAAACCGAGCACGCCTGCGCCTCACTTCCCTGGTCAACGAACTCCTGCTTGTTGCCCTTCAGCGGCACCACCACCATGTGATGCACTGTCACCGCGCTGTGTGGAGACCCGCGCAGCGCATAAACCGCCCAGTCGCCCAGGTAGAGCAGTGAGAATGCCGCTAGCACCACCGCCGCAGCGCGTCCCGTCCATCGCATCAGCAGACGCAGCATGACCTATCCCTCTCCCAACACCGGCATCTCCGGCTTCAGCGTCACTCCGGTCAGCTTGCGCCGCCTTGCCTCGGTAAGCAGAAAGTGGAGTTGCGCGGCAGCCTGCCTGTAGCTCAGTCCCTCTGTGCGAATATTCGAGATGCAGTTCCTGTCCGCGTCCGTGCGTCCTGGCCGCGGTTGCCACGTGATGTAAGCACCCAGCGAGTCCGGCGAGCTCAGCCCCGGTCGCTCGCCGATCAGCACCACGCACAACGCCGCGCCCAGCGCCTCGCCAATCGCGTCGCCCACCGCCACGCGCCCCTGCTCCACCACGCACACCGGCGCCATTCGCCAGCCACTCAGCTTCGGCAGCAGCGTGCGTAGCAGAGCCAGCACGTGCCGCTCCACCGCCAGCGCTGATAGCCCATCGGCCACCACCAGCACCAAGTCGTAGGGCTCCGGTTCCCGCAATGCCTTAAGCTCCGAAAGACTAGCCGCATCTAGCGTGCGGCCCAGGTCAGGCCGCTGCAGATACGTAGCGCGATCTGCAGCCTGCGACCGCATCCTCACAACTGCCGCGCCCGTGATACCTTCAATCTCCTTCGCCAATCCCGCCGCGTCCAGTCGCGCATGCACCGCGTCGCGCGCCATCGCATGCGCCCGCTGAAAATCCAGCTGGTCACGCGTCTGCTGGCTCACGCCTGTCTGTCCCAGCCCCACACGCGCCGGTGTCAACGCACGCAGCCGCGCAGCCCAGATACCTGGCGTGATTCCGCTCATGCGGGCAGTAGCCTTTCTGGCGTCCGCGCCTCAAGCTTCAGCCGACCGAACTCGTCTCCCTTCAGCCACGCCTCAAACTCCGGCGCCGGCCGCAGCCCCAGCACCTTGCGCACATAGAGCGCATCGTGAAAGCTCGTGCTCTGGTAGTTCAGCATCACGTCGTCCGCCCCCGGCACGCCCATGATGTAGTTCACCCCCGCCGTGCCCAGCAGCGTCAGCAGCGTATCCATGTCGTCCTGGTCAGCTTCTGCGTGGTTCGTGTAGCACACGTCGCAGCCCATCGGTAGCCCCAGCAGCTTGCCGCAAAAATGGTCTTCCAAACCGGCGCGCGCAATCTGTTTGCCATCGTACAGATACTCCGGCCCGATAAACCCCACCACCGTGTTCACCAGCATCGGCTCGAATCGTCGTGCCACGGCATAGGCGCGCACCTCCAGAGTCTGCTGGTCCACGCCGTGGTGCGCGTTGGCTGAGAGCGCCGAGCCCTGTCCGGTCTCAAAGTACATTATGTTCGTGCCTACCGAGCCGTCCGCGCACACCGCTCCGCGCCTCAGCGCGCGCCCGGCGTCATAGGCTTCCTGCAGCAGCGCCAGATTTACGCCGAAGCTGCGATTCGCGGCCTCGGTCCCCGCAATCGACTGGAAGATCAGGTCCACAGGCGCGCCCGCTTCCAGCGCGGCCAACTGCGTCGTTACATGCGCCAGCACGCAGCTCTGCGCGGGGATGTGAAACCGATGTCGCAGCGCGTCAATCAACTCCAGAAGTCGCACCGTGGCCGCCACGTTGTCGCCAGCCGGGTTGATGCCGATCACCGCGTCGCCCGAGCCAAGCAGCAGGCCGTCCAGCATCGCTGCGGCAATTCCGCGCGCGTCATCTGTCGGATGGTTTGGCTGCAGCCGTGCGCTCAGCCGTCCGGGCAGCCCTACCGTGGTGCGAAAGTGCGTTACCACGCGGATCTTCGCTGCCGCTGCAATCAGATCCTGCACGCGCATCAGCTTGCACACCGCCGCAGCCATCTCCGGCGTCAGCCCCGGGGCTAGCGCCGCCAGCCGCTCCGGTGTGGCCTCGTCGCTTAGTAGCCAGTCGCGCAGTTCTCCCACGGTCAGCGATCGCACTGGCGCAAACGCCGTCGCATCGTGCGTGTCCATGATGAGCCGCGTAACCTCATCCTCTTCGTAAGCGACAATCTGCTCCTCGAGGAAGTGCGCCAGCGGAGCATCGGCAAGCGCAAACTGCGCCGCCACACGCTCCTCTGCCGATCCGGCAGCCACGCCCGCCAGCACGTCGCCCGAGCGCAGTGGAGTAGCCCGCGCCAGGAGCGTGCGCAGGCTATCAAACGTGTAGCGTGTGCTACCAATTGCGTGAGCAAAGATCATGCGGTTGCCTCTAGCCTACCCGAACCGCGCGCCGCACACGAAGCTCGAAACTACAGGCCATTCACCCATGCCTCGCGCAACAGCGGTATCCTGCTCCGTCGGAGCTTGTCATGCAGCGCTGCCTGCTTATTGTAGAATTCGTCGTGCTCTTCGTCGCTCTGCCGCTGGCCTACCGCTTTGCGCCTATGCACATTCCCGCGTTACCGCTGCTTTGGATTGTGTCCGTCTACGCGCTCTGGCAGCTTTCTCGCGATCCTCACTTCAATCGTGTACGCCTCTGGAACGTGGCCCGGCTTCCGCCGTATCTCGCCTCAATCCTGACAATATTCACCGTCTCCGCGTTCATCCTCTGGCTCGGCGTGCATCGCTTTGTCCCACAGCTTGAGTGGAGCTTCGTGCGCCGCCAGCCAGCCTTCTGGGTCGTCGTCATGGTGGCTTACCCGGCGCTCTCGGTCTATCCGCAAGGCTTGCTCTACCGTGCCTTCTTCTTTCAGCGCTATGCCCAGCTCTTTCTCGCCCGGTGGACGATGATTTTCGCGAGCGCCCTTGCCTTCGCCTTCCTCCACATCATCTTCCGCAATCATCTGGCGGTGGCGCTCACATTCGCCGCCGGCCTTCTCTTTGCCGCACGCTATGCACAGACGAACTCGCTTGCAACGTCCAGCTTCGAGCACGCGCTCTACGGCTGCTGGCTCTTCACCGTCGGCCTCGGACTCTACTTCTATGAAGGCACCATCGCCACCGTAGGCTCCGTACTCCACCGCTGAAAAGAAAAGAGGGCCAGCTTCTCGGCTAGCCCTCTCATGTGCTGCTGTGTCTGTCTTAGAACTTCACTGAAGCCGCCCGGGGCGAAACGCCGCTCAGTTCCGCGGCCCGCGCTTCGGCGTAGGCTGCTGCGCCCATCAGTGCCGCGCGGCTTTCCAGAATAATCCGCACCGGCATGTTGATGAGCAACTGGCTCAGCCGTCCCTTGTCCGTGAAGGCCTTCATGAACGTGCCGTCCTTCAGCTTCTCCAGAAGGCGTGGCGCAATACCTCCGCCCACGTAGAGTCCGCCCACTGAAAGCACCTTCAGCGACAGATTGCCAGCCTCCGCACCATAGGCGGAGACAAACATGTCCAGCGTCTTCTCGCACAGCTCGCTCTTCGCCGCCAGGCCCATCTCCGTGATCACCGCGTTCACATCCGGTGCAGCGGCAATCTTCTCCGCCAGCCATGCCGGCTCGTCTACGCCACGCACGTCACGCAGAAACTCG
>WSSedB1CaDRAFT_10000971_pt1 | contig 11554 bp, 10 predicted proteins | sample WetSurSB1Cattail_FD_9460 | JGI IMG/M metagenome (IMG submission 9460)
GGTGCGCAGCTCTGCTAAAACGCGGAGCTGCGCAGCGGGTTAGAGGAGGCCTGTGAGGAACTCGCCCATGCGGCGGGTGCCCTCGTCGATGTTCTCCTTCGTAACCGGATAGGACAGGCGGATGTGGTGGGGGGTTCCGAAGGCCTCGCCGGGCACGGTGACCACGTGGCCCTCGTGCAGCAGGCGGGTCGCAAGTTCGGTGGCCGTCTTGATGCCGCCCCTGCCGATGTAGGCCGAGACGTTGGGGTAGACGTAGAAGGCGCCCTCGGGCCTGGTACAGGTAACGCCGGGAATTTCGGCCAGCTTCTTGAGCATGTAGTCGCGCAGATCGATGAACTCAGCGCGGAACTCAGCGACGCACTCCTGCGAGCCGGCGAGGGCTGCGATGGCGGCCTTCTGCACAATGCTGGTGGCGTTGGAGGTCTGCTGCGACTGGAGCTTGCTCAGATTGGCAATGATGGGCTTGGGGGCAAGGGCATAGCCGCCGCGCCAGCCGGTCATGGCATAGGTCTTGGAGAGCGAGCCGAGGACAACGAGGTGGTCCTTTGCCCAGGTGAAGGAGCCGCCTGAGACAGGCTTGCCCGCGTAGTTGAGGTAGACGTAGCACTCGTCGAGGAGCAGATAGATATTGCGCTCGTGGGCGAGTTGGACGATGCGCTCGAGGTCTTCCGCCGACATGACAGAGCCAGCCGGGTTCGAGGGCGAGTTGAGAATGATGGCCTTGGTACGCGGCGTGAGGGCCTTCTCGATGGCGTCGGCGGTGATGCGGAAGCTCTCGGCCTCGGAGGTTTCGAGGAAGATGACGTTGCCGCCGGCATACTGCACGATGTCTTTGAAGGATACCCAGTAGGGGACCGGCAGGATCACATCATCGCCGTGATCGATGAGGATCTGGATGGCGTTGAAGAGGGCGTGTTTTTCGCCGGTGGTGAAGATGGCCTCGTCGATGCCGTAGTCGGAGCCGAAATCGGCGGAGTGGCGCTCGACGATGGCCTTGCGGACGTCGGGGATGCCGGGGACGACGGTGTAGCGGGTGAAGTTGGCCTCGATGGCGGCGATGGCAGCGTCCTTGATGTGGCGCGGAGTGGCGAAGTGGGGCTCGCCCGCACCGAAGTCAACCAGCTTGGCGCCCTGGGCGCGGAGCTTGGCAGCCTCAGCGGCGACGGCCATGGTGGCGGAGACTTCAATGCGGCCGATGCGGTCGGCGAAGACTTTGGCGGGAGCGGCAACGTTCATGGTGCTTCTATTTTTGCAGATTTTGGGGGTTGGGGGGAACCGAAGATGGCGCAGAAGGAAGAACTCTCAATCAGCGCGTTGGCCCGCTTCCGGCAACTCACGTTCGGCTCTTGCACTGTCTCCGCGGGGTTGCTACTCCAATGCCACCAGCAAGATTGACCATTCCCCTGCGGGAATTGGCTGCGTATAGTGCGGACAGCGACTTTCCACACAGCTGAGGTTCCTGACATGACCAGACGTTTCGGCGGCTTACTCCTTCTGATGGCAGTGTGCTCGATCGCTGTGCTGGGCAACGCCCAGGCGACCGCCCCTTTGGCCTTCGGCAAATCTATGGTTCCGCTCTACGGGCCGTGGAGGTTTCAGGTGGGCGACTCGCCCACCGATCCGAAGACCGGCAAGCCGCAGTGGGCCGAGCCAGGCTTTGACGACTCGCAATGGGAGACGGTGAGTCTGGCGCCTGAACCCGGCGTGACGGACCCCTATAACGGAGACCCACGCTACGTGGCCGGCTGGACGGCCAAGGGGCATCCCGACTACATGGGATATGCATGGTATCGCCTTAGCATACCGGCGACGGCGGAGGATGCTTCGCGGCTGGCTCTGGCATTTCCGATCTACGTGGACGACGGCTACCAGGTGTTTGCCAATGGGGAGCTGATCGGCGGTTTTGGAACTTTTGAAGGCACGGACAAGCCGCCTCGCGTCTCCTCCACAGCTCCGGCCATGGCTCTCTTTCCGGAACCAGCCCGCGTCGGAACGACGGCTCCGACGCAGCAGCTTGTGGCGTTCCGGGTCTGGTTAGGGCCGATGGGCCTGACGCACTCTCCCTATGCCGGCGGGCTGCACTACGCCCCGCACCTGGGCGAGGCAGGCGCGATTGCGGCCCAGGTGCAACTGGACTGGCTGGAACTGGCTCTGCAAAGCGCCTACGCTCCGTTTGAGGGCGTGCTGCTGTTTCTGCTGGGTATAGTAGCGGCTGGCCTGATACTGTTTGACCCTTCTGATCGTGTGTACCTGTGGGTGGCAGGCGTTCTGATGTTCACCGCATTCGCGGATGCGGCTTTGACTGTGTTCACGCTGACGCAGGCGTTGAGCCTTAGAACCTACTTCATGTTCTTTGATGTCTTCGCCAATCCACTTGAGTTATGCGGCTGGATCATGGTGTGGTGGTACTGGTTCCAACTGCAGCGCCCCTCATGGTTACCCAAGGCCATTGCCACACTGATGCTGGTGTATATGGTCTCGAAGGCAATTGGAGGAGACTTCTTTTATGGCGCGCAGTTGCACCCGCCGGAGGCGTTCTTCAACGCGATGTCAGTGGGCGTGCGTTTGGTCTTTCTGCCGCTGTTGATCTTCATCATCGGTTTGGGCATCCGCAAGCAGGGCGTAGAGGGTTGGCTGGTGCTGCCGGCGGTCGTGCCGCTGGTGATTACGCAGTTTTCGAGCGAGCTGATCGTGCTTAATCTGCCCGTGAAATGGGCGCCTTTCGGGATCACGATTTTCGTCGGTCAGGTTTCGAATCTGGTTTCGGCCGCGGCCATCTCGTTGCTGCTGTTGCGGCGGTTGCTGCTCTCGGTGAGCCGTCAAAAGCAGATGGCACTTGATATACGACAGGCGCAGGAAGTGCATCAGGTGATCCTGCCGGAAGCGCGCACCACGCTGCCAGGGATGGTGATCGAAAGCGAGTACCGGCCGGAGCAGCAAGTGGGCGGCGACTTCTTCCAGATCATCGAACATCCCACAGATGGAAGCGTTCTGATTGTGGCCGGGGATGTGGTGGGCAAAGGCCTGAAGGCCGGGATGCTGGTGGCGCTGCTGGTGGGCGCTATTCGCACGGCGACAGATACCAGCCTCGACCCGGAGTTTGTGTTGGGCGTGCTCAACAGGCGCCTGCTGCGGCGGGGCGATGCGCAGGCAACGTGCCTGGCGCTGCACATTTCAAAAGACGGCGAGGCCACGCTGGCAAATGCGGGGCACATGGCGCCGTATCTGCATGGCGAAGAACTGCCGATGGAAGGCGCTCTACCGCTGGGTGTGATTGCGGGAACTGAGTACTCGCTGATGCGGTTCAGGCTGGAGGTAAGCGATAAGCTTCTGCTCATGTCCGACGGTATTGCCGAGGCTATGAATGCAGACGGGCAGCTCTTCGGCTTCAAGCGCATTCACGATCTTTTGCGCACAACGACATCCGCAGCAGAACTAGCCACCGCCGCTCAGCTGTTCGGCCAGAAGGACGACATCAGTGTCATTGCTGTAACACGTCTCGCCCCTGCATAGACCGACCCCGAGCCGATTTGGTACGGAAATCAGTTCCACACATCGGGAGACTTCCCCATGGAAAACTGGAAATATGCTCAGCGCGACCCCACTGAGGCTCGCGCCAAGCTCCACTTCTTCTCCGTCACCAAGAAGCACGCCGCCGGGGAGATCGAAGCCCGTATCACCATCAAAGAGTTCGCCACGCCCTCGAACACTGACTTCGCGTTCTTTGCCGAGGCCGACATCGAACTCAACCAGAAGGCGCTGCGGTTCCGGCCTTGCGGATGGCACGAAATGATGATGGGTGCGCTCGCCGAGTGCATGAGGAATCTTCGCCGCTTTGACTTTGAGCACCCTGACGCGGACACGGCCCCCTGCGGCGATTGAAGTCCGTTCAATCATCGCGCAATGTATGCTCGCCTTGCTGTGCCGTCGAAGATTCCTGGCAACTCTCCTAAGACCCGATGCCTCCTTAATGCGAGGCGGCAGTTCGCTGCGCGAGCATCGCATTCAAATCGTCGCGCACTCGCTTCGGCTCTTCTTCCAGCGGCTGATTCGGATTGTCGCGCACGCCGTCAAGGGCGCCGGGCGGGTCTGCATCGAGAGGAGCGAACAACGCATCAAAGTCGTCCGGTGCTGGACCTTTGATTGCGACGAGTTCGAAGGTCTTGCGCAAGGCCTGATCGGAGCCCAGGCTTTGCACGAGAACTTCCGCAATCTGCCGTCGCGCAATCACGCCATCGCTGGAATTGCCAGCCTGGCGCTCATCGCCCTGCAGCAAGACAAGCTTGTGCTCGTTCGGGCTGTTGTAGTCGAACCAGCCGGGCCGCACTATGGTGTACGGCATTCCGCTGGCACGCACCAGCCGCTCGGAGCGCCGCTTCCAATCGTGGGACTCGGTTGAGCGGTTATAAGAGCCTGTGCGGTTGGTAACTCCGATGGAGGTCATCAGCGCGATGCGCACCGTGCGCGGGCCCAGCGCACGCAGCACGTTGCGCACGCCGCCGTAGTCGACATTCTCCGCGCCCACCTTTCCCGCACCGTCAGAGCCGAGGGTGAACACGACGGCGTCGATACCGTCCACCGCGTCGGAAAGCGTTTCGGGGCGGGTGACGTCACCGAGGACCACCTGCGCCTGGGAGGAAAGCTGGCCGGCCCTGCTTGGATTTCGCACCAATGCACGCACGGCATAGCCCTGCCGAATTGCTTCCTCAACGACAAGGCGCCCGATGCTGCCAGTTGCACCAACGACCAACACTGTCTTGCGGGTAACGGTCATAGCCACTCCTTGCTGTTCGGCGTCGCAGCGCCAGCCTCGATTACGGCGCAGTGACCTCATCCACTGCGCGCAGGGCGTTCAGCGTGCGGGGATATCCGATGAACGGCAGCAACTGGGTCAACACGTCGATCAAACGCGCGCGGTCGTTGCCGACGTGCAGATTGGCAGCGACATGGCCCTTGACCTGGGCATCGCACCCGCCGAGCGAGACGAGCATGCTCAAGGTAAGCAACTCGCGGGTTGGGAGGTCGATGCCGGTACGCGTAAGGTGGTCGCCAAAGCAATTGGCCGAGAGGAAGTGCTGGATGTGCATTTCGTCTGCGGGTGCGGATGAATAGAGCTTGTCGATGACGGCGCTGCCCACAATCTGCTTCTGAACGGCAAACCCCTTCTCCTCGCGATTCACGGGCGTGGTTGTGGACTGGACCGGCAACGGCAGCTTGATGCCTCGCTCTGTAAGCACCTCGTTTGTGGTGTGGATAAAGTCATAGACCCTGGCCATTCCGACGTAGGGCACGGCCTGGTACACGATCTCCTTGATCTCGATTGGAGTGACTCCGACGGTTAGCGCGGCACCGAGCATGACGCGATACTCGCGCAAGGCCTGCAAGGCAATCATTGACGCGAGCTGAACCATCAGCCGGGTGCGGGCGTCCAGGTTGCCGTGACGGAGCACTTCGTCGAAGGCAAAGTTGTCGAAGGTCTCGATGAGTTCGGGGTCTGTCATCACCAAGGTGGAGACGTGGCCGGGAAAAAGCTCATCGTGGTTCTTGCGCGCCTGCTCGCTGATCGGCATCGCCGCTCTCCTCCCGAACTATCGTTGTTGAAGCCAACTGATCATCGACGCTCGAAGCGTTCAAAGCAATCGAGGGCGATGATCTGCGGGTATATTAGTCCCAATTTCAGGTGCGAGTCTGTGCGCGACTGACGTGAAGCTAGTGGAGTCAGAATTCTGGATATTGGAAAATGCCTCTCTGCTTTTGACGGGAGGCTGAAGAAAGCCCCTACGCGCTGTTGATGCGGGTGCGGAGACGCTTGATTACGTTGGGGGGGACGAGGCCGGTGACGTCGCCGCCGAACTTGGCGACTTCCTTGAGCATGCGGGAGCTGACGAAGGAGTAGCGGCCGGCGGGCTGGAGGAACACCGTTTCGATTTCAGGCGCGAGGCGGCGGTTCATGAGGGCCATCTGGAACTCGTGCTCGTAGTCGGAAATGGCGCGGATGCCGCGCAGGACCGCTGTGGCGCCGAGGTGGCGGGCGAAGTCGACCATGAGGCCGTTAAAGGTGGCGACGGAGACGTTGGCGATAGCGGCGGTGGACTCGCGGAGCATTTCGACGCGCTCTTCGACGGTGAAGATGGGATTTTTGCCGGGGTTGTTGAGCACGGCTACGGTGAGGTGCTCGAAGAGCTTGGACCCGCGCTGAATGAGGTCGAGGTGCCCGTTGGTCGGCGGGTCGAAGGTGCCGGGATAAAGGGCTTTTACACTCATCAAAGCACCTCCAATGGGATTCTAGCAGCGACTTGGCTGGGGGACGCCCATTCTGCGGAACTTGAGGCAGCGGGTCAAGAGGACGGGCTGGCTGTCTGCCGATACCAGCGCAGGAAAGTCAGCTCCTGACCAGCGCTGAGATGCACGAGGATTTGCTTTCCCAAAGGGCTCTTGTGCGCGAGGAGCAAGCGCAGACCTGAGCCTCCAGCAACGGAGAGGATGTTGGCGCGCGCAAGGACGACCGGGCCCTTGCGCATTTCGTAGACCATTTCGCCGTGCTCTGGGACTCGGATGATCAGGCTGGTGGCGCTCATCACCAGCTCGAGCGATTGGGATGTGCCGATGCTGATCGCCGGATTTGCGGGGCCGATTGGACCGGGGAGAATGATCGGCTGAGAGATGTCAAGCGGGGGCATCACCCCGGACCCCACTATTTGCTGAAGCCGGGGGAATAGCGCGGAGCCTTCGAGATCGTTGAAGGTGCTCAGGCGGCCCTGCACATCGAATTCAGCGACGAGGGTGCGAGTGCTCCAGAGGCGCCCATCGGTAGGGCCGCCCATGCCGTAGATTCCGGCAACCATCGCCCATTTGGAGATGCGGTAATTGGCCAAGAAGACCTGGGGCACTTCTGAGTACACGGCGAAGCCGCGATACTGCTGCTCGAGTTCCGCGCGAGTGGTTTGCCCGAGGACCGGCTTGAAATTGGGCAGGCTAAGGGATTGGCCTGCCGCGGTCTGGGTGGCAGTTTTTAGGGGAATTGGCGGGGTGATAAGGCATCCGCTCAACAGAGTGAGTAGCCCGGCGCCACTAAGTACGAACGAGAACTTCTTGCGCGTCCCGGTCAAGGTTCCTCCTCACTAGGGGAACCGGGAATTCTAGGACCGCGGGTGAGCGATGTAAAGCACGGCGGGAGCAGAATTTGCGCGGTTATCCAGGCGCGAAGGAAAAGGCGGTTGCTGAGCGCAGCCGCCTTCTTAAGCATTAATGCCCCTGCTAGCCCTTGCGGGGGCGCACGGCTTCCTTGGCTTCTGCGGGGCCGGCGGCGGGGACTTCTGGGACGTCGGCCTTGGCGACGCCGCCGATGTTGAGCTTCTTGCGCACCTCGGCATCCATGCGGGCGAAGATGTCCTTGTTTTCCTTGAGGAAGGTGCGGGTGTTTTCGCGGCCCTGCCCGATGCGCTCGCCGGCGTAGCTGTACCAGGCGCCGGACTTCTCGACGATGTTGTGGACCACGGCCAAATCGAGCACGTCGCCCTCGCGGCTGATGCCCTCGCCGTAGAGGATGTCGAACTCGGCCTCGCGGAAGGGAGCGGCGACCTTGTTCTTGACGATCTTGACCTTGGTGCGGTTGCCGGTGACGGCGTCGCCTTCCTTGATTGCGGCGATGCGGCGGATATCGACCCGGACCGAGGAGTAGAACTTGAGGGCGCGACCGCCGGTGGTGGTTTCAGGGTTGCCGAACATGACGCCGATCTTCTCGCGGATCTGGTTGATGAAGATGAGCGAGGTACGGGATTTGGAAACCGTGCCGGTGAGCTTGCGCAGGGCCTGCGACATGAGGCGGGCCTGGAGACCAACGTGTGAGTCACCCATTTCGCCATCGAGCTCGGCCTTGGGGACGAGGGCGGCAACGGAGTCGACGACAAGGACGTCGACGGCGCCGGAGCGGACGAGGGCCTCAGTGATTTCGAGGGCCTGCTCGCCGGAGTCGGGCTGCGAGACGAGGAGGTTGTCGATGTCCACGCCAAGCTTGCGGGCATAGGCGGGGTCGAGGGCGTGCTCGGCATCGACGAAGGCGGCCAGTCCGCCGGCGCGCTGGGCCTCGGCGATGACCTGGAGAGTGATGGTGGTTTTGCCGGAGGACTCGGGACCGAAGACCTCAATCACACGGCCGCGCGGGAAACCGCCGACGCCGAGGGCGGCATCGAAACTGATGGAACCGGTAGAGATCACCGCAATCGGCACAAGGGCTTCCTTGGAACCGAGACGGACAATGGAGCCCTTGCCAAACTGCTTTTCGATCTGGGAGAGGGCGAGTTCTACTGCTTTAGCGCGATCGTCGACGACAGCCATGGCGGGAAACTCCTCAAAATAAGCGAAATGCACGCCTGGCGCGGCCGCGGTGCAAAGAGACAAAAGGCGCGTAGGCTTGCGGTGAATTCGATGGGATTGTAGCAGGCACGCTAGAGCCAATGATAGCGAAAAGCGAAGAAAAGGGAAAGTTTTCCTGAGCGCGCTTAACCCGTGTAAGCGCCGATGCGCGTTTCGCGGGTGGTGAGGGCGTCACAGGCGCGATCGAGGGTTTCGTAGTCGGCGTCGTGGGCTTTGCGGAAGGCGCGGAAGGCGTCGTCGCTGGCCCAGCGGTCGATGGTGAGGTAGAGGCCGGGGATGTAGGCGTCGCGGAGCAGCTCGGTGCCCTGGTAGTCGGGCGAGGTGCGGAAGAGCTGGGCCCAGGAACCCTCGGGGCCGTAGGCGGCTTCAAAGGCGGGAATCTTGTCTTCAGCGATTTCAAACTGCCAGACGACAACGAACATGCGCGGGCCTCGCGGTGGATTGTCTCCATGGTAGCGCAGAGGGTAGGCCGAACAGGCCAGAAGGTTTGCGGACTATGATGGGGGGCATGATTTTGGGGCGCGGCGGAGTTGCGTCCTTTTCGGCGTGCGAACGCCTTACGCAATCACAAACAATCACAACTCAGGGGGATGACGTGGCGGAACACGATGCGCTGAAGTGCGAGGGCCCCGTTTGCGAGATGGACCGCAGGGAGTTTTTGCGGCTGACGTTGATGAGTTCGGCGATGATGGCGGCGGTCGGCGCGAGCGCGTATGCGGCGGCGGAGGCCAGTGCGACGGCGGGGCCACGGTTTGCGGCGATGACGCCGCTGGCTCCGGGTGCGGTGAGGCCGGAGGGCTGGCTACGGCTGTATCTCGAGAAGCAGGCAGCGGAGCTGGGATCGCAGCTGCCGAAGATTTCGTGGCCGTTTACGGAGGCGTACTGGGCGGGCGAGGAGCAGGGCGAGTCGTGGTGGCCGTGGGAGCAGAAGGCCTACTGGATTGACGGCGCGACGCGGCTGGCGCTGGTGCTGGACGACCGCAAGCTGCTGGACCAGGTGCAAACCTACCTGCGCTACACACTGGAGCACGCGGACGCGGACGGCTACCTCGGGCCCCAGTTCTTCAAGGGTCCGCGCCCGGAGTTCGGCGAGAAGGAAGCAACGGAGAATTTTCATCGCTGGCCGCAGACCATCTTCTTTCGCGGGCTGGCGGCGAGCGCAGATGCGGGCACGAATCCGGACGCGGTGGAGGCGCTGCGCAAGCACTACCTGAACGACAAGACGGACTACGGCAAGCCGATCCGCAACGTGACGAACGTGGAGGACATGCTGTGGGTATATGAGCGGACAGGCGACGCGCGGCTGCTGACGCTGGCGGAGAATGCTTGGCGCGACTACCTGACGGTGACCAAGCCGGGCGCGGACGGCGGCGATCTGACACCGCTGCGCGTGTTTGCGGCGACGCCTATTGATGCGCACGGCGTGACCTATGTGGAGACGGCGAAGCAGCCGGCGATTCTGTATCTCTACACGGGCAAGGACGAGTATCTGAAGTTTGCGTTGGCGGCGCAGCGGAGGATCTTTGACCACCACATGCTGATTGACGGGGTGCCTTCGACGTCGGAGTTCTACCGTACGCGCACTGCTCTCGACTCTCATGAGACCTGCGACATCACGGACCACACGTGGTCGTGGGGCTACATGCTGATGGCTACAGGCGATGCGCAGTGGGCCGACCACGTGGAGCGCGCGTGCATGAACGCGGGATTTGGCGCGCTGAAGAAGGACTGGAAGGCGCTGCAGTACTTCAGCTGCCCGAACCAGTTTCTGGCGACGCTGAACTCAGACCACAACGTGATGGAGCACGGCGGGAGGATGATGGCATTCCAGCCAAACCCAGGGCAGCGTACGGCGTGCTGCGGCGGAGATGTTCACCGGCTGTATCCGAACTACGTGATCAGGATGTGGATGAAGGACACAAAGGGCGGACTGGCGGCGGCACTCTATGGCCCTTCACGCGTGAAGGCGACAGTGGGCACTGAGTCGCAGGAGATCGAGATTGCGCAGGAGACCGACTACCCCTTCGACGAGCAGATTCATCTGACGGTGAAGACGGCGAAGGCGGTGGAGTTCCCGCTGTCTCTGCGGATTCCTGCGTGGTGCGCGGAGCCGAAACTGGCGGTGAACGGTAAGACGGTCGCGCTGGGGACGGTGCGCAATGGGTTTGCTACGCTCGCACGGCGGTTCAGCGATGGCGACACGGTGACATTGACTCTGCCGATGCGCACGGCTGTTTCACATTGGCCGCAGAGCGGCGTGTGCGTGGAGCACGGGCCGCTGGTGTTTGCACTGAACATCGAACCGGAGTGGACACCGGTGGTGGAGGAGAAGTACACGACGCCGGAGTTTCCGAGCTGGAATGCGATGCCCAAGAGCGCGTGGAACTACGGGCTGGCGGTGGACGAGGCGCGGCTGAACGCGCAAGTGACGGTACGCCGTAAAGCGATGACCAAGGACCCGTGGGTGGATCCGCCGGTGACGCTTACGGCACCGGGGAGGACGATTGCCGGGTGGGAGCTGCAGGTGAATCCGGAGGACGCGAAGCAGGTGTTTACGCCGCCGCTGCCGGAGGTGGCAGACCACGCGCTGGGTGCGGAGAAAGAGCTCACGCTGGTGCCGTATGGAGCTACGCATCTGCGGGTGACGATTTTTCCGGATCTGAAGAAGAGCTAAACAACGCTGAACATCGGAGCGCGGCCTGCAACTGCGGACCGCGCTCTGAGATCTATGGAAGATAGAATCGGGTTGCTGGTGCTGTCTTCCCCAGCTAGTATGCGGTCATTCCCCTATTCCCCTTTTCCCTGCACCGAGGAGGTCGCAATGAAGGCACTAGCGACGGCTGCTGTGTTTCTGGCAGCTTGTTTGGGCTGGGCACAAGATCCTGCTGGCACGAAACCCGTTTTCCTGATGGATGGATTGAGCAATCTGCATCATCCGGTTTCAAGCCGGAACGTGGAGGCGCAGAAGTACTTCGACCAGGGACTGCGGCTGGTGTATGCCTTCAATCATGATGAGGCCGCGCGCGCGTTTCAGAAGGCTGCGGATCTCGATCCACAACTTGGCATGGCGTGGTGGGGACTGGCGCTGGCCGTGGGGCCGAACTACAACCTGCCCGTGGATCCGGACCGGGAAAAACTGGCAGCGGATGCGGTGGACAAGGCGCGGGCACTGAGCGTT
>WSSedB1CaDRAFT_10000972_pt1 | contig 11551 bp, 13 predicted proteins | sample WetSurSB1Cattail_FD_9460 | JGI IMG/M metagenome (IMG submission 9460)
GAGATCCCCAGTTCACGCCTGCGTCGCTTGATTGCTTCGCCGATCTCTTTGCTGGTAACGATTTTCTTTTCCATGCCGGCACTATAGCAGAGATGGTTTTTGTGCAACCACCATCCAAAAAGTGTGAATTTATTATTGACAGCACCATCTATAAAGAGTATATCACTAATCAAACTGATGCATTATTTAATGAAAAATAACCGCAAAAAATGACAATATGCCTCCTGCCTTCATTATAAAAATATTCAAATCCCTCTCTTCGATACTCTCCTTGACGCTGTTTGCCACCCTCGCCTTAACTTCCACGCCCGTATGGGCCGGCATCGTAAAAAGCGCTGTACCCGCGGCCGGACGTTTTTCCGAACACACCAAAAATGCGAAATACGCTGTCGTCGGCTACATAACCGCATATTTGTACAACGATCTCAGCGCTGTCGGGTATTTCGACGCCACCATCACAGCTGCAATCGAGGAACAAATCGATTTGACAGCAAAAGAGGGAAAAACAAAGGCGGGCGAAGTTGAAAAACGGCAGATGGCAATGATTAGCCGCAACGAACGGGAGAAACGGACCAACAGCGCCTACGCCCCTTTCGAGACAACGGGAAACTCCTCAGCCGCTCTGTCGCCTTTGTACAAAGTCCTTTACCCCGGAATGAAATACCGGATTATCTCGGTGCGAAATGCCAAACCGACAGCAAAAACCACTTCCGTGCGAAAGTGCGCCAAGGAGGTCACCGTCGAGTTGAGATATTGCGATACCGGCTACGCGCCGCACCACAAAGGAAGACGGATCAAAAAGGGGCTTGTCAGGGTGTGCCTCCAGAAATGGAACTGGCCCCTGGAATACAAGGTTTGCGGATACCTTCCTATCAGGAACGGGATGGAATATTTCATGTAATTCCGATTTCAAATCAAGGATGAAATCAAGGTGACGAGGATTGAGGCGACGAAGGCGTACAGGTAGTACGTTAAGGAGCCGAAGACGAGCCACCGAAGATAGCGCCTTGATTTGGAATTGGAATAAGCTCCCCACCGGCAACGTGCGCATACTCCTTCTTTGCCGGATTGCCGGTAATCCCCTCACTCATTCCCTCCCCTTAACAGGAAGTTTTTTTACAATCGCCCCAACATTCGACTGCACCCGGGCTTACATGCTCCCCACAACTCCCCGCGCCAATCGGAACCAAACTCCCTTGAATAACAGAAATCTCTCCCAACACAACCCGCTCCGGGCATCTCAAGCATTGTAAAAGTATTGTAAAACAGGACTTTATGTCTCTCTATTTCCGGCACGTTTCTATACAATGAATGAAACAACGCTGTACCCCCCAAAGGAGAATTCATGCCGCACCACCCACCCAAAAATAACCCCCTCCATCCTCTGGCAACCAAAGCCCGTGTTCTTCTGTCAAGCGTCTTCGGGCCCTATAGCCGGGACGATGAATATGGAAGCCGTAAAATAAACCCGATGGAGCTGTACCAGAATCAGGTCACCCGACTCCAGGGAGGATTTTCCCTACGTATGTTTCACCGTTCCTTCGGGTTGATGATGATTCAGGCCAATATCGATGCCCCTTGCACTCTCCTGGATTTTCCCACCCTGGAGCGCTTTGAGGAAGAAATCCGCCAGCAGAGCTACGACATCATCGGTATCAGCGGCATCATTGCCAATGTGGGCAAAGTGGCCAAGATGTGTGAACTGATCCGCCTGCATCAGCCGAGTGCAACGGTTGTAGTCGGCGGACACATCGCCAATAAAGAAGAGCTGGATAAGCTGATCGATGCGGACCTGATCGTCCGTGGTGAGGGTATCCGCTGGTTTCAACGATACCTCGGACAGAGTGACCGGGAACCGATAAAGCACCCCATGGTTCTTTCGGGTTTCGGCTCAAAAATCATGGGCGTGGATCTTGGCGACAGCCCCGACCGGACAGCGGCGATCCTGATTCCCTCCGTCGGTTGTCCCATGGGCTGTAACTTCTGCTCCACATCCGCCCTGTTCGGCGGAAAAGGGCAATTCATCAATTTCTATGAAACGGGAGATGAACTCTTCAGTGTCATGTGCGAGATCGAAAAAACGCTCAAGGTGCGCTCCTTCTTTGTTCTGGACGAGAATTTCCTTGTGCACCGGAAAAGGGCGCTTCGGCTGCTTGAGTTGATGGAGGCAAACGGCAAAAGTTGGGCTTTGTCCGTATTCAGTTCGGCACGAGTCCTGAGATCCTACACCATGGAGCAGTTGATGGGGCTCGGAATCGGTTTTGTCTGGATGGGCCTTGAAGGAGAGGAGAGCACCTACGACAAACTCAAGGGTGTTGATACGCTCGGTCTTGTGCAGAATCTACAGGCAAACGGCATCCGGGTTCTCGGCTCATCCATCCTTGGCCTCGAAAATCACCGGCCGGAAGACATGGAAGCGATCATCGAGTATGCCGTCCGCCATGATACGGTCTTTCACCAATTCATGCTGTATACGCCGATTCCCGGCACCCCCCTCCATGAAAAGCACAAGCGGGAAGGTAACCTGCTGCCCGAGTCCCAATTCCCCTTTGCCGATGCCCATGGCCAGTATCGCTTCAACTACCGCCATCCCCACTTTGAAAACGGCGAGGAAGAGAAGTATCTACTTGATGCATTCCGTCGGGATTTTGAGGCCAACGGCCCCAGCCTGCTGCGTCTGATCCGGGTTCTCCTGAATGGTTGGCAGAGTCGCAAGCCCTATTCCCGGCGCGTCCGGGACCGTATCGCCTGGGAGGTCGCACCGCTGCGCTCCACCTATGCCGGCGCGGTCTGGGCCATAAAGAAGTATTATCGCGACAATCCACTGCTCCGGCAAAAGGCGGAAAAGCTTCTTGCGGATATATACGCAACATTCGGCTGGAAGACACGCCTGGTTACCCCATTAATCGGCCGGTATGTCTTCAATCGTCTGATGAAAGAAGAAGAGCGTCTGGCAGCAGGCCATACCTATGAACCCCGCACCTTCTGCGAGAAAAATGCGGCAGCACTGGCCTTGGAAAAAATCCCGGCCACAAAGCGCAAAACGGAAGCGCGGCAGCTGCCACACATGCCGGAACCAGCCTATCGATGAAAGAAAGTAGGGGGGAAGGACAATCTTCCTTGACATGAGACGGGAATGACGAGACTGAATTCCTGGTCAAGCGCGAAGGTTGACATTTATTTAATGTTATGCTTTATTCAGCGCATTAAATAATCCCCAGGTGGTACACGACAATACTCAACCATTCGCAAGGATGGGGCGGAAAGCCTATAGGGTCTCACCGAGACAGCCGGGTTGCCGAAATATCATCGATATTCGGCCCCGGCTGTTCTGTTTCCAGCTGACGACAGAGATTCCGGGAACGAAGGGAAACCCCGAAGAGGAGGCATCGAGTAGTGTCCAGGAAATTCATTACTGTTAACAGGTTGGCAATGGGGCTCGTGCCGATGGTTTTGGCATTCGGCGTGTCAACAACCCATGCCGGCAATGTTGGGGTTGATGTGAATGTCAACCTTGGCAATCAGCCGCAGGTCATCGTCCCCGCGCCGGTAGTCAACATCGAGCAAGATGTTGATTTTGTCTATCCCGCTCAGCTCGGCTTTTACGTTGCGGTTGGTGTGCCCTACGATCTCTTCTACGCGCAAAGCAGCTACTACCTCTGCCGCGACGGGCGCTGGTTCAGGGCGCCCGGCAGCCACGGGCCGTGGACAGCCGTGCAATACCGCAGTCTCCCCCCGGGCCTGCGCAAGCACAAACTTGAGCGGATCAGGTCTTATCGCAACGCCGAATACGACGTCTACCGCCACGACCGTGACCACTACCACGGCAAGCATTTCATGACTGGCAAGGAAGAGTGGAAAACCCAGCGCAAAGCAGAGAAGGAAGAACGAAAAGCAGAGAAACGCGAGGACAAGGAATACAGAAAGGATATGAAACGGGCAGAAAAGGAAGACAAGAAAGCGGAGAAGGAAGAACGCAAACGACACAAGGGTGGAAAGCATGATAACGACTGATGCGCCTCGCTCTGCCCCAGCTTGACAAGGGAGCAGGCGGTTTTTTCGGAAAAACGGCAAATCTTCTTTAGTTCTCGCCGAGAAATCCGAATTTACTTTTTCCAAGAACATAATTAGAATCAGATAGACGATAATACTAAACCACCCGCAAGGGTGGGACGGAAAGCCTAAAGGGTCTCCACGAGACAGCCGGGTTGCCGAACTATCCACAGGATATTCGGTCCCGGCTTTTTTTATCCCAACAGTAACCGGAAACTGAAAAATCCAACAAACAAAGGAGGTTATTGTGAGAAGTAGTGTTATCCCAAAGGAGGAAAAAATGAAAAAGGTCTTTATTCTTTATTGTGTGGTTTTCTCTCTTGTCATGGCGGCAAGCACGGCAATCGCGGCAGACAGTATTCAGGGCAGGATAGGCGTGACCGGACGAATAGGATTCCTGGTTCCAGCCGATAGCGAGGCATATGCAACCCCAAGTGACCTCAATACCGATGTCGGTTTTATTGGCGGTGGTGGTTTTATCTATGGAATTACCAAAAACATCGCCTTGGAGCTTGATATCACCCATTCTGAATTCAGTGCCAATCGCGCCGGTTTCAAAGACGGTGATTTTGCAACCACCAACATTTCGTTGGGCGCTCAATATCGGTTCATTGATATCCCTGTTAAAAAACTTGTTCCGTATGTAGGCGCCGGAGTTGATCTGCTGCTCAACGATTTTACTTTTTCCGATGGGACCACAACAGATGTTGAGACGGTTCCAGCTGTCCACCTAAGTGCCGGATTGGACTATTTTCTCCTGAAACAGTTGGCCCTGACCACCGAATTAAAAGGAGTTCTGGCTCCTGACGCAGATATTAAATCCGGAGGCGGAAAAATCGGCAATTATGACCCGACAAGCCTTTCAATGACTTTCGGTGTGAGATTTTTCTTTAACTGATAGTTTGTCCAAACTCACCAGCCGATAGTTAAAATAACCATTTTTTGCCAAATATTAATGTTCTTGGCACTTAACAATCAATTGACATTTATAGACAAGAGGCATTATAGATAGAATCCTACATCGAAAAGGCACAGCACGGGCAACCGTGTGTCGCAAAGCCACCATCCTAAGGGGATAGCGGGGTTACCGAAGTGAACTCAAAATTCGAACAGACCTGAACGCCTGAAATGGAGCACATGCTCTTATCAGGCGTTTTTTTTGAATAGCATTCGGCAACGTACTGTTCTGCAAGGGAATATGAGGTAAATATGGATAAAGTGCTACAGCAAATAAACCTTGTGCCTGGAGTGATCGGCTGTCTGGTGTGCAATAGTGGGGGAGAAGTGCTGGCCAATGCATTTCCGCCGATTTTTGACATGGACATATTGCTGAACACTTCCAGCTTGTCGGTTGATTTTGTGGCAGGACTCAATGAATACACAAGCGGAGTCGATTTGATCGATCTGCACTGCAGTGAAGGACGAATCGTCATAAAAAATATGCCGAAGGGCTTCCTGCTGCTGCTATGTGCGGGCACGTTCAATATGCAGATGTTGAATATAGCGTTGAATGTGGCTGTGGGCAAGTTGAAGGCCGCGTTTACATCCAGCCCCCCTGCTTCCGTGTCCCCGGCGCTCCCCGTTGCCGACCAACTGGCTCCATCCAAGCCGACCGATGGCTTACTGCAAAGGGATGGCAAGGGATTCATTCTCACCGTCGATTCGCTGGCAGCTTCCGCGAAAATCCCATGGGACCAGATGCAGGAAGGAGTTGCCATCAGCAAAAAAATTTCGGAGCAAATTTGCGGAATATTGAAAATCGATGCAATTAAAAAAATCAAGCTGACCAACAAAACAACCAGATCAAGCAAGACCTTCAGCAAGATCAAATTTTTTGAACGCGATAACGACCAAATATTCGATGACAACATTACCATAACGTTAGCTACCGCCGAAACAATGAAGGTGAAGCCGGGTGATGAATTGATTGTAGAAGTCAATGTGGGAGGAGGACTGTTCGGCTAAATACATACATTCGGAACGAATATCCCACGATATGCAACATTGCAGAACATGAAGAGGCATCCTCTTCATAAATCGATACGGAGGGTTGTTGATGTTTAATACCATTAAAGCCAAGCTGGTTCTTTTCTCCCTGGTTAGTATAGCCTTGATCGCTGTGAGCGTTTCAATCTCATATGTAATCGCACTTGCAAACATAAAAGACATCATGAAATCAGACGTTGCATCGGTGGCCGACGCGCTGGAAAAGAATATCAATTATATCGCCAGCATCAAGCCGGATGCCTACAAGGAACCAGGGTTCAAAAGGGTGGTTTGCTCGGTAAAGGTTGGGAAAAGCGGATATCCCTTTATGCTTGATACCGAGGGCACACTGACCGTTCATCCCACTGACGAAGGCAAAAGTCTGGCTGGATTGCCGCACATCGATTACATCAGAAATCACAAGGAGGGTGGCGTTTACGAGTACACCGCCAGTACCACTAAACAAGTGAAGATTGTGGCCTTCCGTTACATCAAGGCCTGGGATATGTGGATTGTGCCGGGGGTAAACGAGGCTGATTATTTTGATAAGTTGATACACGGGTTTTTAAAGTGGAACCTGATACTCGGCCTCGCCATCATTGCGACGCTGGTTCTTGTCAGCACATGGATTTCACGCACAATTACAAATCCATTGCAGGGAATGCTGCGGATATTCAGAGATATGGACAGCGGAAGCAATGCGGCGAATTCCGCCGCCACAGACAGCAAGGAAACCCGGCAGTTGATCTGTCAGCTACTGGAAAATCTTTTGTCCCGCAAACGTTAGCCAAGTGACGGCAAGAAGTAAATGTAGGGAGTCAAACAATGAAGCCAGAAGAGTCGTTACGGGAGATACCCAGCAGTTTTGAGGGAGCGGTTACCGGTCTGTCCCTTCCCGACATCATACAGATGAATGCCCTCAACCGTTTCTCGGGGTGTATTACTGTTCACTTCGACCAGAATTCCGGAAGCATCTTTTTCCGGGATGGTGATATCATTCATGCCGTCCAGGAAAACAATGTTGGTGAAACAGCTTTTTTTGAGATCCTTCAGTGGCCGGGAGGAAAGTTCAATCTTCAGCCCAAAGTCACTACCACCAGTATAACCATCCGTGAAAGCTGGAAGTTTCTGCTAATGGAGGCTTGCCGTCTACAGGATGAAAACCGCTTTGGACCACAGACTCTCAATCAACGCCCCGAGGAAAAAACGGAGGCAACAAAGGGAGGGAGCGAGATGGAATCGAATTTTTTGAAGGCGCTTGAACAGATTCCGGGAGTTACCCGCGCTGTCCTTCTGGGCAAGGATGGGGTCCCGGTAAACGACACAAGCTTTGACGCCGAGAACCTTGCTGCCCAAGCGATGAACATAACAATGATCGGCAACCAGCTGGGAAACTTTTTAGGTGTTGGAGCAGTGAAGCGAGCGGCTATTCAGGGAAAAGGAAGCCATTTGCTCATGTTTGAAGCCAAAAACCACATCCTGAGTATTGCGGTCAAAGGAGAGGTCCAGCTTGGAGCTGCCGATGCGGAAATACGCAAGGTATTGAGTTCACAAAAATAAGCAGATAGCATCCATACGATTCTTAAAAGAGACAGGCTGCCTTTTGACGTGTAACACCCAAAAGCAGCCTGTCCTTTTTTGTTCCAGAATCGCGGGAACAAGCTTATTGCGACGGTGGAGGAGGCGCATTGTCGGGAACATAATCAGGTGGCTCGGCATTCAAATCCGGAGGTGGTGGAGGAGCGGCCCTCCGCACCGGGCGATACTGCCTGACTCCCGGCACTTGGTTTCCCTTGGCATACATACACTGGACATAGGTATTGTCGTAACGCCGCTGGGCTTCCCATCCGGATGAATTCCCGGCGTTGGCGCCGGTTGCCGTACCGAGAAGAAGCCCGCTACCCGCGCCGATGGCAGCGCCGGCACCCGGATGGCCCGTGGCAGCGCCGATAAGTGCACCTGCACCGGCTCCGATTGCCGTACCCACGACAGCTCCGGTTGCCGCATTCTGATTAACCCTCTCCTGCGGAGAAATGCCGATTTGCTGCTCCGCCCACTTCCGGCAAACCGCATCATCGGCCTGAAATTGTTCAAATGTCTTCCCCTCTCCCGGAAGCACCTGAACACTTGGACCAGTTGGAATAGTCGCGCATCCGGATACTACCAACAACATAAGAGATGAGATGATTCCGCCTATTCGCTTTTTCATCATTTACTCCTCCCCGACTTCTGGAGTTGAAGGAGGCACGACCTTCAGCCATCCCTTCGGACACCTCTTTACATACGGATAGTACCCCTCCGGATCCTTACAGAAGTACCAGTAACTTGGCGACTCGGCTTGCGGAGATTGTTGGATGTATGTATCGGGCTGCTGTTGGATTACGACAGGCGGCGCATCATAATACGGGTAATAGGGATAATACGGATAATAGGGGGGACCCCACCACCCCGGGCCCCATCCAGGTCCGAGCCAGACACCCACGCCAACGTGACCGCCATGTCCACCACCATGCCCACCATGGCCGCCGCGAAAGGCATGGCTGGATGTGGAGCCTGCCAGTATCAGCATCATTGCCGCCAGGGCAATACAAATGATCTTTTTCATATCGACCCCCATTGCTGAAATGCATTCTTATTATATATTCTACTCTTTTAACCCCATGACAGCAGCAAAAAATATCTCCAGTGACAGCCTCTTCACTACGGTCGAAAAAAAAACCGAAGTAAACAAAAAAAAGAGTCAAACCTTGACACGAGACACTGTCTCCAGTCAAAGGATGACCCTTCCATACCCCTCGGTTCACCCCGATTGCCAAATCAAATCAGTCCAGCAGGATATGATCTCCGGGATTTTTCAACTCATTGATTTCCGGGAAAATCTCGCTCATATCCCTCAACATCTTTTCAACATTTTTGATTGCGCTCTTGAGGTCTGCAAACCAGACCAGTTCCACTGTGTGGCCACAGTAGGTACAGCTATCTGTTGCCCGGTCTCCGGCGGGAACGGCCCGGTAGATGGTATAGTAGCCGCATGCGGAGCATTTTTGTCGATGGAGTATGGGTTTGACTTCTTTTTCGATAATCATGATTTCCCCTGAATACTATCCACAAAACGGGTTATGCCAAGCTGTTGTCGTGGAGAAAAAGATCATCCATCCAAGGAGGCGCTACGTGCAGCGGATTCGTCTTTTGCCGGATCCACATCGATGGGTCCGATCATATGATTTGCGATAATGGTTTTTGCAGATTTTCTTGTTGAAATGGCTGTGCGTCTTGTGATGTGCTCCGGATACTGCCGCTATCACCCTGTTGCCGCGTGAGGCGGCTGGAATGCCGCGACTTATCTTCCGCTGCGGAGCCGTGGTTGTCATTGCACGTTCCGGAGCTGGCGTCAGCATCTGCTTATCGCCGGGTTTCCGGAACTCTGCCACGGCAATGGTGGAGATATCACTGCGCAGCTGATTGAACATCCCGATGTTCCGGTAGTCCAGACGGTTTGTCAGCAGAACCACGAACAGATCCTGCTTCGGATCTATCCAGATTGAAGATCCGCTGTACCCTGTGTGCCCGTACGAAGCTTCCGAGAACAATTTCCCCTTTGGGGCTGAATAGGGGGAATGTATATCCCATCCCAGACCGCGCATTACGGCCCCGTTGCTGCAAAGAATCGGGGTGGTCATCTCTTTCACCACGCGTTCGGACAGGATGCGTTTGCCGTCAACTTCACCTCCATCGAGCATCAGACGGGCAAACCGGGCAAGATCCTGTGCGGAGCTGAAGAGGCCGGCATGACCGGCAACGCTGCCGAGCCTGCGCGCATTACGGTCCTGAACTGTTCCACTGTCAAATCCGAGTGTCGGGGCTATCCGACTCGCAAGATTTTCTGTCGGCAAAAACATAGTTTCGGAAGTGACAAGCGGATCAAAAACTTCTTCGCGACAGAAAACGTCCAATGTCTTGCCTGAAACCCGATGGACGAGCTCTCCCAGCAATATGAAGTTGATATCGGCATATTTGAATTTGCTGCCCGGCTGAGGCCGGTTTTTCTCCGCCGCTGCCCTGTAGATGGCGGTATTCATTGGCTGTTCCGTACTAATATCAAAATCCGCAAGCCCCGAAGTATGGGTCAGCAAATGGAGGATCGTGATATTTTCACGCTCCGAACCCTTGAATTCGGGAAACCAGCGGGTCAGGGGATCCTGGAGGGAGATACGCCCCTCATCCAGTAGTTTCATCACTGCAGGAGCGGTCGCAATCACCTTTGTCAGAGAGGCGAGATCAAAAATGGTCTGCTCATTGAGCAGCGGAGCTTCCGGGCGCGCGGAAAGCCGCCCGCGAGCGGTGCTGGAGAGGATGCCGGTATGGTCACCGATTACAACGACACCACCGGAGATGAGGTTGTTGGAAATGGCACGTTCCATGAGAAGGTCGATGGTGGCGATGCGTCCATAATCCTGTACTTCGTCCGATGCAAACAGGATTGAGGAAGAAAAAAACAGGCACAGTGAAATTAAACAGCAAAAGTGTCGCACATCAAACCTCTATCGGACGCATGCTGTTGAACATAGAATTCATGCGGTTATCCGAACAGTATTCGGGAATTTCAACGTTTACACAATAACATGAGAGCCGATGCAAAATCGTGATGATAATCACCCGAAACCCTCAATCGGAGCAATCCGGATACAGGCTTCCACCCTGCCTGTTTGCCTCAAAAGCAAAAACGCTTCATCAACGTCCTAACCACGCGGCTTTCTGAATCTGCGCGCCGGCATCCCATCTGCCGGCCCTTGGACATTAAAAAAAGTCCTCACATTCATACGCCAACAGAGGCGGCAGGTCAATGAGTTAACCAAGGAATGGGGGGCGGCACTAAACGTTACTCAAAAAAGATCATGGTTCTTCTTTTCCTTGACTATAGAACCTGATCAGAAACTCGGCATCCCGGGGTGAAAGATCAAATTTGAAGATTGCTTTCTGGACCAGCGGCTGGACCGGCTGGCCGGGATTATCCTGAAGGTTGCCGGACACCCATTTGACGGCGCGTCGCAAGTCTTCTCCATCTGGCAAGAGGTCGTGCATGGCCTTATAGACTCCTCAAATATTCCTTTTCTGTTACCAGTTCACATGTACTCTCCATCCTGTCCAGGAAAACAATCCCCTGCAGATGGTCGAACTCGTGCTGGAACACCCGCGCCAGGAAATCGGTGAACTCCTCCTCACGCACTTCACCTGCTCGGGTCAGGTAGCGCACACCTATCCTCCGGTGTCGTGGAACCAGGCCACGCAGGCCGGGAATGCTGAGGCAGCCTTCCCACCCCTTCTCTTTCTCATCCGACATCCAGAGTATCTCCGGGTTGATTATTGCCAGCGGCTCCATCTGCGGCGCGTGGGGGTATCGCTGATTCGGACATGATGCGATGATAAAGAGGGAGAGAGGCTCGAACACCTGCGGAGCGGCAAGTCCCGCACCATTGGCATCCGCCACGGTGATCAGCATGTCTTCGATAAG
>WSSedB1CaDRAFT_10000973_pt1 | contig 11528 bp, 11 predicted proteins | sample WetSurSB1Cattail_FD_9460 | JGI IMG/M metagenome (IMG submission 9460)
CCCCGCCAGCGAAGCCCGAACGCTCCTCCTCCCGCTCCAACGGTAAGTCAGGCCTACAAGGAACGCATTGCAGCGGCGGCGCAGGCATCCCTCGGCATTGCCCGGCAGCCGGATACCCCTCGGTTTTATCCCGCAAAGGAAACGGAACCAGCTCCGGCCAGGCCAACAGAAGCTGAAACAGTAACGGTCCGCGAAGCGGATGCACCATTTCACCCCGAGCCCACTCCAGCCGCTTCGGAGAGGTATTTCTCATCCCTGAGAATAATCGGCCAGTTCCACGCCGAGTACATCCTCTGTCAGTCAGGAAATGAAATAGTTATTATCGATCAGCATGCCGCCAGCGAACGAATTGCTTTTCAACGCCTGCGCAGACAGTTTGAAAACAATGCGGTGGAGTCCCAGCGGCTGCTCTTTCCCGAGACACTGGAGCTGTCATTTGCCGAAGTCGCCGCCGCCCAACGTTTCGGCAGCGACCTGACCCGCATCGGCCTGGAACTGGAACCCTTTGGCGGCAACACAATCATCGTCACCGCCCTCCCCCGTCTGGCCGCCGCACATGACGCTACACACCTTATCAGGGACATCCTGGCCGAACTGACGCAGCTCGGCGCCAGCTCGGCTTTCCTCGATGCCCGAGACACCCTGCTCTCCCGCATTGCCTGCCATAGCGTCGTTCGCGGTGTCCACCAACTGGAGAACCGCCAGATCAGCGAACTGCTGCGCGCCATGGATGAAACGGACTTTGCCGCCAGCTGTCCCCACGGCCGGCCGGTTTCACACGTTATTACCCTGTCTGAACTGGAAAAGATCTTCAAACGGACATGAATCCCTCCCCCCCCCAAAAAATCCTCATTATCTGCGGACCAACCGCCTCGGGCAAAAGCGAACTGGCGGTGCGTCTGGCGCAAACACTGGATGGCGAAATCGTCAATGCCGATTCCATGCAGATTTACCGGGGTATGGATATCGGTACCGCCAAACCGACCGGTGAAGAGCGATGCAGCATCCCCCACCACCTGATGGATATCGCAGATCCCGACCGCCTCTTCTCCGCCGCCGACTTTGCCGAAGCTGCCACGCAGGCGATTTCGGGGATTATCAGCCGCGGTAAACACCCCATCGTGGTCGGTGGCACCGGGCTCTACATACGCGCCCTGCTTTACGGTCTGGTGGATTCTCCCAGCGGAGCCGGAGATATCCGCCAAGAGTTGCAAGCCGAGGCACTTGAGCGGGGTAACCTGGCCATGCTGGAGCAGTTGCGCCTGGTGGATCCGGAACTGGCGTCATCCATCCACCCCAACAACCTGGTCCGCATTATTCGCGGCCTGGAGGTGTATCGCCTGACCGGCATCCCGCTCTCCCGCTACCAGCGGGAACACGGCTTTGCCAGGCAACACTATCACTGCCTGCAGATCGGCATCCGGGTCGAACGCCAAGAGTTGTACACCCGCATTGAAAACAGGGTTGACCGGATGTTGGCAATGGGACTGCTGGATGAAGTTCAGAGGCTGCTCAATGCCGGTTTCAGACCGGAACTGAAAGCCATGCGCTCAATCGGCTACAAGGAGGCATGCGCCTGCCTGGCAGGCGACCTGAGCCTGGAAGAGACCACGCTGTTGATAAAACGCAACAGCCGCCGTTATGCAAAACGGCAATTAACCTGGTTCAACGCGGACCCGAATATTATATGGCTTGAATATCCCGAAAAGTTTGCTACTATTTCAAAATGTTGCATTGATTTTTTTAAATGAACAGGAGGGAGCCAAATCATGGCAAAAGCACCGTTTAATATTCAGGATCAGTATCTCAACCAGTCCCGCAAGGAGCGCATCAAGGTAATCGTAACCATGATGTCGGGCAACAAACTTGAGGGGTACATAAAGTCATTCGACAATTTTTCCGTTCTCCTTGACCTTAACAGTGACGTGCTGATCTACAAACACGCAATCTCCACCATCACCTCCACTGACAGCTCCTTCCGGTTGCACCAGTAAACCGACTTCAGCAAAGCGCGCGGGGGTTGTAAACCTTCGCGTGCTTTCTCCCTATTTCAGGTCCCTATGAAAAAAAGCACAAAAATCCTGCTGGCAGTCTCCCTGGCGCTGGTTATCCTTGGCATAACCATACTCAGCCAGGCTTCTTCAGTTCTGATGCAACTCTTTATCGCCTTTGCCCTGGCATACATACTCAATCCCGCCGTACTTTTGCTGGAGAAGCGGGGCATCAAGCGAATCATCGGCATTCTGATTGTTTTCAGTACTGCCATTCTTCTGAGTGCCGGGTTCGCTATCTTTCTGGTGGCCTCCATCAGCGGCGAACTCTCCAACGTTCAACTCAACCTACCCGGCTATGCCCAACACCTCTACGAGATCACGCCACCAGCGATCAAATCGCACTTGGGAATCGAAACACCGGACAGGCTCTCCCGGCAATTGAACGAGCTGCTCCAGCAAGCCCGCACCATCTCGCCCGATCTGCTCAAACCGGTTCTGGACGTGATCAGGCAGGCTTTCACCTCCACCGTGGCCCTGATCCTGGCATTTCTGGGCTATCTGATCATACCGGTCTATCTTTTCTACCTTCTGGCTGATCTGCCTCAACTGAAGCTGTTCCTGGAGTCCTTCATACCCGAGCGCCACCGCGGTATTTACACGGAAAAACTGACCGAGGTGGATACGGTACTAGCCGGATTCATCCGCGGACAGCTCCTGGTCTGCGCAATCCTGGCAGTGCTCTACAGCATCGGTCTGTATTTCATCGGCATCGACCTGGCCATCGCCATCGGCACCCTGGCCGGCATAACCTTTATCATTCCCTACGTGGGCACTATCATCGGCATTATTCTGTCCGTGGCAATGGCCATGCTCAAATTCCACGACATCCTGCACCCGCTGCTCTGCCTGGGGTGGTTCGGCATTGTCCAGACGTTTGAGGGAATGGTCATCACCCCCAGGGTAGTCGGCAACACCGTCGGCCTGCACCCGCTGGTAACCATCGTGGCTCTGCTGATCGGCGGCCAGCTGTTCGGGTTGATGGGCATGTTGCTGGCTGTGCCGGCCACCGCCGTACTGCAGGTGCTTCTGCGCTCCCTGGCCGACTATTACCGCAGCTCCGATTTCTACCAGGGAGCCTGATGAAGGGACTCCTGATCGAAAGCATCGCACCCGGCTCCATCGCCGATGAACTGGGCCTTGCCCGAGGCGACCGCCTGCTGGCCGTCAACGGCCATGGATTGCGGGATATCATCGACTACAGTTACTACACCTCCGGAGAGGATGAGCTGCTGCTGGAGGTGTCCAAAGCGGACCAGGAGCTATGGGAGCTGGAGATCGAGCGAGAACAGGGCCAGCCGCTGGGTCTTATCTTTGCCGCGCCGGAACCGGCCCGTTGCCGGAACAATTGTGTCTTTTGTTTTGTCCATCAACTCCCCAAAGGGCTGCGAAAGCCGCTCTACGTCAAGGACGAGGATTATCGGCTCTCCTTTCTCAACGGCAACTACGTTACACTGGCAAATCTGAAACCGACCGAACTGAAGCGCATCGCCATGCAGCGCCTCTCGCCGCTCTACATTTCGGTCCACAGCACCAATCCCGCACTGCGCGAACGGATGCTGGGCAGGCCGGGAATCCCCCCCATTCTGGAGCAATTGCGTAAACTGGCCGCTGACCGCATCACCCTGCATACCCAGGTGGTTCTTTGTCCCGGCCTTAATGACGGCGAGGAACTGGAACGGACCGTTGCCGACCTGGCAGCACTGTATCCGGCGGTACAATCTCTGGCCGTGGTGCCGCTGGGGCTGACCAGGCATCGCCAAGGCCTGCCATTGCTCAGACCGGTGGACGAGGACTATGCCCATGAGTTTATCTCACTCTGGGAGCCGCGAGCCAGGACGCTCAATAAACACCTCGGCAAACCGTTTCTTTTTCTGGCGGATGAGTTCTATCTCAAGGCCGCCCTCCCCTTTCCTCCCCTCAGGACGTATGGCGACCTGCCCCAGATTGAGAACGGCGTCGGCATGGTGCCGCTCTTTCTGCGCGACGCCGGTCGAGCGCTAAGAATGGCCCGGAACCTGGGGGCATTCCGGGTGACCGTAATAACCGGGATTTCCGCTTTTGGATTTGTTGCTGATTTTCTGAGAAAACTGGAAGAAAAAACCGGAGTGGACATTGTTGGAGTGGCAGTGGAAAACCGCCTGTTTGGCGAGAGTGTTACTGTAAGCGGACTTGTTGCAGGCAACGATATTATTGAAGCGCTTGCGGGAAGAGACATCGGTTCGGCATTGCTGCTGCCTGATGTCATGATCAAGGAAGGGGAAGAACTCTTTCTGGACAATGTATCCCTTGAAGAACTGGGACGGCGTCTTGACTGCCGGGTCGTGGTTTTCGACGCCACCCCGCAGGGCTGCTATCGGGCCATCAGGGCACTTTCGGGCCGACTATAAATACATTCAAGTTGCCCCCCTTTACTTACCAAGCAGTTCCTCGAACTTCTTCACATCAAACCCGGAAAAAACCCGGCCGAAGATCATGAACGTCGGTGTGGAATTCACCTTGGCCCTGGTGGCGATCTCTAACTGTTCCTCCTGAAGTTTGATACCTTTCGCGGATACGTTGAACGTCAGCACACTATCCATTTTGCCGGCCATGACCTCATGGTATGCCCGTACCTTATCCGTTTGGGAGAGAATGTACCGGGCTTTTTCCTTTGCCTTGGGGTGCCGGGCAAGGGGGTAGAAGAAAACGTAGCGAGTCACGTCCGTACGACCGTCAAGATACCGGGAAGCCTGGCGGCAGAAAGGGCAGTCGGGATCGGTAAACTCCACCACTGTTTTTGGGCCGGAACCGATCCGGACAGCCTTGGATAAATTAAGGTCCGCGGCAAAAAGCGGGGCGGTAATACACAGTCCCGCCCCAAGAATAAACAATGCAATCAATCTACAGATTTTCATGATATCCCTACGCATCTCTCCTCAGGATAGTATCACGCATCATCGGAAGCGTCTTGTCCAAGAGCGGGGAGCAGGATAATGAACTCGCTCCCCTGGCCGGGTACGCTCTCGACCCAAATAACCCCTTCAAAACTCTTTACCATCAATTTGCAGTACGCCAAACCGAGTCCGGCACCGCCATAGTTCTTACTGCTCCGCTTCGACTGGACGAAGCGTTCAAAAATCATTTCCTGATCTTCCGGCGGAATTCCATCGCCCGTATCCCTGACGCTCAGTCTTACAAACTGTTCATGCGTACCGAACATTTGCTCCGCAAGGGAGGCGACATAACCGGGAATTGACATTTTCATGGCAGCTTCCCGTGCAAGAGATTGGCAGGAAAGAGTGATTTCGCCACTCTCGGAAGTAAATTTCAGGGCATTGCCAAGCAGATTGCCTATGGTCCGGTAGAAGGCACTCCGGTCAATAGCCACTCTCGGCAGGTTCAGGTCCACATTTGTTGCCAGCTTGACTCCCTCGCGCCCGGCCAGCAAGCTGAACCTGTTGATAAGGGCAGCCAGAATATCACCCGGATCGCAAGGCCGTATCGTCAAATTCATGCGCCCCGCCTCGAAACGATGAATATCCAGCAAATTATCGATCATGGAAACCACTTCATTACAGCTATCGATGGCGGACTGGAGATATTCTGCCTGCTCGGAATTAACCGGCCCCAGACGGCCTTCCCGTATGATATCGATGGTTCCGATCACTGCCGTGATCGGATTTTTCATGTCATGGGAGAGCATGGATACAAAATCATCTTTTTCCCGTTCCAGGCGCTGTTTTTCCAAAAACGTTCTGCGGTTTGCCAAGGCCTGTTCAACACGCTGGAGGGCATCGTTGAGGTCAAAAGGTTTGGTAAAGTAATCAATGGCGCCGCTTTTCATGCACCTCACCGCCATGTTTTCACTGCCATGGCCACTCATCATGATCACGGCAACATCACTACCCGATTTCCGGATCTGCTCAAGCACATCCACCCCGCTCATCCGGGGCATCCAGATATCCAGTAACACAAGGGAATATGGTTGTGCCGCAAGCAAGTCCAACCCTTCTTCACCATCTTTGGCCCAATCCACCTGGTAGCCCACCTCCTCCAGGTGAAGCAAGAGAATCTTTGCGACCAGCACCTCGTCATCAACAATCAGAATTTTGTCAGTTTTTCTTACTGTCATACCTGCCTCTGCCGGGAAGCTGACAGAAAGGCTTCCGCCAGTATCAGGTCTTCAGGAGTTGTGATTTTAATATTGCAGTAGTCACCCGGAACGATCCGGACCTGTCCATTGCGACGCTCCACCAGAGAGGCATCGTCGGTACCGATGAAGCCGGTTTCCTCGGCGTTCTGGTGGGCCTCGCAAATGACGCCAAAGCGAAATGACTGGGGGGTTTGGGCCTGCCAGAGAGTTTCGCGCTCCGGCGTATCGATTACGAAACCGTTACGAACCGTTTTGATGGTATCCTTGGCCGGCACCGCCACCAATGCACCGTCATTGCAGCGGGCAACCTCGATGGATTCCCGCAGCAGTTCTGGAGAAATGAATGGCCTGACCCCGTCATGAATCACTACCACATCATCCTCGGAAGCATGGCGTTTCAGGGCCTTGAGTCCGTTCACCACCGAATTCTGGCGTTCGCGGCCTCCCGGTACAATTTCGATCACCTTTTTAAAACCGCAGGCATCCACCACCTGTTCGCGGCAATAGGATATTTCGTCCGCCGGGATTACCAGGCAGATACCGGTAATTTCGGGAGAATTCTCAAAAACCGAAAGTGTGTGAGCCAGTATGGGAAGGCCACTCAGCTGGAGGTACTGCTTGTTGATCGCAGCCCCCATACGCTTGCCCATGCCGGCCGCGGGTATCAGGGCAAAGGCCTTGAAAGCTGTCATTTAGTTCTTTCCTTATTGAATGCCACCATCATGGCAGCGTTTAGCAACTCACCTTGAATTCAGCGGCCAGGGAAGGGGTAACAGCGCCGTCCATCAACACCCTGCCGCCATATTCGGCATTCTTCTGAACCAGGTTTGCCGCGGCATCGGGATCTTTTTGCAGAAAAGCTTCCAGAATTTTTTCATGTTCCTGCACCGATATCTTCAACCTGCCAGGCACGCTGAGCGACATGTGCCGCAGACGCTGGAAGCGGGTTATCAAACTGTAGATCATTTCCTTCAGTTTCTCGTTATCAGAGGCATTGATGAAGATGGAGTGGAATTCGTCATGGAGCTTAAAAAAACCTTTAAAGTCGTTACAATCGGCCAGTTCGGAAAGACGGATGTTGATTGTCCGGAGACGTTCAAGCTCCTTGTCGGTCAGTCTTTCGCAGGCTCGTCGTGCGGCATATCCTTCAAGGATACTCTTGATGGCGTAAAAATCCTCAACCTCTTTCAGGTTGAATTCGCTGACCACGGCCCCGCGCCGGGGAATAACAGTCAGATATCCTTCGGATTCCAGCTGCCGAAACGCCTCGCGGATCGGAGTACGGCTGATGCCGAAGCGTTCCGCCAATTCCGGCTCCGAGACCTTGCAGCCCGCCTTGAGCGACCCGGAGATAATGGCCTCACGAATGTTTTCAAGGATTTTTTCACGTAACGTGGGATGCTTTTCAATTAGTTTTGGCATATCCGTGTCACCCCGGGAAATTTTTTTGGCTATTGTATATTGTATGCAAAGTTTGTCAACTCTAACATTTTGGATTTGAAAGATTTTTTGAAATACAATCGGGGCAGTCCGGTTTTCATGCATTCCCGAAGAGAGCAGATGCCTGAAACGCCCGGCAAAACATTCATTTCTTGAATTTTACCTAATCAAAAGGTAGTCTTATTGATCATTCGAGGCGCCCGTGGATCCTGTTCGACACCTGAAAATATCCCTGACCATTCTCCTCCTGCTGGTATCGGCAGGCACGGCCGGTTTTGTAACCATCGAGCATTGGCGTTTTCTCGACGCCCTGTACATGACGATCATCACTCTTGGCACTGTCGGCTTCAAGGAGGTCCATGACCTGTCCGACACCGGCAAGGTCTTCACCATATCGCTGATCGTGGTGGGCGTCAGCGTTCTGGGTTACATCGTTGGCAGCCTGGCCCAGATCATGTTTGAAGGACAGATTCAACGGGTAATCGGGAGAAAAAAAGTGGAAAAGAAGATCGAAGCTCTCCATAACCATTATATCATCTGCGGTTTTGGCCGGATCGGTTCGCTGATCTGCAGGGAATTCTTCTCCAACAAGCTCCCCTTTGTGGTGGTCGAGAAAGGTTCCGAAACCATAGAAAAGCTTGACGAAGAGGGGTATCTCCACATGAAGGGAGATGCCACCCAGGACGAAACCCTGCTCAAAGCCGGCATCAAACGGGCCAAGGGGTTGATTTCGGTGGTCGCCTCTGACTCTGAAAACGTGTACATCACTCTGACCGCCCGCGGACTCAATCCCGACCTCTTCATCCTGGCCCGTTCCAGCGAGAATGGTTCGGACATCAAGCTGAAACGGGCCGGCGCATCAAAGGTCATATCTCCCTATGTCATCGGCGGCACCAGAATGGCCCAGTCGATCCTGCGCCCCAATGTGGTCGACTTCATCGAAATCGCAACCGGCAGTGACCATCTGGACCTGCAGATGGAGGAAATATCAATTCCCGCCCACTCGGTTTTTGCCGGCGAGACCCTGGTCAGCTCAGGATTTCGCAAGGAGACCGGCGTCATCATTATCGGCATCAAGAAATCCCACGGTAAAATGGTATTCAATCCCCACTCCCAGGCCAAGATAGAAATTGGCGACACCCTGATCGTTCTGGGGGAACCCACATCCATAGCCAAGCTGGGAAATTTGATAACACACCCCGGACCAGCCTCCATCATCAAACAACAGCTTAAAGGCCACAGTCACCATGACGAATAACAAAATACACGCCCACGTTCCCTACCTTCGCCTGTTTGAAAATATGGAGTACCTCCTGGGGGAGCGCATCAACCCCGAGGTATATTTTTCATCCGAAGCACTCGACACCTACACGTTTGATCGGCTCTCCACTTCGGCCCGCCTGCTGCAGGACGCCGGCTTGGCGACAACGATTCACGCAGCATTCATGGATTTGAATCCCGGTGCAGTGGACTCTACCATCCGTGAGGCGACCCGCAAACGTTTCGAACAGGTTTTTCAGGTCGCAGTGATCCTCAAGCCTCGGGTCATTGTCGTCCACCCCGGTCTCGATGAAGTTCGCCATGGAAACGACCGCAGACCATGGCTGGAAAACAGCATCCACTTCTGGCGGGATTTCCTGCCCCGGGCCGCTGATATCGGCTGTACCATTGCCGTGGAAAATATCTTTGAAAAAGAGCCCTCATCTCTGCGAGATCTTCTGGAAGCCATCGATGATCCCGCGTTTCGCCATTGTTTCGATGTAGGTCACTGGAACATGTTTGCAAACATCGGCCTGGAGGAATGGTTCACCGAACTGGGCTCCTTCATTGCCGAAATCCATCTGCACGACAATCATGGCCAGGCCGACGAGCATCTGCCGCTGGGCGAAGGACAGATTGACTTCGACCTGCTCTTCGAGCTGCTGGGCCGTTTCGCCCCCGAGGCGGTCTGGACCATCGAAGCCCATACCAATGAACGACGGCAGCGAGCGCTGGAAAACATCAAAAAGTACCTGTAGCCTTCATCACACGTGGATCCCCCCTTTTTCAAAAGGGAACTATCTCACTTAAAGGAACCTCCATGTCCGATAAAATCCTTGTAACCGGCGGCTGCGGCTATATCGGCAGCCATGTTGTCCGTCAACTCAGTGAAGCGGGCCGAACCGTGGTGGTCTATGACAACCTCTCCACCGGTTTCCGCGATGCTCTTGTGCATGGCGAGGAACTGATCGTGGGCGAACTGTCCGACGCCGCTAGCCTGGACGCAGCCTTCCAACGTCACGGCTTCACCACCGTTTTGCACTTTGCGGCAGCCATCATCGCGCCGGAGTCGGTTTCACTGCCGCTGAAATACTACGGCAACAACACCCGCAATACCCTGGGTCTGCTGGAGGCCTGCGTGAAACATGACGTTCAGCGCTTCATCTTTTCCAGCACCGCGGCGGTCTACGGTTTTCCCGATGGTGGCGTGGCAGCCGAAGAAAGCGCCCTGGCGCCTATCAATCCTTACGGCACCTCGAAACTGATGAGCGAGTGGATGTTGCGGGACACCTCCGCAGCCCACGGCATGCGGTTCGTGGCCCTGCGTTATTTCAACGTGGCCGGCGCGGATCCGCAGGCCCGCATGGGACAGCGCACCCCCGAGGCAACCCATCTGATCAAGGTTGCCTGTCAAGCAGCCCTGGGAATGCGCAAAAATATAGCCATCTACGGCACCGATTATCCGACTCCGGACGGCACCGGCGTCCGCGATTACATCCACATAGAGGATCTGGCCTCCGCCCATCTGTACGCATTGCGCTATCTTGAGCAGGGAGGTGAACCGACCGCCATGAATGTGGGCTATGGCCGTGGAAGCAGCGTACGCCAAGTGCTGGATCTGGTCAGAGAAGTGAGTGGTGTAAATTTCACGGTGGTAGAGGCCGAGCGGCGTCCCGGCGATCCAGCCTCGCTGGTGGCGCGAGCCGAGAAGATCGGCACGTTGACCGGCTGGCAGCCGAAACATGACGATCTTCGTACCATCGTTGCCGATGCCTGGAGATGGGAGAGCAAGCTGGCGGCAATGACAAAGCAGTGATTGTCACTACGCGGACATGAAAGGGGCGGCTGATAATATGACAGCCGCCCTTTTCGTTATTCGCTATTTTAAGGAGATCAAGATGTTTGAATCCGCGGAACTGGGACACAAGATCAGCAAGGATATCTGGGAAAGGGACGTGCCGCAACTGCGTGAAGAGCTGCTGGACGCCCAGTTCGATCTTCTCCAGTCAAAACAGTTTCCCGTGATCATCCTGATAGCGGGGGTTGACTGCGCCGGGAAGGGGGAGACGGTCAACCTCCTGAATGAATGGCTGGATCCGCGCCATATCGAGACACATGCCGTGCGCGACCTGACCGATGAGGAGCTTGAACGCCCCGAGATGTGGCGCTATTGGCGCGTCCTGCCGCCAAAAGGAAAGATCGGCATATTCATCGGCACCTGGTATTCCGCGCCCCTTGTGGACAATGTTTATGACAGAATCAAGAACGCGGAACTGGATCAGCGCCTGGAGCGAATCGCCCGTTTCGAAAAGATGCTGTGCAACGAAGGCGCCCTGGTGCTCAAATTCTGGCTGCACCTCTCAAAGGAGGCGCAGAAAAAACGTCTCAAGTTCCTGGAAAAGGACCCCAAGACCCGGTGGCGGATAACTGAGACCGACTGGCGGAACTATAAGCACTATGACAGATTCAGGACTGTCTCCGAGCGGATGCTGCGCGCGACCAGTACCCCGGAGTCCCCCTGGACCATCGTCGAGGGGACCGATCCCAGGTATCGCTATCTGACTATCGGCACGGCACTGCTCAATGCTCTCCGCCAACGGCTGGACGCCGGTGAGTCCCCCCGCCACATGCAGCCGCTCCCG
>WSSedB1CaDRAFT_10000974_pt1 | contig 11527 bp, 9 predicted proteins | sample WetSurSB1Cattail_FD_9460 | JGI IMG/M metagenome (IMG submission 9460)
TTGCGGCGGCCGCAATAGATGACGCGGCTGAAATTTTGCCTGCCTTATCGTTGATGCAAAGTGCAAGTCGGAGGGTACTGCTGCCTGAATGTGCAGCAGTACCTGAAGCATAGTCGTTTTCGGATGGAGCCGGCAATATAGTGACTTTTGTACGTACGGTATAAAATGAACCATTCCAATGGCTTTCAAGTAATACATAATTCCGGATAAATCCCTTACGATAGGCATGGATGCGGTCCTGAGCCACAATATCATTGATGGTATAGGTATCTGACTCAATGCGGATACCTTCTGCTGATTCTAATGCCTGACGAAAAGAGTCCTGTATAGCTGCCTGCTCGGTCGGTCCTTTACCGGAAGAAATGTACTCTTCAGCAGCTGCTTTTGAGGAAAAAATGAAAAAGCTGAAAAACAGAAGACTCAGGCATAAAACAATATGAGATTTCATTACTTTCGGATTGCTATATCGCCAATGTGGACATTTTCTGCTGACCCGCGCAGGACCGTGCCGGAGGCCAGGTTATCTTCTACGTTTTCAATGAGTATCTGACAAAGGAAGTTACGTTGCCTGCCTAAGACAATACCGGTGACGGGATGGCGTATTAAAGCACCTTCCTTGCAGACTATAAAAATCTGTCCTGGCGATATCTTGTCCTTGGCACCTTTGTCCAGATAAATGGTACTGTGGTCTACATTGGCAATATGTACCTCCAGATCCGGTATATTCAGTCTGGATTGAATGGTCTGGGAAATATTGTTCGTGATTTTTTGGATTGCAGTATTGGTATCCTGCGAGGTGGTCATCCAGATTTTTTTGCCGTTTTGTTTTATGAGGGTCTTTTTTATGGAAGACACAGATGTATCTGCTACAATAATTTTACCGGAGGTAGTATCTAAAAGTTTCCAAAATATAGTGAACTGTGCGGCTGGTGATCGCTGGTTTTTTTGTAAGGTATTTTGTACACTTAGGATCGTACCTGTCAGGAGATAATCTATCCCATCCATGTGGCCGGTAACGGCAGCATTGTTTTGTGAGATAAGTCCGGTACGGCCTAAGCTTTGTTCGTTCAGCATTTCCTTTATGTTGCTGCGGTCTACAAGAGTGATACCGGGACTTTCTGATAATTTACTTATAAGATCGTTTGTGAAAAGCTGTTCCAACTCACGATGTCCGGAATCATTCTTAAAGGCGATAATGCTGATAGATTTTTGCTGTGCAGCCACACACACAGGAGATAAAGAAAAAAATAAATTTATAAATAAAATTGATGTGAAAAGATAAAAAAGGCTTTTTTGATAATGATAAAAATTCATTTCTCATAGATCCTCTCCCCTTTCCATAGGATTTTAACAAAAAATAATTTGTATATTATAAAATGATATATATATAGAAAATTATTTTTTGCATATGAATCAATTCAATTTGATTATTTTATGTGTATATTCCTGCTATTGAATTAAATTAAAAATATTTAATTCAATTCGTATTCTATATGAATTTATATTTTTTGTAAAGTAAATATGGATAAAAGAGTAAAAATTTCCTATAAAAACATATAAAATTAAAAATATTATTTTCTGCTATTTAAGTAAGATGTTATAAATAATATGCAAACATATGCAAACGCTGGTTGGGAGCGGAACAATGCTCTATTTGAGAACATGAGAAGAAACTATTGCATATGTGGTGAACATGCTGTACAATATTAATCAATCAATTGATTAATATTGCATTTTTATAAAATGAGGAGAATGTGTTGTGGAACAGGAAAATAAAGAACGGCTTTTGAAAGCTGCTACCGGGTTGTTTGCCGAGGCAGGCTACGATAAAGTATCAATTCGTCAGATTGCCGATAAAGCAGGGGCTAACAGTGCGATGATTTCCTATTATTTTGGCAGTAAGGAAAAGCTGTATAGAGAAGTTGTCATGGAACAGGTAAGGGGGCTGGATCACTTTTTAAGGCCGGCCATCAGAAAGCTGGCTCCGGAAAAAATTTTGGAATGTTACGCTTTGACGCTGCAGGCAATCCATGCAGAACATCCAGCCATGGCCAAATTTGTCAGCCGTGAGATCGTTCAGCCGTCGCCGTCTATGAAATGGTTTATTCGCGAGAAGCTGCAGGCCGTATATGAAATATTGGCAGAAGCAATTGCCTGCGGCATTGCACAGGGAAAATTTCGTGAAGATTTGGAGATACGGTCCACCGTCATTTTATGGGCAGGAATGGTGAATTTTTACTATCTGGCATACAATATACATTCGAAACTTGATGAGGTGTCGGCAGGAAAAATTGTGGATAAAGATTACATAGCGCAGGCGTTGCGTATTTTCCTCGCGGGAATTGAAAGGAGATGATCGGGTTGAAAAGGAAACTGGGAGCAGGTATACTTTTTATTTTGTTGTTTGCCTTTACGCTGGCAGCCTGGCATGCATATCGTGAACAACAGCAAAGTGCAAGGGCTCTTACAGGGACAGTTGAAGTCACGAAGGCAGATGTCACGGCAAAAGCAAGCGGTTATATTAAAAGACTCTGTATCAGGGAAGGAGATGCTGTGCATAAGGGGGATAAGGCAGCAGAGCTTGAGCGCAAGGACCTGGAAGCTGCTCTGCTGCGGGATGTTTCGACTCGGGCAAAGGCAGGGACAAAGCTTCAGGAACTCCAAAATGGTGCCCGTTTGCAGGAGCTCGCGCAGGCAGCGGCGGAAACCGCTGCAAAAAAAACGGCTGCGGATAAAACAGAACGTGATTTTATAAGGGCAGCAGCACTTTATGCGGATGGGGCTGTGGCCAGATCATTTTATGATGATGCGGCGGCCGCCAGAGATACAGCATCGGCACAACTCAAAAAGGCACAGGAACAGGAAGCACTGCTATGTGCAGGTACGCGTGAGGAGGAACTTCAGTCTGCGCGTGAGGAATTAGGACGGAGCCAGGCTGTAGTTGATATGTCTGAGGCTGCGGTAGCAGATCTTACCGTCCAAAGTCCGCTTGACGGTGTTGTGCTGACCAAAAACTATGAAGAGGGGGAATATGTCACAGCGGGTATCCCCATTGCAACGATTGCAGATCTTTCTGACTGCTGGGTCCGTGTCTATGTTTCTCCGGCTGAGCTGGCGAAAATAAAAGTCGGCAGTACAGCCAGGGTTATGGTTGATGGGATGCCGGAACGCAGCTTTACGGGATGTATACGTGAAATCAGTGATAAGGCGGAATATACTCCGCGCCAGAGTATAACTAAAAATGAGCGTGCGAATCTCGTCTTTGGCGTCAAGGTGGGAATAGATAACGGCGAAGGCATTATGAAGCCGGGTATGCCAGCGGATGTGATTTTTGATGAATAAAAATGATACGGTAATTGAAACCCGGGAACTTACGTGCCGCTTCGGAAATTTCACGGCGGTCGATAAGCTGAATCTTCAGGTGCAGCGTGGTTCTATCTATGGATTTATCGGATCCAATGGTTCGGGAAAGTCTACAACAATCCGCATGCTTTGTGGCTTGCTGCGGCCGACAAGCGGACAGGCATTTGTGCTGGGCTATGATACAGCTGCTGACGCGGAACGGATAAAGCAGCGTATTGGCTATATGTCGCAGAGATTCAGTTTGTATTATGATCTGACGTGTGTGGAAAACCTCTCTTTTTATGCGGGACTCTATGGTCTTTCCGGGCAGATAAAGAAAAGACGCATTGAAGAAATATTTTCCCGTATGCAGCTGGAAGAAAAACGCCAGGTGCTTGCTGGAAGCATGTCGGGCGGACAACGCCAAAGGCTGGCACTTGGATGTGCCATTCTGCATCGTCCGGAGTTGCTCATTTTGGATGAACCGACTTCGGCTGTAGACCCGACCTCGCGGCGCATGTTTTGGAATTTGTTGGCAGAGTTGACGCAAGAACATACAACAATTCTCGTGACTACGCATTTCATGGATGAAGCGGAGCATTGTGATGCTGTAGGCTTCCTGAAAGCAGGGAGGATGCTTGCCGGTGGCTCACCACAGGAACTAAAGAAGGGACTGCCGGCACAGCTCATTACACTCGACTATGGCACCACCAAAGAGGCGCAACAGGCGCTGTTGTCATCGGGCATGTCTTACCTGGATGCGTATGTGTTTGGACAGAAATTTCATGTGCTGGTGGTGCCTGAATGCGTGTTTCCGTCAGCATTATGCTATATGCCTGCGGAAATCACGATGGAGGATGTCTTTATCTATTATGATAAGCAACAAGGGGGAAAAGACATATGACCAGACTGAAGGCGATACTCATTAAGGAATTCATTCAAATGCGGCGTGATCCGGTGACGCTTGTTATCATGTTTTTTCTGCCAATGGTGCAGTTGCTGATCTTTGGTTTTGCTATCCATACGGATATCAAACACCAGCCAACGGTGGTATTTGATGCGTCAATGACGCAGGAAAGCCGTGAACTGCTCCAGAATTTTACTTCAAGTGGATATTTCGATATCCGCTACAGTGCAGAAAGTTTTCAGGAGGTAGATTCACTTGTTGACAGCGGCAAAGTAAAGGTGGGCATTATACTGCCGCCGGATTTGGTATCCAATCTCAAGCATGAGCATGCGACGCCTATTCAGGTGATTGTCGATGCTTCAGATTCCACAGCCGCCTCCTCGGCAATTGCTGCTGCGGAATCTATAGGGCAGCTCCGGTCACGTGAGGTGCTGTTGAAAAAGCATGCGCTGCCAGAGGAGAGTACACAGCTTTATGATGTACGTGTACGTGCTTGGTATAATCCTGATTTTATTACGGCCTGGTATATGTTGCCGGGCATTATGGGAGTCATACTTACGATGACCATGGTTATGATCACTGCTATGGCCATTGTTCGTGAACGTGAACAAGGTACACTCGAACAGCTTTTGGTTACGCCTCTTAAGACATGGGAACTCCTGCTGGGGAAAATCATACCATATATTCTTGTGGGTTATGTGCAGACAACGGTATCGCTGCTTGTAGGTATTGGAGTATTTGCGATGCCAATCCGAGGGAGCATCGTATTGTTATACGGGCTTACTACGTTCTTCATCATAGCGTCACTTACACTCGGATTGGTGATTTCTACTGTTTCGCGTACACAGATGCAGGCTATGCAGATGTCTTTCCTTGTGTTTATGCCAAGTGTGCTGCTATCCGGATTCATTTTTCCGCGGGAGGCCATGTCGACGGTTTTTTACTTGTTGAGCAGCTTGCTGCCTATGACTTATTATGTCGAGATTCTGCGAGGCATCATTCTGCGAGGCAATAGCCTGTCGGCACTTTGGGGCCAGGTGCTGGCACTTACCGTACTCATTTCTGTGAGCTTTGGGGTTGCTATGAAGAAATTTTCACGTACAATGGAATAAAATAAATGAAATGTAAATGAGATTTTTTTAGAAAAAAATTGAATTATGCTCAAAAAAATAGTAAACTAGTATTTACTATTGTACATAAGCTTGCTACAATCGAAAGGGAAGAAAAATATTAGAAATTTGAATGAATGAAGGAGCCTGAAGATGCTGGTTCGGTGCTTGGAAAAAATTGGTGCGTTTGTTTTAGATTTTTTAGAATATGTCGGTGAGGTTATGCTGCTGACAGTAGAAACATTCCATCAGCTCAGGCGGCTGCCTCGCATGCGCCATGTATTGACGCAGATGTCACATTTGGGGGTCGATTCCTTGTCTATTGTGACGCTGACTATGCTTTTCACAGGCATGGTCATGACCCTGCAGATTGGTCATGAATTTGTGCGTTTTGGTGCACAGTCAACGATTGGCGGTGTGATTACGATTGCTATCGGGCGGGAGCTCGGTCCTGTGCTGGTAGGAGTTGTCTGTGCAGGGCGCGTGGGCTCGGCTATTACGGCTGAGATCAGTACGATGAAGGTGACAGAACAGATTGATGCACTGCGTGTTATGGCGACGAACCCGATCGGTTACCTCATTGTGCCGCGCATGCTGGCCTGTGTGGTAATGATACCGCTGCTTACGGTATTTGGCGACGCAGTTGGTGTAGTGGGTGGATGGATTATCGCTACACAGTATACGGGGATCACCTCGCATCTTTATCTGGACTCAATTGATATGTTCGTCATAACGCATGATATTACGGGCGGCCTTGTGAAAGCAGCATTTTTCGGGGTAATTATTGCAGTGCTGGGGTGTTATTATGGTCTACATGCGCCGGATGGGGCGGAGGGCGTTGGAAAAGCAACAACACGTTCCGTGGTAGCGGCTATCGTTGTTATTTTTATGGCAAATTGTTTTTTGTCGATAATACTTTATCGATGAGGTAAGAGTATGATAAAATTAGTTGATGTAAACAAATCCTTTAAGGGTAAGCAGATGTTGAAGCATATCAATTTGGAAGTAAGAGAGGGTGAGACGTTGGTCATTATCGGCGGCAGCGGCATGGGCAAGAGCACGCTGCTGCGTCTCATGATCGGACTTATCCGGCCGACAAGCGGTGAAATATGGATTGGTGATAAGGAAATCTCACGTATGCCGGAAGACGAGCTCGATAAGGTACGTCTGCATATGGGTATGGTTTTTCAGTATTCTGCGTTATTTGATTCGATGAGTGTAGGTGAGAATGTGGCTTTCGGGCTGCGGGAGCATACGGATTATTCAGAGGATAAAATTTGGGCTTTAGTGAGGGAGAAACTTGCTATGGTCGGATTGACTGGAATCGAGGAGCGTATGCCGAATGAACTTTCGGGCGGGATGAAGAAACGTGTCAGCCTGGCGAGGGCAATCGCCTTCAGTCCGGAAATCGTTTTTTATGATGAACCGAGCTCAGGCCTTGATCCAATCATGACGGATAAGATCAATGAGCTTATTATGCAGACCCAGAAAAATTTGCACGTGACTTCTGTTGTTGTCACGCATGATATGACGAGTGCCTGTTATATCGCGGATCGCATTGCTATGGTATATGAGGGAGAGATCATCGCGTTGGAGACGGTGAAGGACTTCAGGAGACTGCAGGATCCCCGTATACGGGCTTTCTTCAGGAGTATGCATACGGGGAAAGAGGAGGCTGAAGGATGACAACAGAGGCGAAGGTTGGTGCGTTTACTATCATTGGGCTGGCTCTGCTTGGCTTCATTTTGGTACATTTAAGCGGATTTAAATTGGGTGGGGATAAAGACTATACGATATATGTCGGTTTTAGTCAGGTGTTGGGGCTTTCAGCTGGTTCAGAAGTGCGTTTTGTGGGGGTACCGGCCGGAGAGGTTGAGAATATCGAGCCTGAAGGCATGGGGGCGCGTGTCAAACTTAAGATTAAGCCGAAAATAAAGATACCACGGGACGCAAAGATCACAATTAGCTTAAGTGGCCTTATGGGCGAAAAGCTGGTGAGTATTTCGCCAGTGAGCGAAACAAAGGATTACCTTCAGGATGGAGACTATGTCATTGGTATGGATGAGCAGGGAATGGACTCTATGATAGAGGGACTGAACAAAGCTGTCGTACAGGTGCAGACACTGCTGTCCTCAATGAATGAGGTTATAGGTAATCCGGAGCTTAAGGGCTCTGTTGTGGATATGGCTTTGAACATGCGTGATGTTACGGCAAACCTGAAGAGTATGACGGCAGCCTTTTCCCGTATGGCTGTGGATAATGAGAGTGATGTACGCAGGATGGCGCAAAATATGGCGCAGATGACTGCAAGTCTTATGCAGGCAGCAGATACCATCGACAATATGATGCAGGACTTTTCGGGAGACGGACAGACTGCCGCAAATCTTAAGGTGGCGGTTGGGAATCTTGCCAGTGCAAGCCAGCGCATTGAGCATATGGCTTCCAGTTTGGAAGGCGTCGTAACGGATCCACAGACGGCGGCGGATCTCAAGGCAACACTGCATAATGCGCGTCAGGTTTCGGAACGTGCCAACAGCATGCTGCACGGTATCGATAGTATACATGTGGAGACTGGTATGGAGGGACTTTATAGCGGTAAAAATGACAAGTGGATGACGAATTTTGATATGCGTGTTTATACAGATCCCAACAGTTTTTTGCTGTTAGGGCTCGATGATATTGGTGAAACCAATAAGTTCAATGGACAAATCGGTGTCCGGCAGGGAAACATCATCGGGCGTGCAGGAGCTGTGGATAGTAAGCCGGGCATTGGGTTGGATGCACTTGCGGGAGATAAATGGAAATTTTCCGTGGATGCTTATGATATGAATCATGCAACGATGAAGCTTCGGGCACAATATCAACTCAGTACAGATACTTATATTGTTGGGCAGATGGATGAAGTGAATCGGCGTGACCAAAGAGCTTCTTATATAGGCATCCGCCGCACTTTTTAATATAGACTGCAGGGAAAACCAGAAAGAATGACTGAGGAGGAATTTTAAATTGAAAATTAGAAAACGTTTTTATAAAAGACTTACTGCTATGGTGCTGGGAGGTCTCATGGCAGTTTCTTTTGCGGGAACGGTCCTGGCTGCGGATGCGGTAGATCTTACACTGGATGACAGTATCCAGATGGCGCTTGAAAATAACCGCACGATCAAACAATCTGTTACAGATGTCGATGCGGCGAAATGGACCTTGAGTGAGGCAAGGCGGAGCACCGGTCCAACGCTTACATGGAACACCTCGGCAGCGAGAATTGGCGGCAAGGCTTATGTGAGCGGCAGACAGACTACAGGCATAAATTATAATTATAATTATTCGAATACGGTGCAGGCGGAATATCCTTTATATACAGGAGGAAAACTGGAGAACACTATTAAATCCGCTGGATATGGTTTGGACACAGCGGACCTTACACTGGAAGATACGAAGCAGAGCATAAAGCTTCAGGCAACGGAGGACTATTTCAGTATTCTGCAGTACCGCAATCTTATCCAGGTGGATCAGGACGCGGTGGATACGCTTAAGGCACATCTGAATAACGTCAATGCACAGTATCGTGTGGGAACGGTTGCCAAATCGGATGTACTCGCTTCACAGGTGCAGCTGGCGAATGCACAGCAGGATCTCGTCAGCGTGCAGAATAATTATGACATCGCGGTGGCAACTTTGAATAATGTTATCGGTTTGCCGACCGATACGGTATTGAATATCCGGGATGAACTTAAATATACGAAATATGCGCTGACACTGGATAGCTGTACACAGTATGCCCTGGAACATCGCCCGGACGGGATTGCGGCGGAATACAAGGTAAAGAAGTCAGCTGCGGCGGTAAAAGTGGCTCAGGCCAATAATATGCCACAGGTGAGTGCTGTGGTTCAAAAGGCCATAGGTGGTGAAAATCCGTTTGATGATAATCATGTGAGTGCAGATACATGGAGTGCTGGCATATCCGCAAGCTGGAATGTGTTCGACAACAATGTGACGCAGGCACAGGTGCGCCAGGAAGAAGCAGCACTTCATAAAGCCCAGGAGGCGGCGTTGCAGCAGAAGGAGACGATACAGCTTGATGTACGTACAGCATATCTGAATTTGGTAGCGGCGGAAAAGAATATTCAGACGACAAGGGTTGCCGTGGATCAGGCCCAGGAGGACTATAAGATATCACAAGTCCGTTACAGTGCTGGTGTGGGTACGAATTTGGATGTCATGGATGCTGAGGAAAAGCTTACGTCTTCGCAAACCAATTATGTTAAAGCTCTATATGATTACAATACGAGTAAGGCATCCTTGGATAAGGCTATGGGTATCAAGGTAGATCTTGATGTAGCAGCATACCAGGAGGCATTGGAAGGCAAACAGGCTATGACTGCCAAAGGGACAGAGAAAACACAGCAGACGGCAGATGAAGCTGCCAAGGCATCTATGCCGGCAGAGGGACAGCAGGCCATTGCTGTAACGCCAGCTAATGCAGTGCAGCCTCCGGCAGTTACAGAAACAGAAGATGCTGTGGCTGAATCTGCTGCTGCAGCAAATGAATCCGCACAATAAGAGGGCATTGTTATGAAACGCAGAGCCATATGTATGACAATGGGAATCCTGCTGGGGACTGTTCTGATTTTCTTAGCGGGTGCCGGTTATTATATCGGGACGCAATCTTTTATGAACAAAGCGGGTATGGCGATTTCGGAAAAAGCGTCTGAGATTCTTCCTGTCCGCGTCGAGATTGACAGTATCCGTGTGGATTCCCTGCATTCGCTTACGGCGAGAGGTATAACCATTTACGATAAGCAGGATACGCGTATGGCAGAGGCTGAGTCTGCACAGGTAGACTTCAGCCTTTTTTCTGTATTTGCCAAATCTCCATTAGAAGCGGCTGATAAGGTTACGATACGGAAAGTAAATGCTTTGGTGGCAAAGCGTGCGGATGGCACATGGAATTATGAAGAACTTGTTTCGGGCAATACGACACAGAATCAATTCAAGGGCAAGGTGTGTATCGAGGATGGTACGCTCACAGGCCGCATGGATGGAAAAGAGCTTACATTCGAGAAAATGGATGGTATGCTTGACTTTGCAGCATACCCGGCCATCGGTGTAAAACTCGGATTTGTGTGCGGGGGGGCTCAGGCAAGTATAGCTGGGACGATGGGAAATAAGCGCCAGACGATTTCTATAGATGCCAGTAATCTGACATTAGAGGATTATTTGGAATTTATACCGGAAGGAATATTGCCGGATAATGTGAAGCTCATTTCCGGCAAGGTGGATAAGCTGGCTGCTGTTTTTTTGAAAACCGGGGGGGATTTGAGCTTTAACGGGCAGGCTGAGTTTCGTGAAGGGCGTGCAGATATCATGAATACGAGTGTTACGGATGTCCGGGGCTTGCTGGTGTTCAATGAGCGCGAGTTTTCTGTATTTGCGAATGCACAGGCAGAGGGACAGAAGGCTTCTGTGCATGGCAAGGTTCAATTGGATACCGGTACGCCCTATATGAATCTCATTGTTGAAGCACAGGCATTCGATCCGGGGAGTATTTTTGTGGGGGCACCTTTTCATGGTAAGGCTTCCTTTGCAATCAATCTTTTTGGCCCGGTAGACGCACCGCGGGCAGACGGAGAAATCCATGTCGCTGCCGGTAATGCCTATGGCTACGATTTTCGTAACGCTACTGCCAAAGTGCGTTATGAGGATAGCCATGTTGCGGTGCGGGATTTATCCGCAGATATATTTGGCGGGCATATCGAGGCTCAGGGGGAGTTTTCAGCCAGAGATTCCTCTTATACAGCTTATTTGAAGGCTACAGACCTGGATGCTTCATCTTTGCAGGATTTCGTGCCAGGCGTATCCGGCCGCACATCAGCAGATGTAGGAATATCCGGCATGGGCACTGACATGCAGGCACTTTGCGCTTATGGAAGTGTGTCTGCTTTAGGTGCAGCTTATGAGGGGCTTGCTGTACCACGCATGGATGCGTCTTTTTATATGGAGGGGCCGGTTATTCGGATTGATGCGCTGCATGCCACGTTGCCTGACGATGGTTCTTTGAGTATAGAAGGTACGATTATGGATAGAGAAAGAATGGATTTGGCGTTTTATGGTTCACATGTTGATTTATCACTTATGCGCAAGTTTGTGCCGCAGGCAGATATGGCAGGGG
>WSSedB1CaDRAFT_10000975_pt1 | contig 11526 bp, 7 predicted proteins | sample WetSurSB1Cattail_FD_9460 | JGI IMG/M metagenome (IMG submission 9460)
TCACCAGCCTGTTCACGCAGGACGCGGCTGGAGACTCGAGCACCGGCTCGTCGTTCGCGGATTTTCTGTTGAGCTATCCGCAGGAGACCACGCTGGATTCAGTCACAAGCAAGAGCTATCTGCGCGACAACGTGTATGACGCTTACGCGCAGGACGACTGGCGGGTGATGCCCAGCCTGACATTGAACTATGGCCTGCGCTACGAATTCTTCGCGCCCTACACGGAGAAGTTCGGCCATCTGGCGGCGGTGGATACGAACGCCTCGGCGGGCTTCACCGGACTCGCGCAGGTCGAATCGGGCGGCACTGGCGCTTTCAGCGGACGACTTCCGGCAGCGCTGGTGTTTCCGTTCCGAACAGCGTTCACCCCCCGGCTCGCGTTTGCATGGCGCGTACCGGCCATTAAGCAAATGGTCGTGCGTGCAGGCTTCGGCATGAACTACACGGTGGGCCAATACGCGAATTTTGCGACAAAGATGGCGCACGAGCCACCCTTCGCCAATGAGCAAGACAACCAGGAAGCTGATGCGAACGGCAACGCCAGCTCGGCCTGCGCACGTGCCACCACCATCGACTGTCTGACGCTGGCCAACGGATTTCCCACGGCCGATAGTATTGGCAACTACTCGCTGAATCCGCACTACCAACTGCCATACGTTCAGACCTGGAATATCGACGTGCAGAAGACGCTGCCGTGGGGAATCACGCTCAACCTGGGCTACAACGGGTCGAAGGGCAATCATCTCGACATCACAAGCGCTCCGCGTGCAACAGCAAGCAGCCCGGCGACGAATCCTGATAACCACATATTTTCCTACGAGCAGTCGGCGGCGTTTTCGAAGTTCAGCGCAGGCACGGTGAGGGTGAATAAGCGCATGTCGCACGGAGTGGCGTTGGGAGCGAACTACCAGTACTCGCACTTGATCGATAACGCGGCGTCAGAGGGTGGATCGGCGAGCGTTGGTGCGCAGAACTGGCAGGACCTGAATGGGGAAGACGGCAACGGCAGCATTGACGTGCGGCACAAAGTTACGGGCCAGTATGTGTACGAGTTGCCCCTCGGCAAGGACAAGCAGTGGATGACGACTGGCATGGGTGGGCACGTTCTGGAAGGATTTTCGGTTTCTGGCAACTTTACGTTTGCCACCGGAACGCCGCTGACTCCGGCCTATACGGCGGCCGTGTCCAGCGTGGCGTGCGGCACAGCAGGCACGCTGCGGCCGGACCGTGTGGCAGGAGTTTCAGTGACCGAGGGTGGTGGCACGTTGAAGCGGTGGTTCAATCCGGCAGCCTACTCGGAGCCTGCAGCCGCTAGCAGCTTTCAGTGCGAGGTGTTCGGAACCGCTACACGTAACTCCATTGCCGGGCCGGGCACAGTGAGCAATAACATGGCGATTGCTAAGACGATGGAGTTGGGCGACACGCGCAGCATGGAAGTGCGTGCGACGATCAACAACGTGTTCAACACGGTGCAGTACTCAGGCGTGGATACGAACGTGTCCTCGCCAGCATTTGGGCAGGTGACTTCGGTCGCATCAATGCGCTCGTTCCAGTTCACAGCGCGATACAGGTTCTAGCGAGTCAGCGAATGAAGGATGCGGTGCGCAGAGCGGTTGCGGGGTTAATGGCGGTGGCAATGCTTACGCCAGGAGGAGGGTTCGTGCGCGCGCAGCAGGCTGCGCAGAACACATTGGCGCAGGACAGCGGCTTTGTGCTCAAGACCAACGCAGAGCTGGTGCTGACCAACGTGGTGGTACGCGACGCTAAGACCGGCGAATTTATACAGGGGCTCAGGGAGAGCGATTTCACCATCGACGAAGGCGGCAAGCAGCAGAAGATGGCGAGTTTTGACTTCCAAAGTGTGGACATGGCAACGCCGCTGAACGAAACCACCATGAGCGGACTGGCTGCGGGCGCGAGCGGAGGCAGGGCCGTGGTTGTCGCAAAGCCCGAAGACCTTCGCAATCACCGGTTGATCGTAATGTTCTTCGACCTGACGTCAATGCAGCCGGAGGACCTTGATCGGGCTGTGGATGCGGCGAAAGCATTTCTGCGCGCGAAGTTGCAGCCGGCGGACTTGGTGGCGCTGGTGTCGCTGGGAGACACACTGAAAGTCGATCAGGACTTTACGGCCGACAAGGATGCGCTGATTCACGAAGTGGGTGCTTACAACGGCACCGAAGGCCAGGTCTTTGCATCGGGTGCGACGAGCAACTCGAACCAGACGGAGGACGCGACCGGCTATACGCCCGACGAGAGCGAGTACAACGATCTGAACACGGATCGCGAACTCTTTGCGCTGCGGGCCATCGCGAAGTCGCTCGAGAAGATTACGGAGAAGAAGTCGCTACTTTATTTCTCAGGCGGCATATCGCGCGATGGTATTGAGAACCAGGCGTCACTGCGTGCCGCGGTCAACGCATCGGTGCGCTCCAACCTCTCTATCTATAGCGTGGATACACGCGGACTGCAGGGGATCTCGCCGCTGGGTGACGCCTCGACCGGAAGCCTGCGCGGAAGCGGCGGATATAGCGGCGGCGCGCTGATGAACAACATGAACGCCAACTTTGCCTCGCAGGAGGTGATGGCGACGCTCAGCTCCGATACGGGCGGCAAGGCATTTTTCGATTCAAACAACTTTGCGCCGGCCTTTGCGCAGGTTCAGCGCGACACGTCGGCGTACTATGCGATCGGCTTTCACTCATCCAATCCGGCGCGTGACGGCAAGTATCGAAAGTTGACGATCAAGGTGAACCGGCCGGGCGTCAAGCTTGAGTACCGGCCAGGCTACTATGCGCCAGCGGACTTCAAGCACTCCGGCCGTGAAGACCGCGAGCGCGAATTGGATGAGCAACTGGCCAGCGACCTGCCAGCTACAGACATGGCAGTGTATCTCGATGCGCTGTACTTCAGGCTGGATGAGAATCGCTTCAATGTGCCGGTCTCGCTCATCGTGCCAGGCTCGCAGATTCCGTTTGTGAAGGGCGGCGACAAGGACAAGGCCACCCTCGACATCATCGGTGAAGTGATCGACGAAGTGAAACGTCCCATCGGTTTGGCGCGCGAGACGGTGAAGCTGAATCTCGATCCATCTCTTCAAGCGCGGCAGCGCAATATTGAATACACCACCAGCTTCAATTTGCCGCCGGAAAAATATCACCTAAAGTTCGTGGTGCGCGAGAATCAGACTGGGCGCATGGGCTCATTCGAGGCTGATATCACGTTGCCGGAGATGAAGAAGGCACCGTTGAAGATGAGCTCGATTGTCCTGTCCTCGCAGCGCCGGCCAAGCAAACTAATCTCGCCTCTGGTGCGTGAAGGACAGGAATACGTGCCCAACATCAGCCATGTCTTCCGCCAGGATCAGCACCTCTATCTGCTTTACGAGGTGTACAGTCCTACGCGCGAGAAGCTCGCGGACGACCACGCCAAAGGCGCGAAGCCCGGCATCAACTTGCTCAGCAGCCTGGAACTGATCCAGGGGGCGACCAAGGTGTACGAGTCGCCGCTGGTGCAAGCAAAGGCGGTCAATGTGGATGGGCGTGACGCGGTAGCAGTGGAATTGGATGTCCCACTGAACGGACTGAAGCTGGGCACGTATGTGTGCCAGCTAAACGTGATTGACGATGCTGGCGGCAGCTTTGCATTTCCGCGTTTTGCGGTTCTTCTGCGCGAACCTGCGGCGGTGCAGCCGGCTAGTGCCGAGGCGAATACGCCCTCCGGGAATCGTTGATTCCGAGATTGCGGCCAGCCCCTACAATGTGCCAAGGCGGGCGAGAATCTGGATGCAGGAAAGCAGCGTGCAAAAAGTTGCAGTCATTACGGCTGCGACGGGCGGCATCGGCTCAGCGATCGCACGGTCGTTCTCGGCGACCGGCTATTCGCTGGTTCTGAATGCTCCGTCGAACGAGAAGCTGTGCACGCTGCGGGCGCAGTTGGATGGGCCCTGCGTCGCCTTGGCAGGCAATCTCCGCGCCGAATCAATGCCGCAGGTTCTGCTGGATGCTGCGCTCGAGAATTTTGGCCGCTGCGATGTTTGCTTCAACAACAGCGGGTTGCTCGAGGCAGGCTCGATCGAGGCGCTTGACATCGAGCGCGTCTGCAATATGGTGCGCGTGAACGTCGAAGGTACGTTCCGCATGGCCTACACTTTCCTGCAGCATTTTGCAGGGCAAGGATTCGGGCACCTGGTGAACACCTCGTTTGCGCTATCGCAGCGCGTGCAGCCAGCGGCTGGAGCCTACGCCGCTACCAAGTACGCAGTCGAGGCTCTGTCTGAGGCCTTGCGCATGGAGCTGAGCGGGACCGATGTGAGTGTCTCTTGTGTCGAGCCGGGCAGGGTTCGTACCAGCAGGCGTGGCCATTGGGAGGAAGCTCCGGCGGACCTGATGGGCATTCGCGACCCATACGAGCCAGAATCGGTGGCTCGTATGGTGTTGTTCATGCTGGAGCAGCCCGCACGCGCAACCCTGCACCTGATTGCCGAGCATCCTGAGCTTGCTTCGGTTTAGCAAGGATCGTCCTCGTGGTTGTCCGTGGGCATCTTGCAATAGGGGCAGTGACGGCAACCGGAATCGCAACAGTATCCACGCTTCAAGTGATATGCCGCTGTGAAAACGACAGCCTCCTCTTCAAGATAGAAATCCTCGGGATCGAGCGGCGGAGCCGTTGCGGGATCCTGGTCCATGCTTCAATTTTCACCGATGATGCCGGGGCCGCGCCGCAGGTAGAATCGAAGCATGACATTGACCCCTCAGGACCGCGCCCGGCGCATCAAAATTGTTCTCTTTGACGTGGATGGAGTATGGACCGACGGTACCATCTGGCTAGTGCCCGCCCCGAACGCCGCTAGCAGCGCCGCGACGCAGGCGCATCTTGCCAAACATGATGGGGCCGTGGGCTACGGCGTGCAGTCGGCCACCATGATGGAGGCCAAGGGCTACAGCGCGCACGACGGCACGGCGATTTCGATGGCGCGGCTGGGCGGTATGAAGTGCGGCGTCATTACCAAGCGCATCAGCGAAACAGTGGCAACGCGCGCACGCGATCTGAAGCTGGAATTCGTATACATGGGGCAAGCCTTCAAGATGCGGGCCGTACGCGAGATTATGGAAAAGGAGGGTGTGACGATCGACGAGATCGCCTATGTGGGCGACGACGTGATCGATCTGCCAGTGATGCGCGAGTGCGGCTTTGCGGTGGCGGTGGCGAATGCGCGTTCACAAGTGAAGGCTGCGGCGCACTACGTCACACCGAATGCAGGCGGCTACGGGGCAGCGCGCGATGCGGTCGAGTTCATTCTCGAGGCGAAGGGCATGCTCGACGAGGTGATCGAGGCGTACATCGACGAGAGCAATCCGATCTCGCCATCTATGGACATCGGCAAGGGCGGCGATCTGCGTTAGCGGCGGCGATTACGTTGCGTGCAGCAGGCTGAAGACGAGGATTGTCAGGACAATGAGGCTAACGAGCGTGTAAAGCCGGTCGTGCTCCAGTGCGAATCCAGCTACCGCAAACGCTACACGGGCGACAGGCGTGGCGATAAGCAGAACCAATCCGAGTTGTATGAGACCGTCGCCCTGTAGATGTGAGGCAGACGCAACGATGCCGCCGAGCGTGCGTGTGTCCTCGGCTCCCACGGCGAACGTGCGATAGCTAACCGGCCGCGCGTGGTGTTGCGCAATGTAGAGCGCACCGCCGCAAAGAACGACGGCGGCCGCCAGCAGCACGCCCGTGCGCAGTAGGCTTCCCATGATCGTTTCGAGTCGCTTGTCGTTCATATCTACACCTTCCCCAGCATGCCGTTTACGATCATCTCAAAGGCGAGCGCAAGGACTACGCAGCCAAACAATAGGCGCAGCGTGCGGACGCGGGCGCGAACGAGCATCTTGCTGCCGAGATATGCGCCGCAAAGCACGCCGAGCATTACGGGCATGGCGACGCGCGGATGAATGTAACCGCGGCCGAGGTAGACGCCCGCGCTGGCCGCGGCAGTCACACCGATCATGAAGTTGCTGGTGGTGGTAGAAACCTTGAAGGGGATCTTCATCACTCGATCCATCGCGATCACCTTCAACGCCCCGGAGCCGATGCCGAGCAGGCCAGAGAGCACGCCGGCGCCAAACATGAGGCTGAAGCCTCCGGGGACGTTGCGCACACCATAGGACTGAAGCACACCGCCGATAGGGTAGTCACCACCGAGGCGCAGACGTTGTGCCAGTCCGTCTGATGCAACTGGCGTGATGGATGCTGATGCGTGCGCGCTCTGAAACGACTGCCAGGCCGCTTGCAGAAGCACCAACCCGAAGACGATGGCGATAGCGTGCGTTGTGACGTGCGCGGCCAGTATGGCTCCGGCGATTGCACCGAGTGTGGTGGCGATCTCCAGTAGCATGCCGATGCGAATATTGGAGAAGCCCTCACGCACATAAGCTGCCGCAGCTCCGGACGATGTGGCGATCACAGACACGAGCGACGCGCCGATTGCGTACTTGATGTCGACGCCCAGCAGGAGTGTGAGAGCAGGTACCACCACCACGCCGCCGCCCAGACCAGTGAGCGCGCCCAGAAAACCTGCGAGCGCAGAGATGGCAAGAACAACGAGGGTGAAGAGGAGAGCTGTCATCAGGCGATATGAAGTGCACGGCGAATCTCAAGTATAGCTGTCAGTGTCGCACGCTACCTCTTGGGTGGCGTAGGTGTGGCGCGTGCAAGAGCGGGGAATAGTCTGTCGATCAATTCACTGCGCAGCGTGAGACGCAGATCCGTGGCGGGGTTGGGCTCGGTGTTTGATTGCGCGTGCAACGCGGTGGAGAGGCCTGCCTGACCTGTGTCGGTCGTGTTGACGACGAGAATGCTGGCCGTGCCATCGGCAGGGTCGACCAGCAGTTCGGAGGAGAAGCCGCCCTGATCGCCATCGTGAAAGATATATGGATGTCCACCTAAATCGAGCACAAAGAAACCCATCCCCATGTGCGGTTGCGTGCCGTGCGGGCCGCTGGTGTATGGAGTCGGCTCGGAGCCGAACTCGACTGCGGGCAGTGTTCCGCCCCAGGCTTCCTTGAGCGAACTTCGTTTGAGCACGATCTCGTAAACGGGATTTGCGGGATCGCCGATGAGGAAGCGGAGGTACTTCACCATGTCGGTGATGGGAGCTTTGAGGCCGCTGTTGGAGGTGGTGATGCCGGTGTCGAAATCGAAGGGCTGCGGCGTGAGCTTGCTCCCGACGCGAAGGTAACTGGCGGAAAGGTGTGGCTCGAGGAAGTACGGCGCGTGATCGAAGTAGCTGGAGGCCATACCGAGGGGCTTGAGGATGTTCTTGTCGATGTTGACTTCGAAGTCATCGCCGCTGAGCCGTTCGATGATCTGCCCGAGAATGACGTAACCAAGATTGGAGTAGCTCCAGCGGCTACCGGGTGCAAAGGCGATATGAGTGAACGGCAGCATCGCTGCCACCTGTGCCCACCGCGTGGGTTCGAAGGGCTGCCAGTCGCAGTTGGAGGCATCGTCGCAGTCCCAGGGCCAGGTGGGATTGCGAAAGCCAGCGCTGTGCGTGAGCAACTGGCGGATGGTGACGTCGTCAATGGAGCCGAATGCGTCGTGTACTTCGCGCAACTCCGGGATGTAGCGCACGGCTGGATCGTCTAGTGAGAGGCGCCCGCGGTCGCGCAATTGCAGGATTGCGATGGCGGTAAGCGTTTTGGTAATGGATGCCCAGTTGTAGGCTGTGTCCGTGTCTACGAGTCGGTGGGTCTCGAGCCGCGCCTCGCCGAAAGAGAACTCCACGGCTGGCTGCCCGGCCCATACGAAGGCGAAGCCTCCGCCGACGATACCGTGCTGTGTAAGGACCGCTTCGAAGCGCTGGTGAAATGCATCGAGCTCTGTTTGTGCAGAGGCAAGGCGGAGCCAGACGCCGAGGGCGAGGGCCGTGACCGCCAAGGCGCGAAAGGGTGTCGGCATGGAGGCATGATAATACGCGCGAAGCCCAGCTTGAGGCGCGTAGAGCGTTGTGCCTCTATACTGGGGCTGCCCATGCGGAGCCAGACACAGGATCAGCCGACGCGAACATGCTGCTTGATGTACAGACCACTCGTGCTGCGAGGTGCGTGCGTGCTTTGTGTGGCCTTGCTGATTGGGACCATAAGCGTGCTGGCCCAGGCGCCGTCCACTAAGCCGGCAGCTGAGGGCGCGGCGAAGAAGCAGGGGGCTGCTGCGAGCGAAGTTCACATTTCCTTTGAAGATCTCGTGAAGAAGTCGGGCATCCAGTTTGAACTGAAAAACAGCGTCAGCCCGCAGCGCTACTCAATTGAGACCATGCTGGGCGGCGTCGCGGTGTTCGACTACAACAACGACGGATTGCTCGACATCTTCTTTACCAACGGCGCTGCGATTCCTTCGCTCGAAAAGACAGACGCAAGCTACTGGAATCGCCTCTACCGGAACAATGGCGATGGGACGTTCACAGACGTGACCGATCAGGCAGGCGTGAAGGGCGCAGGCTACTCGATGGGCGTTGCCGCGGGCGACTACGACAACGACGGGTTCGTGGATCTTTACATCGCCGGAGTGAACCGCAACCAGTTGCTGCACAACAATGGCGACGGTACGTTTACCGACGTCACTGACAAGGCAGGCGTAGCAGGCACGGCGTCAGGCCACGGCAAACCGTGGGCTGTGGCGGCCGGATGGTTTGACTACAACAACGATGGGAAGCTCGACCTGCTGGTAATCAACTATCTCGACTATGACATCGCTACGGCGAAGTTGTGCTCACTCGAAGGAGTTCGCACGTATTGCGCACCGGGGAACTTCAAGGGCACGACAAACATTCTCTACCGCAACAACGGCGATGGCACGTTTACCGATGTGTCCCAGGCGTCACATATTGCCCAGTACTTGGGTAAGGGCATGGGCCTTGCGTTTGCAGACTACGACAACGACGGGTTCACCGATGTGTTCGTATCGAACGACACGTTTCCGAATTTCCTACTGCACAACAATGGCAACGGAACGTTCAAGGATGTAGCGCTCGAGGCGGGTATCGCCTACACGTCGAACGGTTCACTGGTAGCTGGCATGGGAGCAGAGTTTCGCGATCTGAACAACGACGGGCTGCCGGACATCTTTCACACGGCCATGTTTGGCAATACGTTTCCGCTCTATCGGAACATGGGCAGGCAATTCGATGACGTGACGGAGACCTCGGGCATGACGGCCTTCAGCCATCGCATGACCGCCTGGAGCACGGGCGCATTCGATTTTGACAATGACGGCTGGAAGGACCTGTTTGTCGACTGCGGCGCAATTCTGGACAACGAGCTTGAAGTACTGCACCGGCCCACGCTGCAACCAAACGGCCTTGTGCATAATAACGGTGACTTCACATTTACCGACCTGAGCGCTAAGGCAGGCGAAGCTTTCCTGGAGCCGCGGGCGCATCGTGGTGCGGCATTCGGCGACCTGGACAACGACGGGCGAATCGACATTGTTGTGAGCACGCTCAACGACAAGCCTCAGATGCTCATGAACCGCACGGTAAATGGCGGTCACTGGATTCTGCTCAAACTCGTAGGCACGCGCGACAATCGCGATGGGCTAGGCACGAAGGTGAAGCTTGTGACCGCGGAGAGCGCGCAGTACAACGAGGCGACGACCGCAGTGGGCTTCAATTCATCGAGTGACAAGCGTGTGCATTTTGGGCTGGGCAAGGCCACTGTGATCGACAGGATTGAACTGGCGTGGCCTACGGGCGTGAAGCAGGTGCTGACGAACGTGAAAGTGGATCAGGTGCTTACGATTGTGGAGCCCGCCAAATAGCTACTTGGCGGGCTCGTCCACCTTGAGAATCTGATCGACGGAGGGATGATCGATTCGCTGAACGATGCCGCTCGGCCAGCGGATCTCGACTAAAACAATTTTTGTTTCTGCGCCAAGGCCGAAGTGAGCACGGCGATCGCTTGACGACATGAAGCCAACGCTGGTGGTCACATGGTTATAGAGTGAGCGACCAGAGGCCGTTGTAACGCGGATCCGCGCTCCGATGCCGTTGCGGTTGCTCTTGTGACCGCGCAGGTCAAACATGATCCAGTGATTCTTGACCAGTGCATTGTTGATGAGAATGCGCGGCCGTTCGCCGAGCGAAGTCACAACAAGATCGAGGAAGCCGTCGTTATTCAAATCCACGAAGGTGGAACCGCGCTGGTAGCCGAGGAAGTTGAAATCAGAGCCCATCTGCGCCGTGACGTCGGCCAGGGTCTTGCCGTCGAGGTTCTGGAACATGGTGTCGTGTTGCTTTGAACTCGTGGTCAGATCGTCGACATCGCCGTTCGCGGAGTAGATGTCCTTCCAGCCGTCGTTGTTGTAGTCAATGAATCCGATGCTCCAACCGGAGAGGTTGTGGGTGAGCGGGCCGAGCTTGCTGCTCCACGTCAGATCGGTGAACGACTTGCCTCCGTCGTTGCGCAGCAAGCCGAAAACCTGCCCGGAGAGATCGTTGTAGAGCACGTCGACGCGACCGTCGTTGTCGAAGTCCTTTGCGTCGCAGCCCATACCGGAGACGCTGTCGCCCTGCGCGTTGTAGGCCACGCCGAATTCAAGGCCGGTTTCCTTGAACGTGCCGTCGCCTTGGTTGATGAACAGAAAATTGGGCTCGGTGTCATTAGCGACAAAGATGTCCATGCGGCCGTTGCCGGCGAAGTCGGCGATGGCGATGCCCATACCTTTGCCAAGCGCTTTGCCGATGCCGGAGGAATCGGTCACATCCTGAAAACGACCGCCGCCCAAATTGCGGTAGAGCCGCGATGCCACGCTCTTGTAGACGGTGGGGCTGCAGTACTCCTCACGTTTGTCGTCCATGCGGCACTGGATATCCGACTGCGGAGTCCAAGTGGTGTAGTTGGTCACGATCAGGTCGAGCAGGCCGTCGTTGTCGTAGTCGAACCATGCGGCGCCCACACTCAGCATGTTGGCCGGCTTGACGTCGAGGCCGGAGCCCGCAGTGACGTCAGTGAAGGTGCCGTCGCCATTGTTGTGATAGAGGGCATTGCGGCTGGCATTACAGATAAACAGGTCGTCGAATCCGTCGTTATCGTAGTCGGCGGCCGCCACGCCAAAGCAGAAACCGAGTGCGGCTCCGGTAAGTCCGGCTTTTAGCGTTACATCCTCGAATGTGCCATCGCCGCGATTGCGCAGTAGGCAGTTGTAGTAGGCGGGAGAGGTCTTCGCGAGTTCGGGGAGCTCAGATCCGTTCGTGAAGAAAAGATCCATGCGGCCGTCGTTGTCGTAGTCGAAGGCGGCAATACCTCCGCACATCGGTTGCGGAAAGTACTTGCGGCCGGTGAAGTTGTTGTTTGTGCGGTACTCAAATTTGGACCGGGACGCAATGTCGGTGAACCAGCCGGAAGAGCTGGCGGATGTAGGCATGCTTGCCGGCTGGACCGGACCTGCGTCCATCGCGGCCAGCAGGCCGCTTGGAAGACCGGCGGCGTGCAGGAGACGGAACGGCAGGGCAGCGGCAAAGGCAGCGAG
>WSSedB1CaDRAFT_10000976_pt1 | contig 11520 bp, 13 predicted proteins | sample WetSurSB1Cattail_FD_9460 | JGI IMG/M metagenome (IMG submission 9460)
ACAAAATTGGAATGTCTGCTACTATGTTTCTTAAAGAATCCAAAGTATCTATTATTTTATCAATATTTTTGATTTCTTTAAAAAAATCTATTCTCCATTCCACTATATCCGGATTCAACTTCGTAACCTGACTTGCTTCTGCTTGCAAATCTTCTTTTGTTGTTCCTACAATAGGAACACAAATTTTAGGAATTCCTTCACCAATCACTACTTTTCTTGCTTTAACTGTTTTACCCATCTAATTCCCTGCCTCCAACAATAATTTTTAAATACTCTCACAACTATAGCTGCACAATTTTTTTATCATAAGCGCTAAAAACATTAGCAATGTTCATATAACGTGCCGTCAGCATATTTTCCTTCATAAGTACTACACATGGCTTTGCTGCCGTTTTCATAGTATCTTCTTTATACTCTATAGAAGATACATTTAGTTCCTCTGCTACCGCAGCACCTATTTCATCATTGATAAAAACCATATCATATGGAATTTTCTTAATCATACAAGCAATGTTTGCCGATGTTTCCTCACCAACTAACAGCGCCGCTTGATCAACTCCCATACCATAGGCTTCGTACAATGCATCTTCACAGTTCACACCTACCGTAATCGCTGTTACAACAGCATCCTTATTGCTGTCTTTCATCTTCAAACCAGCCTCTATACTTACTTTACCTACTTCATTCATATATTGCTCATCTTCATGCTGGTGTGTTGCATACACAAGTATGTTCATATCTATTTCATCCTCCCAATTGCGTTTTATCAGCTTTTGCAACTATTATTTTTTAGATCTCGGTTCTCTGGTAATAAGCCCTAACGCTCTTGAAATAACCATGCGTTGAATCTGATTTGTTCCTTCATAAATTTCCATGATTTTGGCATCTCTCATATATCTTTCTACCGGATACTGATTAGTATATCCATATTGACCAATCAGATCCACGGATGCACTGGCAATATCATTAGCCGTCATTGTCGCAAAATATTTTGCTTCTGAAGCTTCCAATGTACAAGGAATCTTAGAATCCAGCATCGTAGCTGCTTTATATGCCAAAAGCCTTGCTGCATCGACTTGCGTTTGCATTTCTGCTAACTTGAACTGTATATGCTGGTAACCAGCCAACCGCTTGCCATTTAACTTGTACTTATTAACAAAGGAAATCACTTCATCAATACAACTCTGCGCTAATCCAATAGCTTCTCCAGCTACAATGATTCGGCCGCCTTCCAGCCCGCCCAGCGCAATACGAAGTCCGTCACCTTCATTGCCCAGTAAATTTTCTTTTGGTATTTTTACATTTTTCAGACGAAGCTCACAAATGGATGCCGCCCTAAACCCCATCGTTTTTTCTTCTTTTCCTACACTTACACCCGGGAAATCCTTATCAAGAATAAATGCAGATTTTGCACGACTTGGCTTTGCCGTTGGATCGGTTACTGCAATAAATATGAACAATCCCGCATGCCCACCATTCGTTACAAAGCACTTTGTACCATTTACCAGATAATAGTCACCTTTGCATTCAGCTTGGGTCTGAACACCATTGGCATCAGATCCCGCATTGGGCTCTGTCATCGTAAATCCCCCAAGCCGGCTCGTAACAAGTTGTGGCAGATATTTATCTTTTTGATACTGCGTTCCGCTACGACAAATTGTGGCAATTGCTGCTTCATTATGTCCCGATAAAATTCCTGCTGTAGGAGGACAGGCTTTTGCCAGCTCTTCAATTGTGATTAAATACCCCAGCGTATCACCACCAGCCCCCCCCTGTTCTCTTGGAAGGTAAAAACTCATAAATCCATTTTCATAGAATTTTTTCAACGTTTCCAGCGGGTATTTCTTATTTTCATCTATTTCTCTAGCAATTGGTTTTACTTCTTTTTCAGCAAAATCCCTAACCATTTTACGCAATAACTTGTGTGTCTTCGATATTTGAAAATCCACCTGAATTCCTCCTCGTATAGCTTTTCCTATCTTAATTTAACCAACAAAATTTATCGAGTTATAATTCCTATCGCATGTCGCCCAAACATATGATATTATTTACAATATTTATTGTACATTTCGTGTTTTAATACGTCTAATGTATAATTGGAATCAAATTGATAGAATTTTTCTATCAATTTGATTTTTTAAACACATTTGCCTTTCTGTCAGTGAAAATCAAGCCAAACAGACCAACTGACTACGCCAGTTGGTCTGTTTATATATACAAAATAAAAAATCATTGAAACCTATTTAACAAAATAAGCTCCAATGATTTTAATTTATTTTTTAATTTTCAATAATTAAAATTTATCGTTCAATCATAAAACAATTAATCAATTTCATCATCCGCAACAGCTAAAACTAATGGTTTTTTTAATGTTTCAATAACTGAAAGCCCTTTTATATCTCGTAACAGGACCTCTACCCCTAAATCCTTTGTATTAACAGGACCTCTACCCCTAAATCCTTTGTGTAACCATACCCACCATGGAACTGAATTGCATTTCGACAGTTTGTTTCACCCGTCTTAACAGCAAAACATCTTGCCATTCTTGCAGTTTCACCAAAAGCCTTATTTTGATCTTTCTCAAATGCCGCTTTATATGTCAGCAAACGTGCAGCTTCGATCGTTATTGTCATATTTCCGATCATTTCCCGCAAAGCATCAAACGAAATAATTGGCTGCTTAAACTGGACACGCTGTTTACCATAAGAAATGCATTTTATCTTCGCATTTTCTGCAATTCCATTTGCAATTGCAGCAAGACTAATACTATAGAGTTCCTGCACCGCTTGTGCAATTTCTTCTCCACAGCCTTCTTCACCTAAAATGTTTTTTGCTGAAACATAAACATTGTCCAAGCACATTGTTGCAGCTGTCAATCCGTCCAATCCCATTTTCGTATATGGGCTTTCAAAAGAAACTCCTGTCATTCCTTTTTCCACAACAAAAGCACTCAATCTATCTTCTATTTTCGCAAAAACAATATATAAATCTGCAATGTCTCCATTGATAACAAACGTTTTTTTACCACTTAAGCAATACCCGTCTTCTTTTTTTTCTGCCACTGTATTAAGTAAAAGCAAATCTTCACTTTCGCCTGCTTCACCATAAGCATACGAACCAATTTTATCACCTTTGCTTAATGCAATCAGATATTTCTCTTTTAATGTATCGCTACCCCATTTTAATAAAGCATATGCAGCTTGCGTACTATGTATTGCATATCCTAAAGCAACAGAGGCCGACACTTTCGCCAGTTCTTCCACTGCAAGGGTATAGCTTACAAAATCACATCCCGCTCCAGAATATTTTTCCGGTACAAAAATCCCCATAAAATCCAATTCAGCCAGTCCTCTAAAAACTTTTTCAACGGACTCTTTCTCTTGATCCTGTGCAAATTCTTTTACCGTCTGCTGAATCAATGTTTGTTCCTCAGTCAATGCAAAATCCATTAAACTCCCTCTTTTCATATCAATACTGACACAGTTATCCATTAAAACAATTACAAATCAAGGGCGTCATTGCGAGCAAATTATATTCGATATAGTTCATTATGACTGAACAGTTGTTTTATGTCCAATGTCATATTTCTATAAGACAGATAGATTATGACTATCATTTATGTATTCATAACTTTCATAAAAAATATTTACGTGAAAAGGTAGCATATTACAAAAAAACCATCTATACTGAAGGTAACAACAAAAAGTATTTTTCTTTATTCTTTATAATCCATATTTTCTTGTGAAACTATTTTACAGAGGGGCTTTTTTATGAATCTATTTCAACTTGAATATTTTCGGGTATTAGCACAGACAGAACACTATACTCGCGCTGCTAAAATCTTATCCATTGCCCAGCCCAGCCTTACTCATTCAATCAAAAGCCTTGAAAAAGAATTAAATGTATGCTTGTTTAATAAAAATGGTCGGAATGTACAATTGAATCGATATGGTAAATTTTTTCTTTCTCATATTGATACAATTCTGAATGAACTAGACGAGAGCAAAAAGCAGCTCCAAGTTTTAGTTGATCCTACTTGTGGCACTATAAATCTAGACTATCTTTATTCCTTAGGACCACAATTCATTCCTAGTATCATCAGCCAGTTTTACCAGGAACAGGCCAGCAATAAAATAAGCTTTAATCTTTTTGAAGGAACAACACAGGATATTCTTAACAACTTCGCGACAAATAAAACAGATCTGGCTTTTACTGCCAAAATCAACGAAAGCGATATCACTTGTATTCCCATTTTCAAAGATGAATTATGTCTTATTACACCGACAAAACATGATTTAAATTGCTGCTCTTCCGTTAAACTTTCTCAGATTGCAGACTACCCGCTTATTAGTTATTACTCTAAAAGCGGCATTCGGAAAATTATTGACGATTTGTTTCTCGATGCTAATCTGACGCCGCATATTGTTTTTCAGCTCTCCGACGATCACGCAATCTGTGGCTTTGTCGCTAACAATCTGGGTATTGCCATCGTTCCTAAATTCCAGGGGATTTCAAACTATAATGTAAATATCCTGCCTATTGAATCATCAACTTGTGAAAGAGTTATTTATTTGAGTTATGTAACAAACAGCTATGTTGCACCACCTATCACTAAATTCAAAAGATTCGTCCTGAATTCATTTCCTGCTAACGCCTCCCCGAGCTCAATATGATATGCATATGTCTTTCTATACTTGCAATATGTATCTGCAAGTATAAAACGTGTCTGTAAAACTATCATGTTTATTCGTAATTTTTCGACAAAGGGAGATATTATTATGATTAGTGACTTTAAAATGGAATTTGAGTATGAACTTTTTATGCGAAAGGCTTTTTCTCTTGATAATAAAAACAAAAAATTGATTGATCGGTATGACGACCCGGCCTGGCTTGCAGCAACCCACGTGTTTGCTGATGAAAGCATTTGCCTTATAAAAGCCGCCGTTGCTTATGCAATCGCAATTTTCAACAGCCACATCTTATTGGAAAAAATACCACTATCACATAACATCATTGTACAGGAAGAACTTGAGACTTACTTACAAAAGCTATTTGATGCTACTACCAAACTTGAAATTTACAACATAATAAAACAATATAATAAAATCAGGCAGACTTATTTAAAAATTTATGATACCACTGCACCAGCAGCAAATATTACCCCCAAACAACCGCATGACCAATTATCACCACAGTAGTCCAGTTCCTAAACATTAAGTAAAAACCCAAAAGGTTCATACACAATGATGTTTCTCATCAATTATGTATGAACCTTTTTGTGTGTTATCCAACTGCTTGCAGTTTAGCAAAAAGCATCAAGCCTGTCGCTCCGGAGCCTTGCAATGCAGGTATCCGCATGATATAGTGAAGTTATATTATCTCTTCTATGGTTATACTAAAGAACAAACTTTTTCAATAGATAATTCACATTTGGAGGCTCTGGCAAATATGGCAGATAGTAAATTATATAAAGTTGACGAAGTTGCAAAAATCCTCAACATTTCCCGCTTTACCGTATACGAGTTAATTAAACGCAATGAACTGCCCGTATATCGTATCGGCCGCAGCATGCGCATTGCAAAAAACGATTTAGATACCTATACAAAACAGGCAAAAAACGAACCACTGCATGGTGAATATGCAAGTATGCCAGTTGAAGCTTCAACAAAAAATCCAGATACAGAAAGCATCATCATCTGTGGACAGGATTTGGTCTTGGATATTCTCTCAAATCATTTGGAAAAGATTCTGCACGTGCATATTTTGCGCCGCTACGTTGGCAGCATCAGTGGACTGACTTCACTATATAACCGGACCGCACACATTGCCAGTGTCCATTTATGGGATGGTGACAACGATGACTACAATGTTGCCTATGCCAGACGTTATCTTCCCGGAGAAAATGTCCAGATCATCAATCTTGTTTTTCGTACAGAGGGCTTCTATGTTGCCCCTGGCAACCCCAAAAACATACTTGATTGGGAAGATCTCATCCGTGAGAATATCCTGTTTATTAACCGGGAACGCGGTGCAGGTGCCCGTGTCTTATTGGACGAGAAATTTCGTCAGCTCCATATTGATCCGCATGAAATCAATGGCTACGACAATGAGGAAATGAGTCATTTAGCCGTTGCCAGCTGCGTAGCCCGCGGCGATGCCGATGTTGGACTTGGTACGGAAAAAGCAGCAATGCAGGTACAAGGTGTCGAATTTATCCCTTTAAAAAAAGAACGCTACGACTTAATTGTATTAAATCGCGATATCAACCAAAACCACCGTGATGTCTTACTGGAGATCTTGCGCTCTAATGAATTCCGCAAAGAAATCGAAGGCTTGGGCGGATATGATGTCTCCCGAATGGGCGAGATTATCGCCGAATTATAATCATATTAAAACGAGGCAGCTTTTCTATGGTAAACACCATAGAAAAGCTGCCTTATTTTTTACACGTTCACTTTATGTACGCGGATTTATAATGCACTATTTCCCGTATCGCCCGTACGAATACGGATTGCCTCATCAAACGGCAAAATAAAAATCTTACCATCACCAACCTTATTTTCCGTCCGGTTTACCCTGATAATTGCGTCTACCGTACGTGCGACCTCCTCATCACGAACCAGAACCGTAAATAAGCGGCGCGGAAATAATCGCGTGCCATCTAAAAATTCAACCACCATCTTTTCCGCGACCTTGTCATCTGTCGAACGACCCAAAGCCAAAATAGTTTTCTTGCGTTCCGTAATCACAGAGGGATCATTGACCAGTTTTCCTCTTCCCATCACTGAAATCGCGCTAAATCCGGGAATACCGACTTCCAATAAAGCTTTTTTCGTTGGATTGACTTTGTCCATACGAATAACGGCCATAACCTCTTTCATGTGCTCGCCCTCCTCTATAGACCCGTTTTTCCGCTGGAAACGGTATAGACCTCTTCTAATTTTGTGATAAAAATTTTTCCATCACCAAACGCACCAAATTCTCCCGTCTTACTGTTTTTGATGATGATATCTACAACCTGATCCCTTGCGTCTTCTTCTATCCCTACAAGAATCAATGACTTTGGTATTTCATCATAAATCAGCTCACCGATTTTTATCCCTTGCTGCTTACCACGTCCAACAACATCAATAACAGTTGCCGCATGAAACCCTGCTTCAGAAAGACTTCCTAAAATCACATCTTTTTTTTCAGGTCTGACAAAAGCTCTTACCATCAACATATACGATCATCTCCTATAATCACAAATTTTAAACTTTGTCGGTATCGGTCTCTGCTGGAAACAACTCCCTCTGCCGGAAACAACTCTTCTGCCGCCGCTTTATTTTCTTTTGCAGTTATGGTCTTTGGAACAATCTTATATACCTGTACGCCTCGTTGATCGTGGCTCGATCGATAGTTCTCCACCAGCTTCTCCGTCAATGACTTTTTATAATATCCCGGCATATACTTATCTACTAATTTCTGTAAAACCATTGTTTTTTCTTTGTTGTCTTCAACCTGTATCGTTTGACCAAACAACATGATACTTAGATATGCAGTATCTGCCGCACACGGCATATCATCCATTACCGTTCCGTATTCCTGAAAAACAGTAAAACAGCCCCACGGATTCCCCTGCAGCGTCTCAGCTTTTCTGCCTGAAGCAAGTCCATGAAAATATAACGCTGTACCAGTCCAAACATAATTGAGCGGAACTGCATAAGGCATGCCGTTGCTTATCATTGCCAATGTACCAACCCGCATCTTTGTCAAAAAGCGCTGAATTTTCTCTTCATCCTGGCAGACTCGCTGCTGATAACGAATAGGTCCCATCAAATCTCTCCTTTTTTATACAGAGCATCTAAGCCATCAAGGAACTTTCCCATATTCAGCTGTGCCTGTTCCATATATTCCGGGTGTGATACAATCTCCTCCTGCGTTTGAACATATGCACCGGGTACCAACTCATCCGCACAGTGAAGCAGCAAATCGTTAATGATTTCTGCTGTGTTTTCCAAATGATATTGAAACCCGAATACACGCTGGCGATAAACAAACGCCTGATGTTCGCAGCCAAGACTCTTTGCCAAACAATGAGCCTCTTGCGGAAGTTCACTAAACGTATCCCCATGCCATTGAAAAACCATCATTTCTTTAGGAAATTGAGAAAACAGCGGCATAGACTGTGCTTCATCACCAAAACAAATTGGAAACCAGCCAATTTCTTTACACGGATTTTTCGTTACCTTTCCACCAAGAACTGCAGCAATAAGCTGGGCCCCCAGGCAGATTCCAACAACAACTTTTCCCTCTTTTATACTCTTCGCAATAAACTTTTTTTCTTTTTTCAGCCAGGGATAAAGATCTTCCTCATCCACATTCATTGGTCCGCCCATCACAATCAGCCAATCAAAATCTTTTTGCTGCGGGAACCTGCTGCTATCCTCATACATAAGTGTCCTGCTCAAAGAATAGCCCTGCTGCTCTGCCCAGCTCAAAATTGTTCCGGGATGTTCAAATGGAACGTGTTGTACATAATGCAGGTTCATGATAATCCCCTTTCTCAGCAAAACATTAAAATCTTACCCCGACACTACATCACTGTACCCGGCACACCCTGATGTACAGCAGCGCAGCGTTTTTGATCAAATAACCCTGCCAGATATTTGCATACATCAAGCACCTGTAAAGCATCCGCCTGCTCCGAGCATTCTTTTCGCTGATAATTCTCCAAAGAACAAATCTCATAAGCATCATCCAGGGCTCGTATTTTTGCTGCCATTGGGGTAGATAATTTAATCTCCCCGACTTCTGCTACCGTATCTACCAGACACTGATAATTATGAGTTCCCGGATCAACACCATAAAGGTCACATAGCGCAATAAGATAATTTTCGATCGCAACCGAAGCCACATTAAAAACTACACTTACGTTCTGTTCCTCTGCCAAAAACTGTTTTGCCCGGCGATGATACATCATCGCACTATGATAATTTTTTTCAAATACTTCCTTATCTACAGGATATCTTTTCATTTGCGCTGCCTTTCCATACTGCTCATTACCACATATTAAGCAGCCATTCTTTATTTTGTGTATATTCCATATCAGCAAACCAGACATTTGCCATTCTTTCTGCCAAAAGCATAGCGCCTTCATACCCAACCGTCGGCTGGCGGTAAAGACCTGCACGATCAAAAACAGGGAACCCAACGCGAACCAGAGGAATATGACTATCCATAGCGATAAATCTTCCCTTCGAATGCCCCAAAATAAGGTCCAGCTTCAACCCCTCATTTTGCACACGATTTCCCAGTTCCCACAAATCTGCATTCATGATAATTTCCATCTTATAGCTGACTTTTTCCTGCAGCGCCTTGATTCTCGGATCATCAGGATACGTCGTCGTGTCATCCCCCAGCAAAAGCAGCACAGGCTTCATCTCCAAATCCAGACAAAACTCTGCCAGACCAATGACTAAATCCGGATTCCCATAAATCGCCACGCGTTTGTCTGCCAAAAACATATGGGCAACATCCGTAATCGCATCAAGTGCTATACCGCGCTCTTTAACCAGAGACGCCGGGATCGGCTTGCCCGTAATCTCTTTTACCTTTTGTAAAAAAGTATCCGTATTACGTATACCGATCGGTGTGGGTCCGATAACCGCGGGTACCCCGAACTCCGTCTCAAGGTATTGCGCACCTTTGCTCACTTCATAGCGATTCAATGCAATTGTCCCGATTGCACTTCCTGTACTTTCCAAATCTGCAATCGTCGTACTGCCATGAGCCACATGATTGCCCTCCGGCATCAAAGGAGCATCAAATTCTTCAATATCAAAAATCATCGTAGCATCAACCTGCATTGCCGAAAGAAGATGTTTCAGCGTCCGGACATCCCCCGGATTTTGCCAGCCGGTAAGTACATTGAGTTTCCCGTTTGACTCACCTTTTTTCGCAAAATGTTTTAGAATCGCTTCTACGGCAACATCATATCCAGTTACATGACTCCCTTTAAAACTTGGTGTATGAATCGAAATCAAATGAACTTCCCGACCCGCATATTTTTCTTTTAGCAGTCCCTCATTCAGTTTACGAACGACGCCATCTATATCATCACCAATAACTTCCGTCGAACAAGTTGAAATAATCGGTACGACTTTAACATCCGGATAACGCATCAGCAAAACATCGACAGCTTCCTCAACACGGTTGGTCGCGCCAAAAATCGCACCATCTTCATGAAGTGATGAAGACGCCAGTTCAAAGCTTTCCTTATAATGTTGTGAAAACCATAATCTTACAAACATGACACACCCCTGGCCGCCATGCACAATGGCAATACAATCCTTTATTCCGATACTTGCATATTGCGCCCCCGCAAAAAAAAAAACTCCTGTACGCTCTTTTTCTTTCAATTCACATGGCATCGTCCTGCCCCCTTTTCTATTTGCCTGCTATCTGCTTTTAATAATTAGGATCGTTCAGCTCCTGATTCAGTGAGCCTGTAATCGTCTGATAATCAAGCCGTTTTTTTAGTCCTGCCATTATTTCCTTGATCTCTTTCGCATCCATCGTCTTTAGCCAGGGAAACTTTTCCAGAAAAGATTCCACCATTTGCTGTGCTTCGGCCCAATAGTAACGCTCGGAAGGAGTGTCTTTCGAAACTTCTTCCGCACACATAATCTGTGTAGCCTTTTCCAAAATATTTTTATTCTGCTCCACTCTGTCCCAGGCCCGGGAATTAAACTGCCACAAACAATTCTTCATAATATAATCCATCAAGGATTCTACACCATCTTTTATTGTTTTTTCCATACCACTATAACCTCCTTCTAAGCATACGCTACACAGCGGCAAGCTTTCCCTGCAGAGGAAATTCCGGATACGTCGCATTGCGCAAGCGTTTCAAGCTGTCAAATTCACCCGTATATTCATGCAAAACTGTAGAGTTTACAATATCTGCGCTTAGCTTCCCATCGGACAGCATCTGCCGCGTTACAAACGATTGATCTGTCGCAATCTCATCCTTGCTGATATCCACGAAAGCAAGCTGATGGATTGGCGAATACACCGCATTATAAATATCTCTGGCAAAACGTACCCAGCCTTCATACCCTTTATAAGGACCATTATGGTACGCATGCGCATTGAGATACGGCACGCGGATTTTTTTTGCTACCTCACCAGGACGCTTACCCGTTATAATAAGATCCGGCTTCAGTTTATACATCGCTTCCACACTTTCAAGCTCATTCGGATCATCAATNGCCAAAGCCCCGACTTCACANCGTGAAATACCTTTTTCCATATCNCCCTGATGACCAAATTTAGTATAAACAGAAACAACCTCTACGCCCATCTCTGCATGAATCGCATGCGCCCAGTGCCACAGCTTTGATCCACCCGGCCACAAACAAACCTTTTTACCCTGCAGCCGTTCCTTATACCAATCCAGTTCCGGTTTCCAGCGTTTTGTTTCGGCCTCGATAATAGCGTTTGCCCGATCTTCAATCCCAAAAAACAGCCCTATTTTCC
>WSSedB1CaDRAFT_10000977_pt1 | contig 11507 bp, 7 predicted proteins | sample WetSurSB1Cattail_FD_9460 | JGI IMG/M metagenome (IMG submission 9460)
TTTCCTGTTTCAACAACTTCAATGAGCTTTGTAGGGTTACTGTCGAGATCAACCATGTTCCCCGCTTCGCGGGCAGCCTGAGTACCTGTATTCATTGCCAGCCCAACATCGGCCTGTGCCAGTGCGGGTGCATCATTAGTACCATCACCTATCATTCCTACAAGATGACCATTTGCCTGCTCCTCCCTGATCCGCGAAAGTTTATCTTCAGGTTTTGCTTCTGCGAGAAAATCATCAACACCGGCTTCAGCAGCTATTGCTGCAGCGGTTTGCTGGTTATCGCCTGTGATCATAATCGTACGGATGCCCATCATCCTGAGCTGTGCAAAACGCTGCTTAATACCACCTTTCACTATATCTTTCAGGTGTATGACACCCAGTACCTGGTTATTTTCTGCAACAACTAAAGGAGTGGCTCCCTGATGTGAAAGGTCGGATACAATCTCTTCTACATTTTTCGGGAAAAATCCATTGTTGTTTTCAATGAATTTTTTTATCGCGCTGAAAGAGCCTTTCCTGATACTTCGCAACTGACCATCATTGTTCTTCAGGTCGAGCCCGCTCATAGCTGTTTGTGCAGTAAATGGGACAAATTCAGTATCCAAAGCCTGCATTTCTCTTGCTCTGATATTAAATTGTTCTTTTGCCAGTACAACAATCGACCTGCCTTCCGGCGTCTCATCAGCAAGAGAAGCCAATTGTGCTGCATCAGCTAGTTGTTCTTTCGTGAAACCTTCGGCTGGAATAAATTCAGTAGCCATCCGGTTCCCTAACGTAATTGTTCCTGTCTTATCGAGAAGCAAAACATCAGTATCGCCTGCAGCTTCTATAGCTTTGCCGCTGGTTGCAATTACATTCTTTCGCAAAAGTCTGTCCATTCCGCTTATGCCTATTGCACTCAGCAAACCACCAATTGTAGTCGGGATAAGACAGACAAGAAGTGAAATTAGAACTGGCAATGTCAGATTATGATTTGCAGATACACCTGAAGCTTTCAGGCTATAATCAAAATATGCAGGTAAAGCAACAACTACCAAAAGGAATATAATAGTAAGTCCCGATAAAAGAATAATCAATGCAATTTCGTTTGGGGTTTTCTTGCGTTTTGCACCTTCTACTAAAGCGATCATGCGATCTAAAAATGTAAAACCCGGTTCAGAAGTAACTTTAATAATAATCCTGTCACTGATTACTTTTGTTCCTCCGGTAACTGCACAGCGGTCACCGCCACTTTCACGAATTACAGGTGCTGATTCGCCTGTTATAGCTGATTCATCAACACTTGCAATTCCATCTATTACATCCCCATCTGCCGGGATAATCTCTCCTGCATCACAGATTACGACATCCCCTTTTCTTAAATCATTAGCCAGCACAAGTTCTTCTTTATTATGAACCAGTTTACGGGCTTTTGTCTGGGTACGGCTTTTACGTAAACTATCTGCCTGAGCTTTACCACGGCCTTCAGCAACCGCTTCTGCAAAATTGGCAAACAATACTGTAAACCAAAGCCAAAGTGTTATCTGAAAGTTAAAATTAGAAAAATGACTATTGAAAATATCTGCACAGACAACCGCTGTTGTCATTAGTGCCCCGATAGCAACAATGAAAATAACAGGGTTTTTGACAAGAACGCCAGGCTTAAGTTTGATAAAAGAATCTTTTAATGCCTGTACAGCTATTTCCCTGGTAAAAAGCTGATTCATATTTCGTTTTTCCATACTACCTATCTTAAAAATTAAAAAGTAACACCCAAATGCATTAATGAATGCTCAACTATAGGTCCCAGAGCCAGTGGAGGAAAAAAGGTCAAACCTCCGACAATCAGAATAACACTTATCAACAACATAACAAACAACCAGTTGTCGGTTCTGAAGGTACCTGATGAAACAGGAGTTACCTTTTTCCGGGCCATGCTCCCTGCAATAGCCATTACAGGAACGATTATCCCAAAACGACCTATCAGCATGCCAGATCCCATCATCAGATTATAAAAAACACTATTTGTATTTAGACCCGCAAATGCACTTCCATTATTACCTGCAGCCGAACTAAATGCGTATAATATCTCAGAAAGGCCATGCGGCCCGGCATTATTCAGACCCGCCAGACCAGCAGGCACAAGGCAGGCAATCGCTGAAAATAACTTAATCACAATACTGGGAGCTAAAACTGCAAGAATGGCCATCTTCATCTCAAAGGCTTCAATTTTTTTCCCAAGGTATTCTGGGGTCCGGCCTACCATTAGTCCCGCAATAAAAACTGTAAGTATGATAAAAATGATCATCCCATATAATCCCGATCCAACACCTCCAAAAATGATTTCACCAAGCATTATATTGAACATAGCTACCAGCCCCGATAAAGGAGATAAGCTGTCTTGCATTGCATTAACAGAACCATTAGATGTAGCGGTTGTAGTGACAGACCAGAGTACACTATTCATTACGCCGAAACGGGTTTCCTTTCCTTCCATGGCACCTGAAACATTAAGTACATTGTTATGGCTATATTCTGCCCAGAGAGAGACAGCAATGCCCACTGCGAAGAGTATAAACATGGTAATAAATATTGCACGGGCCTGCCCTTTCGACTTCATGTAATATCCGAAGGTAAATACCAGGCCAGCTGATATTATGATAATTGAAAGCAACTCCAGAAAGTTGGATAAAGGTGTTGGATTTTCGAAGGGATGTGAACTGTTAGCTCCAAAAAACCCCCCTCCATTTGTTCCAAGTTGTTTTATTGCAATCTGCGATGCTGCGGGACCAAGCGGAATTACCTGTTCTGATCCCTGTAAAGTGGTTGCTTTTACATAATGCGAAAATGTTTGCACTGCACCCTGTCCTACCAGGGCTATTGTAAGTATAATGGAGAGAGGCAATAACACATAAATAACACTCCGTGTCATATCGGCCCAAAAATTACCTAATGCATCTGTTGTTTTCCTCGTCAGACCCCGAATCAGAGCCAGAACGACTGCAATTCCGGTAGCTGCACTAACAAAATTCTGCACAGTAAGCCCAAGCATCTGGACCAGGTAACTCAGGGTATTTTCACCACTATACGACTGCCAGTTGGTGTTGGTTGTGAAACTCATTGCGGTATTAAAAGCAAGATGCCATGAGACATTTGGCAATTTTTCTGTGTTCAGTGGCAGATATACCTGGAAGATCTGCAAAAGGAATAAAAGCAAAAAACCAAACAGGTTGAAGATGAGAACACCATACATATATGTCTTCCAATTCATTTCCTCCTCACTTTTAATGCCCGATAAACGGTAAACCAGTTTTTCAAGCCAGCCAAATACAGGAGTCATAATATGCTTATCACCCATAAAAACCTTAGCCATGTACTTTCCTAATAAAGGCGAGAGGACAGCCAGTAATACCAGGAAAAGGATTAATTGTAAAGCCTCATTCATATGTTAATGTTTTAAAATTTATCAGGTTGTAATAAAGTGTATATTAAATACCCCAATATAAGGAGGGCTATAATTCCTCCGATAAGATAACTTACAGAACTGTTTGAGACAGCCTTATCTGAGTTGACAGGTACAACTAAAAGCGATATTAGTGCTATTGGAATTTTTGTTTTCATTTTGTAGTGTTTATTCGACACAAAATTGCGACAGAACATATATGGGTTTTATAAATAGCAATGTTTTATCCATAAGGATTTTATAAATATGGAATCAGGAGCCTTGCTGATGGGCAAAGTATTGAGATAGGTTTCGGCAATAACCACACTTTAACAGAAATAGTTAGAGGTTTAGCTGCAGGCTATTCTATTTTTATTGGAAAAATAACAATCGGGATTCCGAATTTAAAGAATCTCTTCTGGATTGAAAAAATTGTATGATTATGAAGCAATTTGGAAAGATAGAATGTTTTGGAAAAGACTAACTGACCTCCAAAGAAAGCTGTACCTGAGAGTCTTGGTCTTAACTTTTTAACAATCCGGTAAATTTCGTTCACCGGATCGGTCCCGATTGTCCAGATACTTTTACCATATAAACCAAATTGATTTGCTACAGCTACATACTTGGCACCATCTTCTTTCACCTGTTTTGTAAAATGATATAGCTCTTCTGAGCCCTTGTAAACTTTAGAATTAATAATGCCGACCCTTACAAAAACTATGTTATGATATACTCCTTTAAAGTTTTCGAGAATACGAAGGAATGTATACAATCCAGTACCACCAAAGCCACTTACCAAAATGATAGCAGTCTTACCTTCTTTGTCAAACCTGACTTTTTTCATCTTCATATCAGCACATGGTCTCTGACCAATGAGCTTTTCGATTTCCTTAAAAGTACTCAGTCGCAACTTCTGAAGCTTCACAGTAGTTTTAAAATAATGATTTTTAATATTTATTGCCAGAAATATCAGTAAGCCCGTGATTACTAAAGTTATCCAGCCACCCTGTCTGAATTTAATAATAATAACTGACACCAGAATGAATGAAGAAAGCAACAGTCCGATCCCATTTATAGCCAATTTTCGTTTCCAGAGTGATTCTTTCCCGTGCATTTGCCACCAGTGCTTAACCATGCCAAGTTGGGAAATAGTAAAAGTTATAAAAACATTAATACTGTATAATACAACCAGCAATGCAACTGAACCTTTGGAAATAACCATCAGAATAATAGAAGCAATGCCCATCATCAATATTCCGTTCATAGTTACCAGGCGGTCGCTGAGAGATGCAAATCTTTTAGGGAACCAGTGATCGATTGCCATATTCGCCATAATTCTTGGCCCGTCGATAAAGCCTGTTTGTGCTGCAACAAAGAGCAATGCAGCTTCAGAAATGAGGGTAATAAGCACAAAACAGCCAGACCAGAAGGGAGCCCATCCAGCAGTCAGGCTGCCTAATAAAACAGCATTTAAAGTTTTATGAGTATTTAGCTGTACATCAAAGAGCATATAGCAAACCATCAATCCAAGAACCATGAAGGATAAGGAAGCCGCCATTAAAACCATAGTTTTACGGGCTGTTGTAACTTTTGGTTCACGAAGTATTGGCATTCCATTGCTCACTGCTTCAATACCGGTATATGTCCCGGCCCCCATGCTATATGCCCTGAGAACTATAAGAAATGTAGCAAAAACTCCGAATTGCGAAACTGTAGAATGAATTTCATTAGTGGTATGACTGGCAACTGCTGTAAAATTATAGGACTTAATTATGACCCCATACAATATAGCAATAACATGGGTCGCAATAAATACCACAAATATTGGAGCAAGAGCCAGTACAGATTCCTTCACTCCTCTCAAATTTAAAATGATGAGGAAACATACCCCCATAATGGCAAACGGAAGTTTATATAGCTGCCATCCGGCAGGGAAATAGCTAAAAATTGCATCAGCACCACTTGACACCGAAATAGTAATGGTAAGAACATAATCAATTATCAGAGCTGAACCGGAAATCATTCCTACAGTAGGCGATAATAATTTACTGCCTACCAGGTAACCACCGCCACCATGAGGAAATAATCGGATTATCTGGTTGTAACTGGAACTGATAATCAAAATTGTAAGTACTGATCCTACAGCAACAAATATTGCTAAGCTGGTATGTCCCTGTAGATTCCGGAAGGCTTCTTCGGGCCCATAGCATGATGATGAAATACCATCGGAACCAAGACCTATCCAGGCAAAAAAAGCTACAAGTGTTAATTTATGAAATAATCTCTTGTCCTGGAGTGTTTTAGCCTTACCAATAAAAGTATTTTTGAGTTTTTCACCAATAGTAGATCCCTCAGTTGTTTTCTCCATACGCCTCCGTTTATTATGCCAATAACACTTTGAACACCTGATGGCTCTCAGAACATAATTTTTTGCTTTGATAAATCGTGCGAATATAATCTATGAGCTATAAAGTATATATATGGATTTGTTATGAACATATAAAGATTTTATAAAGAACAAGTAATTATTGGTTTTGCTCAAACTTAATTCAGTTTCAAGAACTAACCATTACCACATTTTATGTTTTCATCTGAGCAATCCGGCTAAGTGCAATTAAATCAGGTTAAAGTTTTACTGACAATGGCTTTTGTTATTATATTTGTTATAATAACCTAATATTCATTTCACATGCCGGTTTTTACCAGAACTACTAAGAATCTGATCCTTAAGATTGATGAATTCTTTGATGACATTGATCTCGGGCTTTTGGTTTTCAGAGAAGGCATAAAAGCGTACCTTGATAAAGATATGGTTGCCTTTCATCGACATCTTCAGAAAGTTGATTCGCTCGAAAATAACGCTGACAGGCTTCAACGCGAGATTGAAAATGAGATGATTACTCATTCAATTTTGCCACAACACAGGTCTGAAGTAAGTGCCCTCATCGATGAACTTGACGAGATCATTGATGCTCTAAAGAGCTCCTTAAATGAAATTAATATTGAATTGCCGGATATTCCTTCCTCGCTTAATAAAAACTTCATAAGCCTTACCGAAACATCAATAAATGCTGCTGAAGAACTTATCCCGGCTGCGAGAGCATATTTTAAGACTCCATATACGGTCAGGGAAAAATTATTAAAAGTGTATTATTTTGAAAGTGAGACAGATAAACTCTCATTAAGTACTAAAAAGATTATTTTTCAGGAGATGGATGAATTGGATCTGGCACATAAAGCTCATCTGAGATATATAATCCATCATATTGAAAATATTTCTGATCTGGCACAGAAAGCTGCAGATATGCTTTCGGGTATGGCAATAAAGATTGTAATGTAAAACGGTGCACAGTACAGGACTCATGACAAAAGGCAGAAGGCTCTTGATTAGTGATTCGCGATTCGTGCACCATGAGTCTAAAAGATATTTAACAAATTAATATCATATCAAGGATGATTTTATTCTTCCTTACAAGCGGCCTGTTCCTCGGATGGTCCCTGGGTGCAAATGATGCTTCCCATATATTTGGTTCTGCTGTTGGTTCAAAGATGGTGAGCTTTAAAAAAGCTGCTATAATTGCGTCAGTATTCTTCATTCTTGGTTCAGTTATACAGGGTTCTGGCACATCACATACACTTGATAAACTTGGTTCCATTAACGCTCTCGGAGGATCTTTCACTCTGGCTCTGGCTGCAGCAATTACTATTTATATGATGACCAAGTTTGCTCTCCCAATATCAACTACACAGGCTATTGTAGGTGCAATAATAGGATGGAACTTTTTTACCGGAAACCATACTGACAGTAAAACCTTAGAAAAAATTATCTCCGCATGGATTGCAGGGCCAATCATCGGTGCAGCTTTTGCAGTTCTTTTATATATGCTTGTGAAGTGGTTTAAAAACTCTTCAAAGATTCATCTTATAAGATTTGAATCGTATGTCAAAACAGGTTTAATTATTGTTGGAGCTTTCGGGGCATACAGTCTGGGAGCCAACAACATTGCAAATGTCATGGGAGTGTTTGTACCAGCTTTTCACCTTAAAGATCTTGACCTCTGGTTATTTTCCCTGAACTCGAGTCAGCAATTATTTCTTCTTGGAGGCATTGCCTGTGCCGCAGGAATTATAACCTACTCCTGGAAGGTTATGCAGACTATAGGAAGCAACATACTGGAGCTTTCCTCTGAAGCAGCACTCGTAGTTGTTCTGGCGCAGGCATTGGTGCTGTTTATATTTTCTTCAACCACTCTTTCAAATTGGGTTGTAAAAATGGGACTTCCTGCAATACCGATGGTTCCTGTCTCAAGTTCACAGGTAATTGTCGGTTGCATACTAGGTATAGGTTTATATAAAGGCGCAAGAAATATAAACTTCAGGATACTCGGAGAAATTGGAATTGCCTGGATCATTTCACCGGTTGCTTCAGGATTTTTAACATTTTTCCTGCTGTTCTTCATGAAAAACATTTTCGGTATAAATGTCGGATCACTAATTAATCCCTCCGCAGTTGCTTCTGAGCAGACATCGAATCTGGCGACGTATGGGCAGTCAGACGTGTCGGGGATTATTAAATACTTTCTTCTTGGTCTGCTTATTTTTGGAACGTTAGGTGTAATTTTTTATGCCTTGCTTGAAAACAAAAAAAGAAATGAGATACAAAGATCGGAAGAGAAGTTCTGGAAAAATCTGAAATAAGGTTTCTCACCGGTAACTATTCACCCTCATGGGGCTGTTGAATTAGTCAAAATCAATTAACCACAAAGGGGCACAAGCGTTAAGGAGGGTGTCTCAAAAGGAGCAATCAATTAACCATAAATCGAAGCGAAGCGAAGATCCCGACCGAAGCGTTGGGAGGGCACAAAGTTCCGTCCCGATAACTATCGGGAGCTATCGGAATGGAATATAGAGTCTTATCTTTGTGAGCTTTGCGTCTTTTTCAACAGCCTCTGCTGATAGTCACAGAGTTTTTTTTTCATCAACGGGAATCGCTCTTAAGAGTGGGACAGAGAGTTAAGGGGTCAGAAATGAATAATCTCTGCCATATTCCAACATCTGGCCCAGGTAATCATCTGCATATTCCACTTTAACATCAGTTATCTCACCCTCACCATTAAAGACAGGTATCAGCCCTGGATTGATAAACCCGATATAAGGGGCCAGGTTAAGCTTTTCATACCGTTCAAGAATTTCGGCATGAAGATTTGCATCAACTTTTACTCCATAATTTTCAACGAGTCTTTTCCCGGCTTCATAATCGCCTTCAGATTTAATACGCTGAATCTCTTTAAGTAACTCACCGAAAAGCGATCTGACCCCTGAATAATCGTTAATCCTCACAAAACTTTTTTCATTTTTTTTGAATTTCTCAACAATATTCCCCCTGTTACCTTTCTCATATACCCATTGAGATATTAATGATCTGTTTCGCATATGTGCTTCCTCAATATTCTTACCAGGTTTAATTCTGACCAACTGAGTCATCAGGCCATTTCTTATATATGCGTCATATGAGGCTATGGCGGCATCCTCAGAGGGAAGAAGTCCAAGATCTAATATTTTTTTATCCATAATATAATAAAGGGCAAAAAGATCTGCTCTGGCTTCTTCAAGAGTTGAAGCATAATTCTTTAGAGAATTGGGATCAGTTCCTTGCGCCAATTTTCCGCTCGCATGTCCTACACATTCATGAAGATCGGTGTGCAGAGCATCTGATAATGTTCCATATTTTTTAATCCTTTCGACTTCAGCCTGACTGGCTGCAAATTCCTCGAGAAATCCGTTTCCCCGTGAAGAGATATCATTAGCTTCAGTAATATTTGCAAGTGTTACTGATTTTGAACCTACCTCCTTCCTGATCCAGTTAGCATTCGGAAGATTTATTCCAATTGGTGAATAAGGATAACATTCACCGGCCAGCATGGCGATATTAATAACCTTTGCAAAAATACCTGTAACTTTTTCTTTTTTATACTGAGGCTGAACTGGTGAATTGTCTTCAAACCACTGGGCGTTGGCCGCGATTATTCTGGTACGTTTAGTGGCATCTGAATCAGTATAATTTACAATTGCTTCCCATGTCGCTTTCATACCCATAGGATCGCTGTAAGTTTCTATAAATCCGTTAGTATAATCAACTACCGAGTCTTTATCCTTAACCCATTCCACATTGAAATCATCCCAGGTTTTTAAATCCCCTGACCTGTAAAAATCTATCAGAAGTCGCAGTGCTTTTCTCTGCTGATCAGATTCCGCAAACTCAGAAGCCTTTTCTATCCAGTTAATTATCTTGTCTAATGCCTGGCCATAAAGACCTCCTGATTTGTAAATCTCTTCAACAATCTTACCATTCTTTTTAACAACTTGTGAATTAAGTCCCAACAATACAGGATGAGGATCATTATGGTTGATTTTATCTGAATAAAAAGCTTCAACCTCTTGCTGGTTAACGTCATGATAGAGGTTAATAGCTGATTCTGCCACCATATCCGCACCTGATCTCTGTTCAACTTTTCGTTTATAATTATTATCATCGAAAATGATCTCAGAGAGACTTGATATAAGATCGTCGACAGTCTGTCCTTTTCCGAGAGGGAGCCTTTCTTTATTGATCTCCCTTATAAGATATGAGAAATATGTTTGGGTAAATCCGGGTTTTAATTTGTCGTGTGAATAATGATGGTGTATACCATTGGCAAAAAACACTCTTTTGGCATAAATCAAGAAAGCATTATAATCATCTGTCGTTTTATCGCCTGAATAGTTTTCAATAATTGCTTCAAGAGTCTTTCTGATCAGAATATTAAATCTGAAATTCTGATCCCACAATATATCTCTTCCTGAGAGTGCTGCCTGGCTGAGATAGTATACTAACTTTTTTTGCTGAAGGGTGAGCAATTCAAAACCCGGGAGCATGTATCTGAGTACCCTTATATCTTCGAATTGTTCTACAAAATATTTAAAATCATCACTTTCCTGCATCTAGAATTTTTTTAATTATAAATCGCTAAATTATTAATAAAACTTATATTTAATACCATAGTGGCCCTTAGTGTAAACCTTTGTGTACCTTCGTAGTAAAAACAAAATCATTGAAACACCAAGGGACACAAAGTATCCCGATAGCTATCGTTACACAAAGGAACGCAAAGGAAATTGGAAATATATATTACAGACTGTATTATTAAAATTAACATATTATCTCTATGCCATATATTATTGACAGAATAAGGGAGGAATTGATACTTAGGGCTGATTCTAAGACGAAGACAGCCGCTGAACGATTCTTTAAGGAAAGTGCTAAAATGTACGGTATAAAATCCGCTGAAGTTATCAGACTTAGTAAGGTATATTACAAAATAATCGGGGATAAAAGTAAATCAAATATTTTTGGTTTATGCGATGAGTTATGGAAGTCGGGCTATATGGAAGAATCTTTTGTAGCCTGCAACTGGTCATATTATGTGAATAAACAATACGAACCTGCGGATTTTAATGTTTTTGAGAGATGGGTGAACAATTATGTTTCTAACTGGGCATCGTGCGACACACTTTGTAACCATACTATAGGAACTTTTGTGGAAATGTATCCTGAATATATTAATGAACTAAAGAGATGGGCCAGCTCAAAAAACCGTTGGGTTAAACGTGCAGCAGCAGTTTCACTCATTATACCGGCAAGAAATGGAAACTTCCCTGAAGATATTATGGAGATAGCCGATATCCTGCTAACCGATGATGACGATATGGTTCAAAAGGGCTACGGATGGATGTTAAAAGCTGCGAGCCATAAACACGAAAAAGATATATTCAACTATGTAATGAGAAATAAAGCCAATATGCCAAGAACTTCACTTAGATATGCTATCGAAAAAATGCCGCACGAATTAAAAGTCAGGGCAATGGCAAAATAGTACACACTGTTTTTTACCTTTGCAATCTTAAACGATTTTGAGATGAGAAGAATTATTTCTATAACGTTTGCTATTCTGCTTCCTGTTTTAGCTCAAGGACAGGATAGGATTACCGGGCATGATTTTGCAACCAGATCTGAAGTTATAGCCCGTAACGGAATGGCTTGTACAAG
>WSSedB1CaDRAFT_10000978_pt1 | contig 11507 bp, 4 predicted proteins | sample WetSurSB1Cattail_FD_9460 | JGI IMG/M metagenome (IMG submission 9460)
ATGGTGCCGGTCCAGACGCCCGCCGCCATTTTGGGCGCGTAGAGACGCTTTTGCTCGTCGCTGCCGTGGCGCAAAAGCGCCGCGAGCGCGCCTTGGGTGAGACCGGAATACATCGCGAAGGACATATTCGCCGAAGAGGCGAATTCATTGGTCAGGGCGCTCAGCGTGTACGGGAGCCCCTGCCCGTCATATTCTTGCGGCGCCGCCAATCCGATCCAGCCGCCCTCGGCCAAGGCGCGGTAGGCGGCCTTAAATCCCTTCGCGGTGGTCACGCTCGCGTCGTCGTGGCGAACGCAGCCCTCTTTATCTCCGATCTGATTGAGTGGCTGCACGACTTCCTCGGCGAATTTAGCCGCCTCGCCGAGAATCTGCGCCAGCATCTCGTCAGTGATATCGCCGAACCCGGGAAGCTGACTGAACTCAGCGAGATTCAATACATCGCCCAGCAGAAAAACAGCGTCGTCCACCGGAGCCTTGTAAACTGGCATTGCGCCCTCCAGCAATGAAGGGCCGCCCACGCTCAATTCGCGCCGCGAGCCCGTTCCGGTCGTGCCGCAACAACTGATCTTCACGCCCGGACCTTAGGTAGAGAGGCGGGCGCGATGGCGCAATAGTCACTTTCGAAAGCGTTGCGCCATTTGCCTTTTTCGATGCATGATCTTGCGGACAAGGCCATGCTTCGTTCTAATCCCTTGGGGACTGATTCGCGAGGTGAAGCGCCGCCGGGGCCGCCCAACCTTCGATCTTGCGCCATTCCATTCGAGCGTGGCGAGACCTCCCCATCCGCCGCCACATAAGCCTCTATATAAAATGATGCATATGTTCCCTCGGTTAAGACGTGAATCGGGAGCGCCATCGGCCGCCAGCCCTCGGCCTCGATCCTCCGAAAAACGCCGAACAGCGGCCTTTGAACAATCATTCGCCATTCGGTTAACCGCTTATTTACCTTGCCTGTCGGAAAGTCCCGTCAAGCGACTGTTAACTGTCGCGAGTTCCGCGCGATTCGCCCGCGCCTGAGTCAGTCCCTCCAGTTGATCGTCCACACTCTCTATCGGGTCGGACCCACCGGATACCCAGATGACCAAGGCGTTTCCCCGCGGCTTAAAGAGTTCCAACCTTGATTCGCGGCGAGCCACGGCCGGTCGCGTCGAGCCCGCGCGCGACGATTGGCGCGCCGAACCCCGAGACATTGGCGACGAGGGCGGCGACGAACAGGACGATTACGAACCGGACCTCGATCCTCGCGACGACGACCCTCTCGACGCGGTGTCGCGGCGCCTGGAGCAATCGCGCGCGCGCGCGCCGGAGCCGCGCCGCTATCGGGACGCCCAACGCGACGAGGCGCCGTCTCGCCGCGCTCGCCACTCGGATTTAGACCAACGCGAAGCGCGCGGGCGGTCCGAGCGAATCCTTGACCCCGACGAGATTGCCGAAAGCGCCGCGGCGCTCGTCACGAGACGCGTCGCCAGGAGCGAGCGCCAAACAGCCAAGGCCCTGGAGAATATCGCCGAACTGATTGAAAGCGGCCATCGCCGGGTCGACCCCGAGGTTATCGACGGCGCCGTGGCCGCCATCGAGCGCCGCGTTGGAGAAACCGAAAAGAAGACGGCCAAGGCGCTTGAAAATCTCGCCCAACTGATCGAGGCCGGCGCGAAGGCTCGCGCTCGCGACCCGGACGACCTCGACGTCGTCGTGGATCGACTGGGCCGCATCGAGAGCAAAATCGCGCAGCAGCCCGACCCGGCCAGCGTACGGCCGATCCGCGGCGCGCTGGCGCGTCTCGAGGCGCGCATCGACCGCCTGTCGAACGACGGGCGCGCCAATAATTTCGAACAGGCCCTGTCGGGTCTGGACCAGCGACTCGCCGAGATCGCCGCCAAGCTCGATGGCGACGCGCGCGAACGACAGATCGCGCGGTCCACTCCCAATGGACCGAGCCACGCGGCCATCGACCAGGCTCTGGACCGCGTGAGTTCGCGAGAGGCGCGTCACGACGTCGAGCGCGTCGGGCCGGCGACGCGCGCGAAGCGTCCGCTCGCCGACGCCATTACGGACATCACGCGGCGCCAAATTTCGCTCGACGAGGAGGCGCTTTTGCCCGAGCGCGGCCCTCGCCGCGCGGAGCCCCGCGAAGTCGACACCGGGCTGGCGGTCAAACGCCTGGACGAATTACACGCCTCCGTCGACGCGCTGTCGCGGCGGTTCGAAGCATTGCAAAATGGAGTTGGCGACCGCTCGGACCAGTTGCTCGTTCTGATGCGCCAAATCGAGACGCTTCATCGCCAGATCGACGAAACGTCACGCGGCGAACACCCGGCCGTTTCCCGCCGCTTCGACGATTTGCGCGGACAGGTGGAGGGATTGTCGGGTCTGATGGAAAGCGTGCGCGGCGACGTCGCCCAGCGCTCGGACCAGCAATACGCCATCGTTCGACAGGTCGAGGATCTGCGCGAGGAGATCGAGGATCTGTCTCGCGCGCTGGGCGATCTCGCGCCGCGCGCCACGGTCACGGCGATAGAGTCGGCTCTCCGCGATCTCGCGCGGCGCATCGACTCGCAGCGCGATCGCGGCGTGGACGACTCCGCCCTCGCGCCCGCGGAGCGCATCGCCGGCGAATTGCGGGCGGTGATGCAGGATCTCGATCCAGCTCCCCTGGTGAGAAATCTGCACGAGGACCTGCGCGCCATCGCGAGCCGGCTGGACGAATTGCAAGCGCCAGGCGGGACCGATGCGGCGGCCTTGAACGAACTTGGACGCCAGACCGGCGAAATCAAGGAACTGCTGGGCGCGCTGGCCTCGCGGCCGCTCCCGCTGGAGAAACTGGAAACCCGGCTGTTTGACCTGACTCAGCGTGTCGAGCGGCTTTCGGTCGACGCCCCGCCGGGCGCCGGCGGCAAGGATATCGGTGAGGTCGTCAAGGCGATCCGTTCGATCGTCGCCGCGGAGACCAACAACGGTCTTCGGGGATTCAATCAGCAGCTCGAACATTTGTCGGTCAAGCTCGACGAGTCGCTTGCCAAATTCGGCGGCAAGCGTTTCGACGAACTCGGCGCCCGCATCGACGACATGCACAAATCGCTCGCCCGGCGCATTGATCATGGCGTGGCGGCGCGCAAATCGGCCGACACCGGCGCGCTCGAAAACCTGGTGGCGACGCTCGCCAAAAAGATCGACTCCGCGCTCGACGCCAAGACGCATATTTCGGCCTTTGACGAGTTGGGCCGCAAAATCGAAAAGCTGGAAGCGCGCATTCAGGATCCGGCCGGCGCGCAATCCATCGCCCGCATCGAAAGACTGCTCGCGACGCCGGAGGGGCATTTCGCCGAGCTGACCCAGCGCATAGACCAAATTGGCAAGACGCTGACGAGCCGCCTTCAACAAGACAGCTTCGCGAGTAACGGTTCCGAGCACGCCAATATCGAGAAAATGGTGCGTCGGCTCGGCGAACGCATCGACGCGGCGCTGGAGCCCGGCGCGAATCGTCGCGACATAGAACAACTGGAACAGCAAATCGAATTGGTGTCGAAGAAGCTCGATCGCCTCGCCGACTCCAGCGCGACCGCCAAAATCGATCAACTGCTGGCGCAGCCCAATCATGGCAAGCAGCTGCACGAAATCTCCGACCGTCTCGACTTCATGCACACCGCGCTTGCCGCCAGAATCGAGGAAGGCGTGCGCGTGCGCACCGAATCCAGCAAGGCGCAACTCGCGGAGCTTGTCGAGGCGTTGGCGCGCAAATTGAACAAAGCTCTCGCCCCCAATGCCGACAACGGCGCGATGCAAGCGCTGGAAAGCCAAATCAAGCAGCTGTCGGCGCGGCTCGACCGTAATGACGGAAATGGCGCGGTGCTGGCCTCGATCGAACATAAGCTCGGCGAAGTCTTCGAGCGGATAGAAGAAGCAGGCGCAAGCTCGACGGAAGCGGCGGAGGCGGCCGTGCGCCGCGCCACGCTGGAGGTTCTGCGCCAGGTGGGGACGTCTCCCGCGGCGCTTGATCCCGAGTTCAAGGAAGAACTCGAGGATTTACGCCGCGCCCAAGAGGTGAGCGGCGAACGCACGCATGAAACACTCGCCGCGGTGCATGAAACACTGGAGCGCGTGGTCGACAGGCTGGCGGCGTTCGAGGACGAAATATCCGAAATGCGCGGCGAGGGGCTTGCGGCCGAAAGTTCCTTCGAAAGCGTCCCCGCCCGGCGCGGAGTCCAAGCCGCCGCGGAAGACGCGGCGAGAAGCGCGGCGCGAGAATTGGCTCGCTTTAGGCCCGCGGAGCCGAAACAGGATCGCGCCGAGCCTAAACTCACGGCCCCGCCGCCGCGCGCGCGCCGAAGCCAGGACGTCGAAGACCTGGATCTTGATTCGCTTACCAAGGCCGAGCCTCGTGTCGCGCGCGGGGAGACGGCGGCGCAATCCGACTTCATCGCCGCCGCGCGCCGGGCCGCTTTACAGGCGGCGGCCGATTCCGACGCCGCGGACGCGTCGCAAAAGGTCAGGCGCGCCGCCGCGCGCGAGCCCGCTCAAAACGCCGGCGCGACGAGCGGGGTCGGCGCGACCATAGCGGCGCGAAAGCGGCCGCTTCTGCTGGGGTTGGCCGCTCTGGTGGCGCTGGTCGGCCTCTCCCAACTGGCGCATTATGTGACGGGCGCCGGCGTCGTGGCTCCAATCACGCATGAAAGCCCAAACAGCGTGTCCATGAACGAGCCCGCGCAAAAAAACCCGCCAGTCGCCGCGATGTCGCCAACGCAGGCGGAAAGCGCGGTCTCTCCACAAGGTGAGATGTCGCCGACCGCGCCGCTCGCCAAACAAGCGCAGCCACAACCTCCCGCGCAGCAACCGTCGGAGCCGGCCAAAATCCCCGCGCTCGGGCTTTCGCCCATCGGGCCGGCGGGCGCTGGTCCGACCATGGCGCCGAAACCGAGCGGAAAATCGGCGGCCAGCGAGCAACTGGACACCACGCCGACCGGCGCGATCAACGGCCCCGCCGCCTCGCCGCAGGAAACGGCGGCGACACTCAGGGCGCTCGCGACGCGCGGCGACGCATCCGCACAATATGAACTGGGCGTTCGCTATTCGGAGGGTCGGGGGCTCGCCCGCGACACGAAGGCCGCCGCCGAATGGTTCGAAATTGCGGCGAACCAAGGCCTCGCGCCGGCCCAGTATCGACTCGGCTCCTATTACGAAAAGGGCGTTGGGGTCGAGCGAGACTACGCCAAGGCGAGAAGCTACTATCAGCAAGCGGCTGAAAACGGCAACGCCCGGGCCATGCACAATCTCGCCGTGCTCTATGCCGAGGGCAACGACGGCAAGCCCGATTACGCCGCCGCCTCCGAGTGGTTCCGCAAGGCGGCCGACTTCGGCGTCCGCGACAGCCAGTATAACCTGGCGATTCTCTATGCCCGGGGCCTTGGTGTCGGCCAGAGCATGACGCAATCCTATATGTGGTTCGCCATCGCGGCGGCGCAGGGCGACCAGGACGCCGCCAAGAAGCGCGACGAAGTGGGGGCGAGGCTCGATTCCAAGGATCTGAGCGCCGCCAAAAGCCTGGTCGAAGGCTTTAAGCCTCGTCCGTTGAAGTCCGAGGCCAACGAGGTCACGCCCCCGAGAGGCGGCTGGGAGAATATCAAGATTCAGGATATCAAAGCCGCGCCGAAACCCGGCGGCGCTCAGTCGGGCAAGGCGAAGATGTCGCAACTTTAGATCCAGCGGCGCGAGAATTACAAAGATATTGACGCCAGTTTTCCAAAGGTGCGTGACGAGCGAGACTCAACTGCGAGAAACGCCGCGCCAATGACGCCGCTTCGAAAGGACCTTGGCCGCGCGGCCGCGCGCGCGGCCTTTTATATGTTCCGTTTTTTTGGCTGAGACCAATCAAATTCGATATATGGAATCCGCTCCGCCCCGAAACCATGACGAACACCGCCAAGCCTGGCGCGCGAGCCTCCCGAAACCAATGCGACGTTTGTTTCGTGACGGCCAGCCGACCGCTCCAAGAAGCCAACTCCGAAATCTCCAAACGCCTGGACGGGCTGATGCGCGATGGCTGTCATAAATTACGGACGCACGGAGCTCGAGGGGAGGTTACAGCGACTTTGCGGCATGATAAGAGCAGCCTGTGCTTAAGGGTATTTGCGTACGTACTCGTAAAAAATGATTCGCTGGGCGCGATGAATCGCGGGCGTCCGAAACTTCGAGGCAACGCGCAAATCGACGGGTGAAGCGATTCACCCGATCTGCGGTAGCATGGAAATTTCGACATCCGCGCCGCAAGGCATGAGCAGTTGTCCCGGGCCGGCTGATCGCGGCGACTCGCGTGGCCGCCTGGCCGCGACAAGACAAACCGAACGAGCGCTCGAAGCCCCGCCCCTTTTTGCTGCGACGGACAAGAAAATGCACGGAATGCAAAGCAATATGGCGAAAGACGATGGATCCGCTCAGGCTCTTGGCGAGCGGCTTCGACAAAGGACGGCTCTGATCGGCGTGATCGGGCTTGGCTATGTCGGATTGCCAATTTGCATCGCGGCGGGCGAATCGGGCTCGAAGGTGCTGGGTTTTGACGTGGATCCCGCCAAGCCCGACGCGCTCGCGCAAGGCAAGAGCTACCTCAAGCACATTCCCGACGAGCGCATCGCGCCCCTGATCGCATCGGGCCACTTGACCGCGACGACGGATTTCACTCGCTTATCCGAGCCGGACGCTCTTTTGATTTGCGTGCCCACGCCGCTCACCGCTCACCTCGATCCCGATTTGTCCTTTATCATCTCGACCGCCAATGCGATCACCCCGCATCTGCGGCGCGGCCAACTCGTCGTCCTGGAATCGACCACCTATCCAGGCACGACCAAGGAGGTTCTGCGTCCCATTCTGGAAGCGGGCGGCCTCGTCTGCGACCGGGATTTCTTCCTCGCGTTTTCGCCGGAAAGAGAGGATCCCGGCAATCTGGAATTCTCCACCTCCCGCATACCCAAGGTCGTCGGGGCCGACAGTCCGGAGACGATGGATCTCGCGGCGTCCCTGTATGACCATTTCGTTCCCTCGACGGTGAAAGTTTCGTCGAGCGCGGCGGCCGAGGCGTCCAAGCTGACGGAAAACATTTTCCGCGCGGTCAACATCGCTCTCGTCAACGAATTGAAGCTCGTTTACGGGGCCATGGGCATAGACGTTTGGGAGGTCATCGAAGCGGCCAAATCGAAGCCTTTCGGCTTCATGCCGTTTTATCCCGGGCCAGGCCTCGGCGGCCACTGCATACCCATCGACCCGTTTTATCTCACCTGGAAGGCGCGAGAGTTTGGCGTCACCACGCGCTTCATCGAGCTTGCCGGCCAAATCAACTCGAGCATGCCCCTGCATGTGGTGACCGAGCTCGCGCGCGCGCTGGACGCGACGGCCGGAAGAGGCCTGAATGGCGCCCGCATTCTCGTTCTCGGCGTAGCCTACAAAAAGAATGTGGATGACACGCGCGAGAGCCCGGCGCTGCGGCTGATCGAAATGATCGAGGCGCGCGGAGCGGAAGCGCGGTTTTACGATCCGTTCGTCAGCGTGATTCCCGAGACGCGCGAACACAAGTCGCTTTCGGGTCGTAGATCGGAAGCCTGGGACGTCGCGGGGATCGAATCCTACGACGCGGTTCTTGTCGTGACGGATCACGACGAAGTCGACTACGCCGCGCTCGCCAGGCACGCAAAGCTCATCGTCGACACGCGCAACGCTTGCCGCCGCGCGGGCGTGACGAGCGTCAACGTCGTTCCCGCATGAAGACGCGTCGCGGATCATACGCCGCCGCGACAAAACCGCGACAAGCCATCGCGCGCCGTCACGAGTCATTCCCCTCGGCGCGGACTTGGGTATCGTCCTAAAGCATGTGCGGCATCAACGGAATCTTTGCCTATCGTCCTGGCGCCGATCCGATTGATCGCGGCGAGCTCGCGCGCACGCGCGACCACATGACGAAGCGGGGTCCCGACGACTTTGGCGAATGGGTCTCGCCAGAGGGCAACCTGGGCCTTGGTCATCGGCGTCTGTCGATCATCGACCTTTCGCCGGCCGGCGCTCAGCCCATGCCGAGCGCCGACGGCAGGTTTACGGTCACCTTCAACGGCGAGATATACAATTATCAATCGTTGCGCCACGATCTCGAGACGCGCGGGTTTGTGTTCAAGAGCCATTCTGACACGGAAGTTCTCCTGCATCTATACGCGCTCAAGGGCGCCGCGATGGTCGACGATTTGTGCGGCATGTTCGCCTTCGCGCTATGGGACGCGGAGCGGCGCGAATTGTTCCTGGCTCGGGACCCCTATGGAATAAAGCCGCTATATTACGCCGACGAAGACGGGACGTTTCGCTTCGCGTCCACGGTCAAGGCGCTTCTGGCCGGAGGCCGGATCTCGCGGGAGCCCGACCCCGCCGGCGTTGTCGGGTTTTATTTGTTCGGAAGCGTGCCTGAGCCATTCACGACGCACCAATCGATACGCTCGCTTCCCGCCGGCGCCACGATCACGGTCGGCGCCGCGCGGGTCGGCGAACCCAAGAGCTATTTTTCCATTCCGGCCGTCCTGAAGGAGGCCGAGACCAAAGCACGAAACGACCTATCAGACGATCCGTCGAAAGCCTTTCGGGAAGCGATGCTGGATAGCGTCCGACGTCATCTCGTGGCGGATGTCCCGGTTGGAGCCTTTCTCTCCGCCGGCGTCGACTCCGGATCCCTGGTCGGACTCATGCGGGACGCCGGCCAGTCCCAGATCGAAACGATAACAATCGCATTCGAGGAGTTTCGCGGCGCCAGTTCGGACGAAGCGCCCCTGGCCGAACGCCTGGCCCAATATTACGGCGCCAAACACACCACGCGGCGCGTCGACGCAGCCGAATTCGCGCGTGACTTGCCGGATATCTTCGCGGCGATGGATCAGCCGAGCGTCGACGGCGTCAATACCTGGTTTGTCAGCAAGGCGGCGCGTGAAATCGGGCTGAAGGTCGCCATTTCCGGGGTGGGCGGCGACGAGCTGCTCGGCGGCTACACAACCTTCGAAAGCCTGCCCCGCTTCGTCGGATGGCTTGGCCGTCCGTCGCGAACATTGGGAGTTCGCGAGGCGTATGAGCACGCATTCGCCGCCGCGCGCAAACTCGGCGTGCGCATGCATCCCAAGGCTGCCGGACTTTTGAGATACGGCGGCGACATGCCCGGCGCCTATCTCTTGCACCGCGGGCTCTTCCTGCCCTCGGAGCTCGGCGAAGTTCTCGACGATTGGGATTTCACACAACACGGACTGGCGCGACTGGATCCGCTCACGCATATCGGAGACGCGCTAAAGGACGGGCCACGCGCGCCGTTCGGCGTGGTCGCGGCGCTCGAGTCATGCTTCTACCTCCGCAACCAGCTCCTGCGCGATACGGATTGGGCCGGCATGGCGCACTCGCTGGAGATTCGCACGCCTTTCATCGATAGTCGCTTGCTTTGCGAAGCGGCGCCGATCTTGGCCCGCGACGATCTGCCGAGCGGCAAGAAGCTGCTCGCGTCCGCGCCGAGTCGGCCGCTGCCGGCGGAAATCCTAAACCGGAAAAAAACGGGATTTGGGATGCCGTTACAGGCCTGGACGCGGAAGGCGCTTTTAACGGACGAGCGCCGCGAAGCGACCAGGGGCGGCGACCACAAGAAAGACAAAGCGGCCTGGAGTCGCTTATGGGCTCGGCGCGTCTTGCGGATGTCGACGAGCGCCTGAACGCCGCGCGACGGCGGCAACGCTAGAAATGAAGGATGAGCAATGGCGGCGGCGCGACCACGGATTATCGACTGCATAGTAGGCGCGCGTCCGAACTTCGTGAAAATCGCGCCGATCATGCGCGCGATTCGCGCCCGCGAGGGACTTTCGGCGCGGCTGATACACACCGGCCAGCATTACGACGTGGCGATGAACGCGGTCTTCTTCGAGGAGCTGGGCATCCCCAATCCCGACATCAATTTGGAGGTCGGTTCGGGAAGCGGCACGGAGCAGACGGCGCAAGTGATGTTGAAGCTCGAGCCTGTCCTGCTGGCGCAACGGCCCGATCTTCTCCTTGTCGTCGGCGACGTGAATTCGACGGTCGCCTCCGCGCTCGTCGCCGCGAAGCTCGGCATTCCGCTCGCGCATGTCGAGGCCGGCCTGCGAAGCAACGACAGAACCATGCCCGAGGAAATCAACCGCCTCGTCACGGACCGTCTTTCCGATCTTCTCTTCACCACCGAACGCGCGGCGATCGACAATCTATTGAAGGAAGGCGTTTCGCCGGAAGCCGTCACCTTCGTAGGCAACGTCATGATCGACACGCTGCACGCCTGTCTCGAAAGAGCCGCGCCGGCGAAAACGACGCTCGAGGAAATTGGCCCGGCGCCGGATATTGTCGCGGACGCGCTGACAAACGGCTTCGGTTTCGTCACGCTGCATCGTCCCTCCAATGTCGACGACCCCGAAAAGCTCGGAGGTCTGCTAAAGGCGCTCTCCACGACCGCGGAGCGCCTCCCGCTGGTCTTTCCGCAACATCCGCGCACGAGGGCGGTGATGGAAAGCGCCGGCCTCGCTCGACTGCTAAATGACTCCAAGATCATCGTCGCGCCGCCGGTAAGCTATTTGCAGGCGATCGGCCTGATGCGCGCGTCGAAACTGGTCATCACCGACAGCGGCGGCGTGCAGGAGGAAACCACGGCCATGGGGGTTCCCTGCCTGACGGTGCGGGAAAACACGGAACGGCCGATCACGATCGACGAAGGAACGAACACCCTTATCGGAACTTCGCCCGCCGCTCTCATCGCCGCCGCCGAGGATGTTCTCGCGAACGGCGGCAAACGGGGCCGCATACCGGATCTTTGGGACGGCAAGGCGGCGCCGCGGATCGTCGATGTGATCGAAGCGCAATTCGCGCGAAACGTCTCGATGGTCACGACATAAAACGGCGGGAAACAAGATCGAGCTCACATGCGGATCGTCTTCTTTTCTCACTATTACCCGCCCGAGGTCAACGCGCCGGCGTCCAGAACCTCGGAGCACGTCCGCGTCTGGGCGCGCGCCGGCCACGAGGTCGTCGTGGTCACCTGCGCGCCCAATCATCCTGGCGGAAAGCTTTATCCCGGATACGCGAATCGTCTGCGCCAATCAGAGACGATCGACGGCGTCCGCGTGGTGCGCGTATGGACGTATCTCGCGGCCAACGAGGGCTTCGCGCGCCGCACGCTCAACTACATCTCCTATGCGGCGTCGGCGACCCTCGGGATCATCGGGCTCGATCGACCGGACGTTGTCATTTCCACTTCACCGCAATTCTTTTGTGGACTTACCGGCCTCGTCGCGAAGACGATTTGGCGAAGGCCGTGGGTGCTCGAAATTCGCGACTTGTGGCCGGAAAGCATCGTGACGGTCGGAGCGATGCGCAAAGGTTTGATTGTGCGGTTGCTCGAACGGATCGAGGCGCTGGCCTATCGCCGAGCCGATCGGATCGTCTCCGTGACGGACTCCTTCGTGAATCATATCGCCGAGCGCGGCGGA
>WSSedB1CaDRAFT_10000979_pt1 | contig 11502 bp, 11 predicted proteins | sample WetSurSB1Cattail_FD_9460 | JGI IMG/M metagenome (IMG submission 9460)
TGGGCAAAATCCGTTACACCAATGACGGCCGTTCCATTTTCAACACGTACCCAGATATGTTCCTTGGAATATTTAAGTTCTTCAGGGAAGTCCATGGTTACTCCAGTACAATCCGATCTAAAAATGATGTGTCGATATTTCCTTCAATGAAATCCTTGTTGGCCATAATTCTTTTCTGAAAAAAGATGGTCGTCTTGATCCCCTCGATAATATACTCATCCAAAGCACGGGCCATGCGCCTGATGGCATCCTCACGGGTTTCGGCATGAACGATCAGTTTGGCAATCATGGAATCATAATAGGGCACGACGGTATACTGATCATAGACGAATGAGTCAACCCGCACTCCCAGCCCCCCCGGAGGATGATAGGCAGTGATTTTGCCTGGACAAGGAGTGAAATTGTGAGGATCTTCGGCATTAATGCGGCACTCAATGGCATGGCCGTTGATCTTGATATCTTCCTGCGTGTAGCGTAATTGGCAACCGGCTGCCGAGCGAATCTGTTCACGGACGATATCCACGCCGGTTATCATTTCGGTAACAGGGTGTTCCACCTGAATACGGGTATTCATTTCCATAAAATAGAAATTATTCTGTTTATCGACAAGAAATTCCACAGTTCCCACACTGTTATACCCAACGGATGCCGCAGCCCTGACAGCGGCATTTCCCATGGCAGCGCGCAACTCGGGAGTACTGATTGTTGAGGGCGCTTCCTCAATCAGCTTTTGGTGGCGGCGCTGGATAGAACAGTCACGTTCACCCAAGTGAATAACATTACCATGTTTATCGGCCAGAATCTGGATCTCTACGTGACGCGGATTTTCGCAATACTTTTCGATATAGACTTCAGGATTACCGAAACATGACTGTGCCTCGGCACGAGCCGTGGTAAAGGCATTAGATAACGTTGCCGGAGAATGAACAATTTTCATACCCCGGCCGCCCCCACCCGCAGTGGCCTTGATAATTATCGGGAAACCGATCTCCTTGGCAATTTTGATAGCGTCTTCAACCGAACCGACCCCTTCCTTTGTTCCGGGAAGGATCGGTACTCCCTGAGAAACAACAGCCTGGCGAGCACTGATTTTATCCCCCATAACCCTCATACTTTCCGGGCTGGGACCTATGAATGCAATGCCGCATTTTTCACAGATCTCGGCAAAATCGGCATTTTCCGATAGAAAACCATAACCGGGATGGATTGCCTCGGCATCGGTCAGTTCCGCGGCACTGATAATAGCGTTGATATTCAGATAGCTTTGGGCGCTTGAAGCCGGGCCAATACAAACACTCTCATCAGCAAGTTTGACATGCAGAGAGTTGATATCAGCCTGTGAATAAACCGCCACCGTTTTTATACCCAACTCCTTGCAGGCGCGGATGATGCGTATGGCAATCTCGCCCCGGTTGGCGATCAGAATTTTATGAAACATGAAAACGTAACCCCTTTATTAATACTTCCCTGGCTCAATGAATCACAGCTTCTCAACGAAAAAAAGTGGATCGCCAAATTCCACCGCCTGCGCATTTTCCTTGCAAACCTTGAGGATCTTGCAGCGAAACTCGGCTTCAATCTCATTCATCAGTTTCATGGCTTCGACAATGCAAAGCATCTGGCCTTTTTCAACCACGTGACCGACTTCAACATACGGATCAGAACCGGGTTCGGGTGCGCTGTAGAATGTACCGACAATGGGTGAAGTAATCGGAACACCGCCCATATCATTCACCACAGGAGCTACTGCTACAACCGGAGCCGTTGCAGCGGAAGCAACCGCTTGTGGCGCGGACGATGCTGTCAATGCAGATTCCATGACGACCTGCCCGGTTTTAGCACCACGACGGATAAGGATTTTTTCGTCGGAGTTTTCCATCTCGAACTCCGTAATATCTGTTTCGGTAATCATATCAAACAGTACCTTCAGGTCCTTAACATCCATATTATCTCCTTTGTAATACCTCTTGCAGGCACCCGGCAATACTTGATTCCTGCAATTTGTGGCTGTGTTATTGTTCCTATCTATATATACATCAATTCCTTTGAAATCTGTGTCAGCAACCTGCAATCATCCGCTTGAACCACCACCGTATCTTCGATCCTGACACCACCGAAACCAGTAATATAGATACCAGGTTCTATCGTAAAGACCATACCTTCCTCAATCACCATTTCACCGCGAGGCGAAATTATTGGTTTTTCATGGATTTCCAAGCCAACTCCATGTCCCAATCCATGGCCGAAATACTCGCCATAACCGCACTCGCTAATGTAATCACGGGCCACGGCATCCAGGTCGCTACAGGCCATTCCAGGTTTGACCGCAGCCACTGCCCTGTCATGTGCTTCCCTGACAATCTCGTAAATCTCGGCAGCGCGCGGGTCAGGCCGTCCTATTGCCACGGTTACGGTTTCATCGGAATGATAGCCATTCATCAGCGCGCCAAAATCTATCGTCACCAATTCACCGGAATGGATCAACTTGTCCGAGGCGCGACCATGGGGCATAGCCCCCCGTTCACCCGAGGCTACAATAAAGTTAAATGCGCGACCATCCGCGCCACGTCGACGCATCTCAAACTCCAGCTCGCACGCAAAGAACGCCTCGCTAACTCCGGCTTTAAGCTTACCGATTGTTTCCAACAGGGCATCCGAAGCCAGTTGGGCCACCTGAGCGAGTCGATCAATCTCATCCTGATCCTTGATGGAACGAATCCGGTCCAGATTCGAACTCAGGGAGACCAACTCACAGCGATCGAGCTTTTCCGACAACGCGGTAAAATCGGCAACTGTTGTATGGGCTGCTTCAAAGCCGACCCGCGCCAGCTTAAGATCATCAGCCAATTCCCTGATTGTTTCCAGTTTATTGGAAAACTGTCTGACCTCACCATCAACCACCTCTGCCGAAGCCTGAGCCGTGTAACGTGAATCGCACAGAAGCCAGCATCGGTGATCCCGGGTCATTATAAAGGAGCCGTCTGAACCGGTAAACCCTGACAGATACCGGATATTGCACAGGCTCGAGAAAAGAATTGCATCGAGATTATGCGCAGTGAAAAAGCGCTCCAGTTTGGCGCGCCTCATTTTTAACATGGCTGAATCCACCAGCACAAAGATTTTTTCCCTGGAGAAGGACCGTTACCGGAAGTGAGCAATGTACACTGTTTCATTGGCGGTGTAGTGAGCCCCATAATGCACGTAAACCCAGCAAATAACTCTCAACACCGAAACCGCATATCTGGCCGATCGCAAGTGGCGCCGTCAAACTTTTATGGCGGAACTCCTCACGCCGGTATACATTAGAAAGATGAACCTCGACAAAAGGCACGGCAACCGATGCCAGCGCATCACGTATGGCAATACTGCTATGGGTGTAGGCTGCAGGATTGATGAGAATACCGTCATGAACTCCAGCTGCGGCCTGAATGGCATCAATCAAAGCTCCCTCGGAATTTGACTGAAGAAACAAAACACTACATCCCAGTTCGGAAGCCAGAACTTCGAGAGAGCAATTGATCTCATCCAAGGTGAGAGTACCGTATACTTCCGGCTCACGTTTGCCGAGAAGATTCAGGTTGGGGCCGTGCAGGACAAGGAAGCGCATGACTCAGAGAAGCTCACTGGTTATATATTCGGATTTGAGCCGTAGCATATAGCGACCTTTTCCAAGATTTCCATCCCTGTCCAAAACCAGGATCAGAAACAGATCCTCACTGAGCACACGCAAAACGACATACAACTGACCACTCGTTATGCAGAGTTCCTCCGTTTCACCCACCCCGAGCAGTTCAACAGCGCGCTTGACATCCTTGAGAACCGTTGAATATTCGACGGTCAGAAGCTGAAGATCAAGCCCTTCCTGGTTTACAACGATCTCATCAATGGGTATTCCATCGCTGGCCATGATAACAGCAGCACGGCTACCCTCGACCTTTTGGACTATTTCAGACAGTGTATCCCTTAGCGACATGCCTTGATCCTCCTGATCGTATCGAGCCATCCTTCCAGTGTGGAAATCACCTCATCAGCCCTACCCTGCACCGGAATATCGGGTGGAAGTGCAGAGGGTTCCTGTAGCGCCATGACTGGCACGGATTCATCAGCAACCAAAATATTTTTATCAACCGCAGGCGCAACATCTTTAGCCTCAAGTTCGGCAATTCGAGACTGCATCCCGGAATTCGTCGGATCTTCATCGCGCAGTGCCCGGTAGATTTCAAGCGCCTTGGAAACAAATCCTTGCTGGACGTACAGTTCGGCCAGAGTAACGGTCGAAAGCGGATCGTGTTGCACCGGAGCCACGAAAACAGGGGCTTCCGCCTCCTCCACCCAAATATCATCTTCGGTAAGATCGATGATTTCATCGGCTTCGTCACAGATTTCCTCAACAGGCTGATATAAACCTGCTGTGGATTCATCGCTAACAATTGCGCCGCCATCCTCTATCGGAAGCTGGGCAGGCGACTCCAGCGCCTTCAGGTCTTCGCAACATTCCACATCTTCAGGATAAAAATCCAACACCACGCGAAAAACTTTTTTTGCCGCGTCACGATCCCCGCAGGCGACCAGCAGCCTGGCCAGCATTTTCTGGGCCTCGGCATCATCGGGAAGTGCGTTGGTCACTGCCTCAAGCGCCTCACGGCACTCTTCGGCAAGCCCCTTGGCGTAACAGGCCATGGCCAGTGCCCGTTGTCCTGCAACATAGGCAGGAAATTTCGCCACCCCCTGTCGAGCGGTGTGCAGAGCATCATCTATCAGGTTTACCTTGAGGTAAACATCGGCCAGCCGTGCAAAGAGATATGAATCGGGATCCTGTGCCAGCCGCTCTTCTAAATTCTTGATATCAGCCCAGAACGATGCGCTTTGGTGCTGCATGATTCAGACCTCCAATCCACTCAGGATGAGCAATTGCTCTGTAGTCAAGTTTTCCATAACATAATCGCCTATACCACGATTGCAGATAAATTTAATAACGCCATCTCTGCTTTTCTTATCAGTGAGCAAGGTTTTCACAAGGCGGTTCCGCTCGATCTGCGGTGTGCTATGCGGAAGTCCGAAGCGGTTCAGCAAGGTAACGATTCTGGCAATATCCTGATCGTTACAATGTCCGCGCGCCATACTGACTCGAGCGGCAAGCTCCATTCCAATTGCCACGGCTTCACCGTGAACCAGTTTATTATATCCGGCCAGAGTTTCCATGGCATGGCCCAGAGTATGACCGTAATTGAGAATGGCGCGCAAGCCGGATTCTTTCTCATCCAACCCCACAACCTGGGCCTTCAGTTCACAACAACGCTGAATGATATGCGTCAGGCACTCTCGCTCCATCGCCAGGACCTTGCCGCTGTTCCGTTCCAGATACTCAAAAAAAGCCTGGTCAATTGCGATACCGTACTTGACCACCTCGGCCAGACCAGCTCGAAATTCGCGTTGCGGAAGTGTTGAAAGCGTCTCCACGTCAATAAGTACCAACCGGGGCTGATAAAAAGCACCAATCAGGTTTTTACCGCGCGGATGGTCGATGGCGGTTTTGCCTCCAACACTGCTGTCAACCTGAGCAAGGAGTGTTGTCGGCACCTGGACAAAAGGAATTCCGCGTAGATAGGTTGCCGCGGCAAACCCGGCCAAATCGCCTACAACCCCGCCTCCCAGAGCAACAATAAACGATGTACGGTCAAGTCCGGCCTCAATCAGGTCATCATAAACACGGTTGAGAGTTGCCGCGTTTTTATACTCCTCACCGTCGGGGATCTCGATCACCGTCACCTGATTGCCCGCATTGGCAAGCGATTCCCGGATCTGAGCAGAGTATAAACCGGCCACTACAGGGTTGGTGATCACTGCCACACGCCCGGATAGCCCTCTCCCGGCACATTCACGACCGAGCGTTGACAATAAGCCGCTACCAATCAGGATATCATAACTGTTTTCACCAAGGTTGACGGTCAGCATACTCACGCAGGCAACCCCTTTAAAATCTTCAGAATCTGTGCCGAAACATCTTCCACGGATTTATTGTCCGTGTCAATTCTAATATCGGCATCGTCGTAAAATTGTTGGCGTTCTGCCAGCAGCGCCGCAACACGGTTTGCGGCATCCTGTCCGGTATACAGCGGCCGGTCGGTGGCCCCTTTCAGACGGCACAGAATCACGGGTAATGAGGCGCTCAAGTTAACCACAACTCCACGCGATCGCATCAGCCGACGATTCGACTCGGAGATCACGACTCCTCCGCCGCTTGCTATCACCGCTTTGCCTTCCTGAAGTATCCGCTCCAGACAGACGCGTTCCCTGGCACGGAAAGCTGCTTCACCCTCGCCGGCAAAGATTTCGTTGATCGACTTTCCGGCATCGGCAACAATCACCGCATCCAGATCAATAAAGGGACAGCCAAGTGACGCGGCCAGTATACGCCCCACACTGCTTTTACCGGTACCCATAAAGCCGGTCAGTATAACGGGACGTTCAGGCATTATGGATCTGTTCCCGATAGCCATCATAATTTCGCCTGATTTCGCGGACGGAATCTCCTCCAAATTTTTCCAGAAAAGCGTTTGCTATCTCGATGGCAACCACAGCCTCGGCCACAACCAATGCGGCCGGCACTGCACAGGTATCGGAACGCTCCACGGCTGCCTCGAATGGTTCGTGAGTCAGCATATCCACTGACCGTAGTGGCGCATACAGGGTGGGAATCGGCTTCATGGCCGCTTTCAGAATAATCGGCTCGCCATTGGACATGCCACCCTCAATACCACCGGCATTGTTATCTCTTCGATAATAGGCGCTGGCCGAACCATGCTCAAGACGACCGGCATCCCGGAAAATTTCATCATGAACACGGGAACCGGGCAGGCGCGCCGTTTCGAAACCGATTCCGACCTCAACCCCCTTGATGGCCTGAATACTCATCAACGCCATTGCCAGGCGAGCGTCCAGCTTGCGATCCCACTGGACATAACTTCCCAAACCGGGCGGCACTCCGATAACCTGCACTTCAACCACCCCGCCAAGGGTGTCGCCGCTGGACTTGGCGTCATCAATCACCTGTTTCATTTTCTGTTCCGCAGCAGTATCGCAGCAAAACAGGGGTGACTGCGCGGCAAGGCGCCAGATTTCATCAAAAGGCAGATCAGGAGCCGGTGCAACCACACCGCCCACTTCGCGGACAACACCGCCCACCGTGATGCCAAATATGCGCAGCAAGGCTTTAGCCACGGCGCCCACAGCCACACGCACGGCAGTTTCACGGGCACTGGAACGTTCCAGAATATTGCGCAGATCGGTGTGATTGTATTTGAGGGCGCCGCTCAGATCGGCATGACCGGGCCGGGGACGCGTCACCGCCAATTGATCATTGCGAAACTCCGGCAACGGCGACATTTTCTGGTTCCAGTTTTCCCAATCGCGATTTTTCACCACCAGGGTAACCGGTGAAGCCAGTGTCTCACCCCAGCGGACACCGGAAAGAATCTCTACCTGGTCTTTTTCAATTTTCATCCGGTCACCGCGGCCATACCCCTGCTGTCGCCTAGCCAACTCTTGATTGATGCCTTCAGCCAAAAGCGGAACGCCGGATGGCATTCCTTCGATAATCGCGGTCAGTTGTGGGCCGTGGGATTCCCCGGCAGTCAGATAACGAAGCATAGAAAAGCAAAACCTCCATCAATATGAAGAATATACGGTCAAAATAGCACTGACAACACACACTCGGCAAGGCAAAAGACTTTTCAGTAATCATCTCCGGATTCGCACCCATAGGTTTGCCCGGAATGGTTTCAGAAATCACCTATGGGGCGCTACGAAAAGACAACTCAAGGGTTTTTCAGTGTTTCTAAATATTGACGGCTTCGTCGAAACAGGTTGTAATTTCTACAATTTAACGATTGAAACAATCCTCCTGTCGCGAAGAAAACGATCCAGGAGAGCAAGGGGGATTCCAAACAGCGCCACCATAAAAACAATGTTTATAATTTCAACAAAATAGCCGCTCACCGAATGCGAAATCGGCTGTAACACCCAACTCACGAAACAGATCAGCAGGTAAAGTGGAATAAAGCCCATCACCATTCGAACGAGTATGGTAAGAAGTTTTAAGGCCACCACCCGACGCTGAAGAAAAAAATAAACCGTAACCATCGTTGCTGCGCCAAACAGCATTTTTATCCACGGTATCAAGCCAAAACGGGAAAATACGTACCACGTGGAAACCGGTTCGTCCTGCAGAGCGGAGATCTGTTCCTTAAGTGCGTTGGCATCATAATCCAGCACCCCCCATGCTCCCATGCAGAAGATGATGATCGCCGCCACGCCGCAGCCCCAACCGACCAGGTTGACGGGATGAAGGCTGTCGATAAACTCGGCAACAGGAGAAACCGTTTCTTCCGGCGGCGCGGTCTCATCATCGTGACTATATGTTTTTGCAAGTAATACCTGTTCCTTTACTATGCGCTGTTCTTCACGTTGTCGTTCAAGACAGGTTTTGATTAGTACGCCGCACTTTGGACAGGTTTCAAAACGCTCCTCGCCAAACGTGCTGTAATTGCACGCCGGGCAGGTATCGACCAAATAGCTTTCCGACGTGGCGCGCGGCCTCATAACGGTAAAACCATGCTTACACCGGGGGCAGTCAAGAAAATGACCATCCTCTGGTATGACATGTTCGGGAATACTTCCGCTGGCGTTACAATTGGGACAAACAATTTTCATCGGACACTCGCTGTAAGAAGATTGTGACACCCCTGGTTAGTGGTGTGTGTCACGCCATGAGAACATACAAAAAATTCTTCATAATTCCAATAATTATATCTTTGTACACTGTTTTTAATACTGCCCGCGATGTTCCGTCCCGAAAGGCGGCAGCGAAAAAACCGTGTTAATTCCAGGTTCATTTCGGGATTCGGTGGAAAGCGACGATCTACAACGGATAAACCGTAAAAATTAAAAACTTGCCTGACAGTTGTTTTTGTATATAAATTCAAACGAGTATTGTCGGTAGCATCAATGTTTTCAACTCGGTTTGTATTACTCGTAACACCAAAAACACACACTGACCGTTAAATCACGGTATTCCTGAAAATCGAGAGGAAAAAAAACAAATGTCATTTGCAGGCGATCTGGAGCATTTACCCATAGTAGATGTCATTCAACTGCTTCATTCAACAAAAAAAACAGGAACCCTGTGTCTCAAAAGCCACAAGGGAGAAAGCCAGCTGGTTTTTAATGACGGCTACATTGTCAGCGCGAACCATGTTCGCAACAATATCCGCATCGGTCAAATACTGGTGGAAATGGCCGCAATAAGCCCAGAACAACTGGAACAGGCGCTTCTCCAACAAAAACATGCGGGTATAGAACGAAAACATCTGATAGCAACTCTCATCGAAGGGAAACAGATTGACAGGCAAACCGCCTTTACCAGTTTGGAGACCCTCATCGAATTAACCATCGTTGAGATATTGACCTGGAGTAGCGGCACATTTGCGCTTAACGTTGATACAACGGTCATAAGCGATGAATACCGCTATTTTCCTGAAATACTCAAACAGGAAGTCCACTTGAACACGCAGAGTGTTTTGATGGATGCCCTGCGGATATACGACGAAAAAATGCGTGACGGCACACTGCAAAACGGTGCCTTTGCACCGGTACATGCCCAAGAAACCAATGAGAACAGCACCGTCATTACCGCGGATATCCTCGGTCTGGGCGATCTGGATACTCTCGATAGAAAAATTCCGGATGTGTTTTGGGGATTGAAAGAGTATGACATAGCAACGTTCCATCGCCAGAAGGTGCGCGAAAGCGTGCATGGCCTGCCGCAAACCGAGCAGGACAGACTTCTTTCCCTGTTACTTCAATTTTCCGACACGATGAATTCCCCTGACGCACAGGTGCAATCAAGCCCCACCCCGCTAGCAGTTATCATTTTCGGAAAAGATGCTTTCATTGAACACATCATTTCTACGGTATGTAAACATGATGGGATATTTGTATTCTCAACCGACGATGAGGTGAACCTGGATCTGATTATTGACCAATCTTTTGCCAGGGAGCTTATGCCTCTTCTCGTTATCGATGCGCCCTTGGAAAAAGAAGGTTGTTTTTCCCCCAGGGAAATACTTCGGCTGCTACAACAAAAGCGTGAAAAATACCCGAATATTGAAATCCTGCAATTGGTGGCGCCTCGCGACGGCTACTTTCCCGTGCTCGCTTTGCAGACGGGTGTACGGAGCGTTCTGACCAGACCTGTCAGCAGTGAGGAGCATGGCGCTTATGTGGAAACCGCCATCAAATTCCTCAGGGCCTTTCACGTCTGTCTGCGGAAAACATATTCAAGCTCCGATCAACAGATTCTACGTCAATTCAAAGACAGTATCCTTGAGATGGAGACCTTGCAAAAAATTCCGGAACTTGCATTTGTTGCACTGAAATTTGCATCCAAAATGTTTGAACGAACCATCACGTTTGTCGTCGGCAATAATGAACTGATTGCCGAAAAGGGATTCGGCGTCAAAGGCGACAAAAGTACCGGCGCAACACCACCATTGCTTTTCACCATACCCCTTGCTCAGCCATCCGTATTCCAGGATGTCATCAAATGCGGACGTTATTTCTATGGTCCATGCAACGACGCGGTTCTCAGAGAGCATCTCCACACGAAAATAGGAATACCTCACAGCCCCAAGATGTTTCTCATGCCTATCAAAACCTTTGGAAAAGTCATCGCACTTATTTACGGGGATTTTGGCGATATGGCCGGATCCCCGCTCCAGATCGATCTTTTGGACATAGTTGCGCGGCACGCCGGGTTGGTGCTTGATAACAACCGGTATCGAAAAAAGTTTCTTGCAAGCGCACAACAGAAATAACTTCGTTATCAATCAATCCACATAAGGTCAGACATGGACATCAACGTATTGAATCAGATCCTGGAAATCGCATTCCAGAAAAAGGTTTCCGATCTCCACTTCGAAGTAGACAACCCACCATTTTTCCGGGGGCGGGGACAACTCATCCGCTCCAAAATGCAGAATTTGACGGCAAAGGACACGGAATTCATTGCATCCCGGATTCTGGGACAGAATAACCGCCAGATCAGCGGCGACCTCAAAGAGCTTGACGCATCCTACGCTCTTCCCAATGGAGGGCGCTTTCGCGCCAGCATTTTCAAGCAACGCGGGTATTTCGGCATCATAATGCGCGTAATTCCACCCTATATCAGCACCTTTCAGGAGTTGAACCTGCCGCCGGTTCTGGAAGAGATTGTCAAAGCGCCAAATGGACTGATTCTTGTCACCGGTCCCACAGGAAACGGAAAATCAACAACCCTGGCCGCGATGATCAGATGTATTAATGAGCAACAGAGCTACAACATCATCACCATCGAAGACCCCATCGAGTTCCTTTTTGCCTCTCAAAAAAGCTGTATCATACAGAGAGAAGTCGGGATCGATACCAACAGTTTCAACAACGCACTTAAAGCAGCTTTACGCATGG